>Ga0315539_1000224_pt1 | contig 43457 bp, 37 predicted proteins | sample SalMarSW160150MG_FD_203097 | JGI IMG/M metagenome (GOLD analysis project Ga0315539, IMG submission 203097) | Salt marsh sediment microbial communities from the Plum Island Ecosystem LTER, Massachusetts, United States - Salt Marsh Sediment SW1601-150 ...
TGCGCTTGGCACCCATTCACTGAACAGGCCTGAGGAGGTCGATTCGGAACCAAGCATCACCCATGTGGATGCGCCAACGAAATTACACCACTTGACAAGACACAAACCCTTGGACTGAATGCGATCCTCAGCCGGCAAACTCCTCTGGGCGCTAGGACAGGAACGATTGCCGCGCTGTCCAGCAGCGACAGACCACCTGAAGACGACGCTCTTTCCTCCATTGTACCGCGCGATTCAACTCTTGTCACGAGTCGAAACGCCTACTCTTCATAGGCAACAATGCCTACTGCGATAGTCTCTCCCCCCTGCAACATTTCAATTCGGCCCGTTTTCTCCTACGTCTCCTAGTGAACTTCCGCAGGGGAATCGGCTCGTCCGCCCCATGAACCTGGTCAGGGACGCAGACTGGGTCTCCCCGTCCTTGACGCTCAGCCATCTTTGTCCTAGACTTAGGGTCACTCTAGAGTTCTGCGAGACGTGCTGGCCAAGGCGTGCAGTCGGGCATTCCTAGGCCCGGGGACTATGTCGCATCCCGATGCCTGTGGTCTGCTCGTAGCAGGGAGGGACGCCCCTCGATCACACGGCGCCACCCTATCAGGAGCGTCATCGGTCGAGCAAGGAGACGAAATGAGAATCGTTGTCATCATCATCGCCGCCGTTTTCGGCCTCCTGGTACTGCTGCTTGGCCTGGCCTGGCTGGGACTCCACGTGAAGCCCAAGCCTCTCCCACCCTACCCAGAGCAGACACCGCCCCTCAACACCACGGATCTGCCGACCGACCTGCCGGCGCCAGTCGTTCGGTTCTACGACACGATCATCGGGGACCAGGTGCCGGTTATCGAATCGGCAGTGATCACCGGCAGGGGCCAGTTGCGGTTCGCTGGCATAACGTTTCCCGCGCGCTTCCGGTTCACCCACGACGCGGGTTTGGGCTACCGTCACTACATCGAGGCCACCATCTTCGGCTTTCCCCTGATGAAGGTCAACGAACTCTACCTGGACGGCAAAGGGCGCATGGAACTGCCCGTGGGCGTGATCGAGAACGAGCCCAAGGTGAACCAGGGCGCCAACCTGGGTCTGTGGGGAGAATCGGTGTGGCTGCCGTCGATCTTCATCACCGATCCCCGCGTGCGCTGGGAGCCTGTGGATGACCACACGGCCCGCCTGGTGGTGCCCTTCGGTGACGAGGAAGATAGCTTCACCGTCACCTTCGACCCTCAGACTGGGCTGATTAGCACCATGGAGGCTCTGCGCTACCGCGAGGCCACGGACGAGGCCAAGATCCCCTGGCTGCTGGAGGCCCTGGAGTGGAAGACCTTCCACGGGGTGAGAATCCCCTCCGATTCCGCCGTGACCTGGCAAGATGAGGGAACGCCGTGGCTGGTCATCGATCTCGAGGAGTTGGTCTTCAACGTCGATATCGAGGAGTACATCAGGGCCAGGGGGCCCTGAGCCGGTCTCCAACGCTGCGGCCTCCACTTCAGTTCGTGCGTTAAGACACCACCAGTGGATGATACCGGGAATGGAGAAGGACAATGTCGCTCTGGGGAGGGATTGAAGCGGGTGGCACGAAAACGGTGTGTGCCGTAGGCACTGGCCCCGATGACCTGCGGGCAGAAGTCCTGATACCCACCACCACACCCGTCGAGACCATCCAACACATCATCCGCTTCTTTCGACAGCAAGCGCAGGAGGAACCTCTGGCGGCTGTGGGCATCGCTTCCTTTGGTCCGCTGGATCGGAATCCGGATTCGCCCAGCTTCGGTCACATTACCACCACGCCCAAGCCGGGTTGGGCACACACTGATTTGGCAGGGAGTGTACGACACGGACTGGGCACGCCGGTGGGCTTCGACACGGACGTGAATGCAGCAGCCCTGGGCGAGCACCGCTGGGGCGCGGCCCGAGGATTGGACAACTTCGTCTATTTGACTATTGGCACAGGCATCGGCGGCGGAGGGATGGTGAATGGCAGGTTGATCCATGGACTGAACCATCCAGAGATGGGTCACATCCGGATTCCCCACGATCGGGCTCTTGACCCCTTTGATGGATGCTGTCCGTACCACGGCGACTGCCTGGAGGGATTGGCCGCTGGACCAGCGCTGGAGGCGCGGTGGGGACAGCCTGCTGCCATGCTGGGTGAAGATCACCCGGCCTGGGCTCTCGAGGCCGACTACCTGGCCTTCGGCTTGGTGAACCTCATCTGTATCCTTCTGCCCCAGCGCACTATCATGGGGGGCGGCATCATGCAACAACCCCAGCTCTTTCCACTCGTGCGACGGAGGGTGCAAGAGTTGCTCAACGGCTACCTGCAAGCGCCGATGATCCTGGACCGGATCGACGACTACATCGTACCCCCTGGCTTGGGCAACCGAGCGGGCGTGCTGGGGGCCATTGCGCTGGCCGAACGAGCAGTACAGACGACCACCGGCTCGATTCAGACGGACAGCAGCGCATCAGCCTGAGGCAGAGATGAGTCCAGGCGCTGCTCACTCGGAAGATGGTGCTCTCACACACAGTGTCCACAAAGGTCTCATCACGTGAAATCGTCCAAGGTGATCGACCCAGATCAAAGGAGGGAACCGTGACCTATCTGCCATCTGCCAGGCGTTACGACACCATGCGCTACAATCGCTGCGGCCGAAGCGGTCTGATGCTGCCAGCCGTTTCCCTCGGGCTGTGGCACAACTTCGGCGGGGTAGATGCGTTCGAGAACGCCCGGGCCATGGTTCATCGGGCCTTCGACCTGGGCATCACCCACTTTGACCTGGCTAACAACTATGGGCCTCCCCCCGGTTCGGCGGAGGAGACTCTTGGACGGATCCTGCAACAGGACCTGGCCCCCTACAGAGACGAACTGATCATCTCCACCAAGGCTGGCTGGGACATGTGGCCCGGCCCTTACGGGGACTGGGGCTCGCGCAAGTACCTGATAGCCAGCCTGGACCAGAGCTTGAGACGCGTGGGACTGGATTATGTAGACATCTTCTACCATCACCGCCCCGATCCCGAGACACCCCTGGAGGAGACCATGACGGCCCTCGACCACATCGTCCGCCAGGGCAAGGCGTTGTACGTCGGCATCTCTTCCTACGACGCCGAGCAGACGCGCCAAGCGGCAAGTATCCTCCGGGAACTCGGCACCCCCTGCCTGATTCACCAGCCCTCCTACAGTATGTTCGACCGCTGGATCGAAGACAAGCTTCTTGACGTGCTCGAAGAGGAAGGCATGGGCTGCATTGTGTTCTCCCCTCTGGCGCAGGGGCTACTGACCGACAAGTATCTCGCTGGCATTCCCGAAGGCTCTCGGGCCTCCAAGCCCCACGGGTTTCTCAGGCCCGCTGACATCACCGAGGACAGGGTGAGGAGGGTGCGAAAGCTCAACCAACTGGCTCAGGCCCGCGGCCAGACCCTGGCCCAGATGGCTCTGGCGTGGGCGCTGCGTCACAAAGCCATGACATCGGTCCTCGTCGGCGCCAGCCAGGTGAGCCAGATCGAGGACGACGTTGGAGCCTTGAGCAATCTCCAGTTCACGGAGAGGGAACTGGTGGACATTGAAGGGGTCCTGGCAGCCTAAGAATGCACCCCAGGACTAGGGTTCTCACATAAGGTCCCGAGAAGGCCCATCGCCATGGAGCACTTGCCTACGAACGAGTAACCTCAACCGCCCGGTCTCTAGCCCGGTGGGCTGCCGCCTATCCTCGCTCCACAGGCAGAATCAAGCAGTTGGGTCCGCCAGTTCCTTTGGCAAACTCAGACAAGTCCAGTTCGTGAACCACTACACGCTGCGCTGTGAGCCGCTTAGCCACCTCTTGATTGGCCCGCTCGACGATCACCTCGTCCCCACCCAGGCAGATGACGTTGGCGGTGGTAGGTCCACCACAGAGAATCCCGATAGTCTCGAAACCCAGCAGGCTGCCCTCAGGGACCAACCCGTGGCCATAGATCGCCCGCTCGGGCCCGACAAGCATCATCGCCTTGTCCAGATGCAGGATAGAGTCGGGGAGGGGTACCACGCGGACTTCGTAGCCCATGGCCCCCAGGAATGCGGCAAGTTGCTGGACGCCCCGTTCATTCGTCCTCATAGACCGCCCGACGAAGGCCACTGACCCAGCCAGTATCACGTCACCGCCTTCGACCGTACCCGGAGCTTCTATCTCCCCAAGGAACGGCTCACCCAGGGAATCCAGGATTCCCGACATCCACTCCTCTTCGCCCTGTCTCGATTCTAGCCCCAATCTGAGCTTGATGTAGCCTTCAGGGGTGCAGAGCGCTGTGTCGCGCGTGAAGACCGAGTTGGGATGACCGGCAAGCTCGGGGACGTCGATCACTTCGCTGCCGAAGTCGGCCAGGCAGCGCTTCAGAGTTTCATGTTGCTCGGTCGCCCGGTCAGGATCGGCAGGCTCGATGATATTGTGCTTCTTCAGATCGCTGACGCGGCAGTACTCGTCTCCGGGCGTGCAAACCACCACTCGCGACAGTCTATGTCCCTCACTCCTGAGCATTGAGGTTTCCTTCCCTGTTCCCTCTGCCAGAGAGTACGCCCCCACGGCGAGTTCCCAGCGCGCGGAGCCCAAGTCATTGTAGCACCGAGCCAGGGCAGCGGACAACGCCAGGGCTCCCGCAACCCAGCGAGGACAGTAGTCCCAGCCATCCTTGCAGTCGGTCTCCTCCTCTGCTGGACTGCTGATGCTCCAAGGGAACGCGTCGCATGGCGGCGAGGGTCTTCAGTTGCGCGATCATTGGACCAGACCTCATGCGCCAGCCCATGGCGGACAAGGTGGTGACCATCAGCCAGGCCCAGGGCACCCTCACCTTCCCGGCCAACTTCACCCTGGTGGCAGCCATGAACCTCTGACCGTGTGGGGTGCAAATACGGGGATGGAACTAGAGCGGGCGCTGTGCTTCGCTTGACTGGACTGCCAACGCGGATTCGAGCCCCGAGGGGGGTTCGATATGAAGGTACCTCAGTTCTGTGATGAGACTGAACTGGCCTGCTAGGCGAGCAAGAATCGTGTGGAAGATTCCAAGAGGATGCCCTGATGCTAGCGCTTGATGCGTAGGAGTAACTCCTCGGTGATCGGAATCCTCCGATCTGCCTCTTTGATCAAGGCTCGCGAGCAACTCTGGCCGTGAAAAAGCCAGATCTTCACGCCGTGTTGCTTGGCAGCGCGGATGGGCGGAACGAAGTCGCCGTCACCCGCTACAAGGATTGCATGTTCTATTTTGCCCGTTGCGCTGAGCCCAGTTAGATCAATAGACAACTCGGTATCAATGCCCTTTTGAAGGAACCTAGGATTGCCTTGTCCGTCGAATACCCTGATGCAACGGCCCGTTCTAACCTCGAAGTCCTCAAAGTACGAAAATGCTTCGAACATCTTTCGCTTGCGCTCGCGTAGATTGAGCTCTTTGACATCCGGATTCGTGCTCTTGTACGGCATGGCGTCGTAGTAGTAGGATCGGAGCAGTTCAACCTCTGTATCTATGGTCTTGCAGAGTTCGGACCCTAGCTTGCTTATGTCTGGGTAGGTCTTGGGGAATTCTTCCTCGCGAATCTTGTGAAAATACTGCCCATCTATGAACACGGCAGCTGACGCCATATCTGTCCTCCTGTCACAATAGCAAAGACCGCCTCTCTTGCGAGAGGCGGTCGTCTATTCCTACTGCCGGGCCAGTAGCACGGCAGATTACCATCACAACGACATTATAGCACAATTGTGCAGCCCTGTCAAGGTATTGGAAGAGCATTCTTGGATTCTGAGTGACCATTTCCTGCTGATCTCTCCAGGGCACTCTCGTTTTCGCAAGATTCCGTCAACACTATAGCACAATCCTGAACCCGTGTCAACCCCTAATGGACACTCATAAGGTGGATTGCCTATGGCTCGGCCCAAGGCTAGAATCATTCCAAGTCCCTGGTGACGGCGCCATGCTTGACAGGCTCCGCACTCTCCTGGCCAGAGTCATAGTCCGCCACCTCAGCCATCCGCGCCCTCTCGTGGTCCGAGCTTGGTTCTGGCTGGCGGCAGAAGCCGACGACATTGAGTAGAAGCGCCGTTGTCTCAACGCGGTCCCCGAAACGAGACCCCGAGAACGAACCTGCACTCCTGGCTTTGCTCGCGTCGGGCCAAAAAAGGCCGGCCGTTCCAGCAGCTCCCGGCTGAGCGACGAGCACTCCGCCAGAATTTCAGCCACCAGCGGCCTGCCTTTGCCTTCCCCCCTGTCCTCTGCTACACTACTTGAGGGCTACCGAGGGAGGCAGCATGCTGGCCAAGGTCTTCAGTTGCGCGGTGATCGGGCTGGAGGGAGCCATCATCCAGGTGGAGGTGGACATCTCCCGTGGGCTGCCTTCCTTCACCATCGTTGGCCTCCCCGATACCGCGGTGCAGGAATCCCGCGAACGAGTCCGCGCCGCCATCAAGAACTCCGGCCTGGCCTTCCCCGGCACGCGCCTCACCGTCAACCTGGCCCCCGCCGACCTCCGCAAGGAGGGACCCGCCTATGACCTCCCCATCGCCCTCGGCATCCTCTTGGCTAACGACCAACTCTGGGCGGACGTGTCATCGTATCTTTTCGTCGGCGAACTCTCCCTCGATGGTACCGTGCGCCACACGGACGGAATCCTGCCCATGGCCAGCGTGGCCAAGGACCAGGGCTTCAAACGCGTCTTCGTGCCGGCGACCGATGCTCCAGAGGCCTCTCTGATCCAGGGTCTGGAGGTCGTGCCCGTGGAGAGCCTGGGCCAGCTAGCTATGCAACTCCAGGGTCTCGAGGAGATGACGCCCTATCAGCCGGACTCCGACATCGAGGACGAACCCGCCCCCGAGTACGTCACCGACATGGCCCACGTCAAGGGGCAGGAGCACGTCAAGAGGGCCCTGGAGGTCGCTGCCGCTGGCGGCCACAACGTACTGATGACCGGTCCGCCCGGGGCTGGGAAGACCCTCACGGCCCGCGCCATGCCTTCCATCCTGCCCAGCATGACCATCGAGGAAGCCCTGGACGTGACCAAGATCTACTCCGTCTCGGGCTTGCTGCCTCCGGAAACACCTCTCATCCGGCACCGTCCCTTCCGCGCTCCCCACCACACCATCAGCCACGCCGGGCTGGTGGGCGGTGGGCAGTGGCCGCGACCGGGGGAGATCAGCCTGGCCCACCACGGCATCCTCTTCCTGGACGAAGTCCCCGAGTTCGGCACACGGGTCCTGGAGGTCATGCGCCAGCCCATGGAGGACAAGGTGGTGACCATCAGCCGCGCACAGGGCACCCTCACCTTCCCCGCCAACTTCACCCTGGTCGCAGCCATGAACCCCTGTCCCTGCGGCTACTTTGGCGATCCCACCAGGGAGTGCACCTGCCCTCTGTCCATGGTCAGCCGCTACCAGAAGCGCCTTTCGGGCCCACTGCTGGATCGCATCGACATCCACATCGACGTGCCCCGGGTGGACTACGAGAAACTGACCGACGAGCGTCTGGGGGAGCCGTCGGAGACTATTCGTGCCCGCGTGGAGAAGGCCCGCCGCAACCAGCGCCAGCGCTTCGCCAACGGGAAGCTGACTTGCAACGCGGACATGGGGCCGGCCGAGGTGCGGGAGTACTGCCAGATCGACGATGCCGGGCGCAGCCTGTTGCGCGCAGCCATGGAACAGTTGCAGATGAGCGCCCGCGCGTTTCATCGCGTGCTCAAGCTGGGGCGAACCATCGCCGACCTCGCTGGATCGGAGGCAATCGAGACCGCGCACCTGGCCGAAGCGCTACAATACAGGCCCAGGACGCACATGTAGCTCTGCGGCTCTCGCATGGCACGCCAGAGAAACCGTGCGAGACACCGCCAACCACAATAGAGAGGAGGACAGCTATGGACACCGGCAAACCAGGCCTGCTGGCTCTGGCCGTGAAGACAATCGTCGTCCACACCGTTACCTACTTCATGATGGGACTGCTGGCTTCCACCCTGCTGGGGTACGCGGAGGCCTTCGCCGCGCCCTGGATGGTCTGCTGGATGCGACAGACCGACGATCCCCTGGTGATGGCAGGGCCATTGTTCGCGCCTATTCGAGGGTTGATCTTCGCACTGGCCTTCTATCCCCTGCGAGAAACCCTGTTCGGGAAGAAGAACGGTTGGCTGGTTTTGTGGTGGCTCCTGGTGGCTCTGGGAATCCTCTCCACCTTTGGGCCGGCGCCCGGATCGGTCGAAGGGATGCTCTACACCGTCATTCCCATCTCGCAGCAGATGACAGGTTGGCTGGAGGTCGTGCCCCAGGCGCTGTTGCTTTCCGTGATCCTTTTCTACTGGGTGAACCATCCGGAGAAGAGATGGTTGAATTGGGTGATGGGGGTCATCTTCGTGGTTATGCTCCTCCTGCCGGCCATGGGGCTATTGGTGAGCTAGTCAATCATGCCCCTGTCGGTCCTGGGGCAGGTCACTATCTTTCGAGTGCGACCCGCGAATTGTCTGGCAACGGGGTCGACCGGCGGAGATCGGGATTTCATGGGGAGATGACCATCTGCCTGCGTCCCTGAGGAATGCCGCCCTGCCGCGAAACCTGCCGAAATCGCAGCGACATCCTAGCACGAAGCCACATACTGGAAGGCATGAGCAGAAAGTGCGTACGATTCGCGCAGGCAAGACGTCTGGCCCCTGTGATCGGCTGATACGTTTCGTGATGGCACGTTCTCGCGGACTACGGACGAAGCCGTGCTCGCGGAGTGAGCTTGGCACAATGGAGTGCATGCCCTACACTGCTTGGATGCATCCTGGGCAGGCATGGCTTGCTCGGGGAGGAGGGGATACATGAACTCCTTTCGTGTTCTTCGCGCAGTTCTGGTGATTGCCACCTTGATCGCGTGTGCCACCCCTGCGCTTGCCCAGGAAACAGTCTTCGCAGAGACCTTCGACGACCCGACTCTGACGCGCTGGGAGCATTCGCCCAATACAACAGTCGTGAACGGCGCCCTGCGCATCGAACCAGATGGCTTTGCCTTCCACCCCGCCAGGTGGAGCGACATGAGCCTCGTCGTGCGGGCGCGATGCCTTGGCGATGCAGAACTGCTCATCCGCTATTGCTGGAGCGAGGACGCCAACTATTCGGTCCGCCTGCGCCCCGACCGCGTGGCAGTGCAGAGACAACTGCTCGGCCCGCCCGAGGACCTGGGCGTCGCGACGGCTGAGATCGCGCCCGGCGAGTGGGTGGAGGTGACCGTGACGGTGACCGGTGGCACGCATCAAGTAGCTCTGAATGGGGCTCCTGTACTCACGGCCACCGATCCCGACCCACTGCCGGAGGGCGGTGTAGGTTTCCTCGTCCAGGGCGAGGTCGCTGGCGAGTTCGATAGCCTGGAAGTGGCCGCCGATGGCCAGGCGCCCTCCCCTGTGGAGGTCACTCCCAGGGCCGAACCGACCTCGGTGACTGAACCGTCCGCCCCCCCAGGCAGTGGTCCGGCTTACCAGGCTGCGTCGTGGGTGCGCCTAGGGGGGCCACCGGGCGGTCTGGGGTACGACATTCGTTACAAGTTTGACGATCCAGACACCTGGTACGTCACCGACGCGTACACGGGCTTCTTCTTCAGCCATGACCGGGCGATGACCTGGGAGCCCAGCAACGAGGGGATCGCCCACCTCGAAGGAACCACCATCGTCCCGGTCTTCAGCGCCACGGTAGATCCCCACATTCCTGACGTCATCTGGATAGGGACTCAGTTCTCCGGTCACATCTACAAGTCCATCGATGGCGGCCTTACCTGGACCCAGATGGACAACGGCGTTGAGCCAAATCAGGGTCACAGCTTCCGGGGCTTCACCATCGATCCGCGCTCTTCGGACATCGTCTATGCTGCCGCTGAAGTCGAGGCGTACGTCTTCCGTGATGCGGGCACGCTGCCCGACGCCCGCGACGAGACGCAGGGCGGACGCGTCTACCGCACTGTGAACGGAGGTGAGAGCTGGGAGTTGATCTGGGAGGGCGTCGCCCTGGCCCGCTACGTGTGGATCGATCCCACGGACCCCGACGTGCTGTACGTCTCGACCGGCTTCTTCGACCGCAGTCCACTGAACAAGCCGGAGAACCCCATCGCCACGGACAGCGGCGGGATCGGGATCCTCAAGAGCCTCGATGGCGGGCAAACCTGGATCGAACTCGGCCACGAACAGGGCATCGAGAACCTCCAAATCAGCAGCCTGTATATGAAGCCTGACGACCCGCAAACGCTGCTGGCCGGTGGTGGGACGTTCTATGTCGGCCCGGTGTTCGTCGACGGAGTGGAGAGTGAGCATGGCGGTGTCTACCTGACGGCCGATGGTGGCCAGTCCTGGGAGGCTGTCGTCGAAAACGAGGTCATCACCTCGGTGGAGTATTGCGAGAAGGACCCGCAGATCGCCTATGCGGGCGGTGCCAAGGCCATGTACCGTAGCGATGACGGTGGCCACACCTGGCAGCGCTTTGGCGATGATGCGAGGGAAACATGGGGACCCCCCGGTCTCAACCCTGGTGTGCCCGTCGATATCCAGGTTGACCCTGAGGACTGCAACCGTCTGTTCATCAACAACTACGTCGGAGGCAACTTCCTTTCCACGGATGGTGGGCAGACGTGGGCCGTTGCCACCCAGGGCTATTCCGGCGCTGCTCCCACGCGAGTGACTGTCGATCCCCACGACCCTTGGCACGTCCTCGCGGCCTCGCGCATGGCTCCCTTCGTCAGCCACGATGGCGGCCTGACCTGGGAGGGTCTGCTCTATCCCGAACTCCTTACAGGCATCGGCACCCTGGAACTCGATCCCCGCGACTCTGATCACATGCTGGCTTCCGCGGATGTGGTCCTGGCCCCGATCTTGGAGACGTACGACGGCGCGAGACAGTGGCAGCCACGTCTCGACTGGGTCAATCGACTCCCACCCGGCACGAACGAAGCTGACTGGGTTCGCCTCGCGGTCAGACGCATCGCCTTCGCCCCATCCGACCCCAGCATCGTCTACGCTGCTACACTACACGCACCTGCGGATCCTGATCTGCCGCTGCCTGAGGATTGGCGCTACGATGGAATGGGGGTCTACCGCTCGAACGACGGCGGGCAGACCTGGAATCCGGCCAACGACGACATGATCCAAGAGCTCGGCTTCGGATGCATCGCTATCGATCCCACCGATCCGCAGACTGTCTACGCCGGGGCCTACTTTGACCGCGGTCTGTTCAAGACCACCAACGGCGGGGCGACCTGGACTCCTATCAACGAGGGGTTACCACAGCCTTACCGCTACTTCAACGCCATAGCTGTCGATCCGACCAACCCCCAGGTTCTCTACGCGGCTGGGCGGGTGGGTGTGTTCAAGAGCAACAATGGCGGGGTTTCGTGGGTGCAGTCGACCGCTGGGCTCGACCCGCTGGGTGGGGCGACCGCGATCGTCGTCGACCCGACCAACCCTCAAGTCGTGTACGTGGGTACGTCGCGACTCGGCGTGTTCTATTCAAAGGATGGCGGGTCCCGATTCGAGCCCCTCCGTCAGGGTATCGAGGAAGCGGGGAATCTGGCGATCGCCGATCTCTCTCTCAGTGCCGATGGGACGGCGCTCTACGCTGCGGTAACCGGCGCCGGAGTTTACCGGCTGGGCACGCCTCCAGGCACCGGGCCAGGGGCATCGCCGACGGCCCAGGTTGGCCCTGTCCTGCCGAGCGCCACTCCGTCCCCAGCCCCGACGGCCGCGCTGATCCCCGTTCCCTGTGGAGGAGGCATTTGTCCCGGGGCAGCGGCTCTACCCCTGGCGCTGATCGGCCTGGTGTGGGTCTCCCGTCGAAGGAGCTAACCGCATGAGAGCAAGATCGCTCTGTGTCATCGCGGCGCTTTGGTGCATAGCCGGGGTGTTCTGGGCCGCTTGCAGCACCGCCGTGCCCGGCCCTTCACCCTCGCCATCGGGCGATGAGTACCCTCTGCCTCCAGACACAGTGTCCGGCCTGGTGCTTGACGAGGACGGCCCGGTGTCCGGCGCCTCAGTACGCGTACAGGCCACGGACAACCAGACGACGACCGGCGACGACGGTTCCTTCGCCCTCGGTGGTATCTTTGCCACCGTGCCCATCACCATTACCGCCTGGAGCCAGGGGTACTATGTGGGCTGGACCAGCACCCTGCCTGGTGCAGAGCCCGTCACCATCACCATCAAACCCCACTACACCACAGACAACCCGGAGTATACTTGGTTCTCCATGGAGGGCTCGGAAGGCTCCCAGAGTTGCGGCCACTGCATGGCTGACCACTACGCCGAGTGGTTGGAGGATGCCCATTCTCAGTCCGCCGTCAATCCGCGCTTTCTGAGCATGTACAGCGGCACCGACCTGGACGGCAACCAGAGCCCCCTCACACGCCTGGCATATATGCGGGACTATGGGGCCTTTCCTCTAGGTCCTGATCCCAACCAACCCTACTACGGCCCTGGCTACAAGCTGGACTTCCCAGACACGGCCGGTAACTGTGCTGCCTGTCACCTGCCCGCCGCCGCAGCCACGCCAGGCGGAGCCTACGCTGCCGATCCAAACCTGGCCTCTGGCATCGAGGCCGAGGGCATCTTCTGCGAGTTCTGTCACAAGATCGGGGAGGTAACGCTCAGCCCGGAAACCGGCCTACCCTATCCCAACATGCCCGGCGTGCTCTCCATGCGCCTCTACCGCTCGGCGGGGGAAGATGTGCTGTTCTTCGGCACTTTCGACGACGTGACCCGCCGGGTCAGTTACCTGCCCCTGGAGGAGGAAAGCGCCTTCTGCGCCCCTTGTCACTTCGGGGTCTTCTGGGACACCGTGATCTACGACTCCTACGGCGAGTGGCTGAGAAGCCCCTACAGCGACCCTGACACCGGCCAGACCTGCCAGGATTGTCACATGCCCGTCACCGACGCCACGCACTTCGTGCTTCCAGAGCAGGGCGGGCTGGAACGCTCGCCGGGACGCATCTTCGATCATCGTATGCCCGGTGCCATGGACGAAGAACTGCTGCAAAACGCGGTAACCATGACCACCACAGCTCAGCTTGAGGGCAGCACCGTGGTCGTGCGAGTGGAGATCACCAACGACCAGACCGGACACCACGTACCCACCGACTTCCCCGGGCGACACCTGCTCTTGCTGGTTCAGGCCACCGACAACGATGGCAACCCGTTGACCCAGCTCGAGGGGCCAACGGTGCCCGAGTGGGGCGGTGTGGGCGATCCCAGTGAGGGATACTACGCCCGCCTGCCCGGCAAGGCCTTTGCCAAGGTGCTACAGGAGCTGTGGACTGAGATCTCACCTTCGGCGGCCTACTGGAACCCCACCCGCGTGTTGAGCGACAACCGGCTGGCCGCCTTCGCCACGGACAGCAGCACATACGCCTTCGCCGCCTCCCACGAAGGAGAGGTGAAGGTCCGGGTCACCTTGCTGCACCGCCGGGCCTTCCTGGAGTTGATGGACCAGAAAGGCTGGGATGTGCCCGACATGGTCATGGAGGAGCAGGAGCTACGCATCACTCTGGCGGGTATGTCGTCCGAGGTGTGTGCGACTGCCGCGTCTTGAGCCGTGTTCTCAGGGTGTCCGGCGCCGTCGTCAACCAAGGGAGCACGGGAGCCATCTACCTTGTCCAGTCAACAACCTGAGATACTGCTTGAAGGAGAGGAGTCTATGATTGCTAGAACCTGGCATGGGGTGACAACAGAGGACCAGGCGGAAGAGTACCTGGAATACGTGAAGAGGACAGGAGTGCCCGGCCTGGGATCGACACCAGGCAACCTGGGGGTGATGGTCTTCCGTCGTGTCGAGGAAGGGCAAGTCCACTTCCTGCTGACATCCTTCTGGGAATCCTACGATGCTATCGCCAAATTCACCGGTCCCGACGTCGAACAGGCGCGGTACTACCCAGAAGATGAGAGGTATCTCATTGAACTGGAGCCCACGGCGACTCACTACGAGGTCGTCGTTGGCCAGGAGATCTTGGAGTAGCTAAGACTGGCCAACTTGGCGTCTGCACCTGGGTGGCAGCTATGAACCTCTCGGCGTCCAAGAGGGCTGGGACGTGACCAACTCGATGATGGAAGGATCCGATAGAGCGAACCCCTGTGACTCACAGCTAGAGAGGGGCCTGACCGCGGCCGTTGCTCCTGCTCAAGCTGATTAGTACGTTCGAACGAAGGAGGCCGAGATGAAGACGAGAATGGGAGAGACCCTGCTGCTCTCTGTGGTCCTGCTGATGGTCGTCTCCGGCTGTGGTCTGCTGGAGACAGAGGAGCCTGCGGCGACTCCCGAGGCTCCGATGGTGCTACCACAACCAACGCCCACCACAGCTCTTCCGCCCGCCCCCACTGAACCCGCCCCACCTACACCTACTCAAACGGTGCCTCCCCCTCCGCCGACTGCCACGCCGACCATCACTCCCACACCTATCGACACGTGGGCGCCGACTCCCACTGTCAACCCATTCCCTGTCGAGCCGGTCGTCTTCCAAGATTGGAGCGAGGAGGGCGACCTTGAGGTCTTCATTCGGCACGCCGACGGGTCGGTAACCAATCTGACGAATCATCCCAGCGAGGACGCCTACCCTGATCTGTCGCCCGACGGCACGCGCATCGTCTTCGCCTCCAATCGCGACGGACCTACCCACGTCTTCGTGATGAACATCGACGGGTCGGACTTGACCAGGTTGACCGACAGCCAGGCGGGAGACACCCGCCCCACGTGGTCTGTTGACGGCACACAGATCCTCTACGCGTCGCTCCTTCCTTACGGCAACTGGGAAATCTACGTCATGGACGCCGACGGCTCACAGAAGACCAACCTGACTGACAATCCGGCTATCGATACATCGCAGGCCTGGTCGCCCGATGGGGCTCGCATCGCCTTCGAGACCGACCGGGATGGGGACTTCGAGATCTACGTGATGAACGCCGACGGCTCGGGGCAGGCCAACCTCAGCAACAATCCAGCGGCGAATGACATCAGCCCCACCTGGTCCCCCGACGGCACGCAGATCCTCTTCAAGTCCGACCGCGACGGGGGGAGGTTCGACTACCAACCCTACGTGATGAACGCAGATGGCACCACTGTCACACCAGTGGACCAGGTCTGGTTCCCAGAGTGAAGAAACCGGCGAGTGAGTGCACGGACGGGTCACCCGACCGCGAACTCCGGTTGCCCTGTTTCCCTGTGGATGATACAATGATGCCACGCTAGCTCTCCACATAGCCATAGTCTGAACGACCACCGTTCGCTGGAGGACTCACGGCACGCCGAAGGCGTTGGCGCCAGTCATCACAGCGGGCCTTCTTCTATCTGCATGCAGAGCGCCGGTACGCCACACGATCCATGCGTCAGCGTAGATCAAGGAGCCAGTGAGATGAGACCTTCTGTCGTCTGTTGTCTCGGCCTGCTCGCAGTGGGCCTTGTCCTCGTCGGATGTGCCACACCGGCGCAGGGCCCAACGACTTGGCTGGATCGCCCCCTCGACGGATCCGCGCTTCCACTGGGGCCGATCACGGTTCAAGCGCACGCGTCCGATAGCGATGGCGTGGCCAGTTTTGAGTTCTTCGTTGACGATGCCTCCCTGGTGACCGCCTCTGCCGATGGCGGCCGTCTGGCTCAGGCCACGGTGGAATGGAACCCGATTGAAGCCGGCACTTACACCATCCGCGCCAGGAGCACCGACGGCCAAGGAAATGCTAGCTCCGACGCGACATCTGTGGTGACGGTGGGCTTGCTGAGCACCGCCTCGCCCACCGCGCCCCTTGAGCCACAGGGTGTAGAGATCATTTTCTTCGTCGAACCCGACGCGATTCCTGCGGGTGAGTGCGCGATGCTGCGTTAGGAGGTACACCCGCCGGCAGACGCGTTGATTGGTGGCGAGGGTGTGCCACCTGCGGGCGAGAGCGAGGTATGTCCCCCGGAGACTACGACTTACGAGCTGCTGCTTCCCGAGACGGGCGAGATGCGGACGGCAACCCTCCACGTCGAGCCGCCAGAGGGCGAGGTCGTGATCTTGTTCCTGGTCAATCCGGACGCGATACCGGCCGGCGGCTGCGCCATGTTGTTCTGGGAGGTGGGCGCTCCTGAGGACTGGCCGACTCTAGTCGACGGCCAGGAGGTCTCCCATCTTGGCGAGCGTGAGGTATGTCCAACGGAGACTACCAGCTATGAGCTGGTGCTGGAAGGTCCTGACGGCCCTCAGGTTAGGACGGTAACGCTCCGTGTCGGGGCAGGACCAGAGCCCACTCCACCGCCGGAGCCCACACCGCAGCCAGAGCCCACAACACCGCCGGAGCCGACACCTCCACCAACGCCCACGGCGCCGCCCGGATGTCCAGGCCCGCCGGTGATCTCCTCGCTTACGGCCGATCCAAGCACGATCTCCGCTGGTCAATCGAGCACGCTTAGTTGGGGCCCGGTGACAAACGGAAACAGCACAGTGTTGGTCGCTTCCGTTGTCATCAACCCTGGCCTTGGCGAAGTTGGCTCACCGGGCTCGCGTGTCGTCCAGCCTGCGAGCACCACAACATACACCATGGTCGCCACCGGTTGCGGGGGCACGACCACGCAACAAGTGACCGTCGTCGTGAACCCCGCCGTCTGTAACGCAGACCTGGCAATTACTGACTTGCGCCCGCAAACACCATCCGGACCGATTCTAGGCGACATCACCAACCACGGCCCGAGCACTCTGACAAACGAAACCCTATACGTCTACTGCAACTATGACGAAACCGACCCCATTGAGGGCACGAGCCAGAGCGATGCTGGAGGCACGTACGTCACTATCGCCAGTCTCAGCCCCGGTCAGACCGCCTCATTCAACACGTCTATCGCGCTCACTCCGGGGTATCAGTACGATTTCACCTGCAAGCTAGACTGGGATTCCATGGACTGTCACGATCCCGCTCATGCAAACAACTACTACTCCGAGTCGTTCCCGTAGTAGCATGGGGGGACTAGTGATCAAGGCCGATGACGGAAAGCTTGCTCCTCTGGTAGGGGCCGGTGGTTCGACAGGTTCGCCATGAAGACGCGGGTGACCAAGGGAAGGGTCGCCTGAATCACCCTCCCCTAACCTCCTTCGACCAGGCTCTGGACAGGCCTCCCATCGAGGGAGGGGAAGAGATCTCTCCCCTGATGGGGTGCAGATACCGGAGACGTGGTTTGGGGATGGCGAACGGAACAAGTGAGGAGGGCCATGAAGAAGAGACGTGGCTGTGTGAAATGGGCGGTTGTTGCTGTCCTATCGTTGGTCGCTGTGGCGCTGGTTGTGCTGTGCCCGCTGGCGTTCCTATACACGCGCCGGTTGGATCAGGCTCGCGCTGAGTATGAATCACCGACGGTCTACATAACCGTGCCGACCTCGGGGGTATCGGTCCCCGCCGGCAGCGGACTGTTGGTGGCTGCCACAGCCATGGGCCGTACCCCCATCACGCGGATAGAACTGTGGGCGGCTGACGAACTGGTGGAGACTCTGGGGAGCGATGACCCGGAGGGGACGTCGAACTTCGATGCCAGCTTTCAGTTGGTCGTGCCGGAAGGTGCCAACCTGCTCTACGCACGTGCCATCAACGCGGCAGGCATCATCGGCCAGAGCATGCCGGTGAGCGTCTTCGGCGAGGCCCTGCAGCCCGGTGATATTGTGACCGAGGTCACTGTGCAGGAGGGGCAGTCGCTAGAAGAGATCGCAGGCTCATTCGAGATTAACCCCCAGACGTTGTACGACCTGAACCCGGATCTGGGCGGCCAGGAACCTGCGCCGGGCAGTACCCTCACCGTGCCTGCGCCCGAGAGAGAAGAAGATGATCAGCACGTGGCACCTCCCACCGTCGGCCCGTCAGTGTCGCCCCCGCCGTCTGGCAGCGGTACCGCGCCCATTATCCCCCCGAGTGTTCCACCGCTGTCGCCGATCCAGCCGTCGCCCAGCATCACGGGCACCATTCCACTGCCCATCATAGTTGGATCTCTGCTGCCAAAGCTGGCAATCCCTGTCTTCACACCGCCGGCCGCGCCCACGGGCCTGCAAGGCTACGTGGAAGACTGCATGGTCTATCTGGCCTGGAACGACAACGCAGGGGACGAGCTGCGCTATGAAGTCTGGATGGCCCCCATGGGCGGGTCTTCCCAGCTCATCGCCTCGCTCCAGCCAGCCGGGGGCGGCCCGGCGTGGGTCAAGTTTCCTGCGCCCCAGACCGGTGGCTTGAGTTTCTGGGTGGAGGCTGTCAACTTCGTCGGCAAGCAGCCCAGCAACATCGTCTGGGTGGAGGTGGATCCCAGCTGCCCCACCGCGGCGCCTGATCGCTTGCAGCTTGAAGTGGTGGACATGACCACGGGCGGTGCCTACGACAGAGCCTATTGCTACGTCTCCTTCGAGAATACGACCGAGGTGCGCATGCCAGGGGACGATTCAGACTTCGTCCAGGTCAGTGGCGGGCAAGCCAACATCGCGACCTGGGAAGCCTCAAACCGCAAGTTCGGTCTCCCGATACCGGGGGATGACTCCTTGGAGGTGACCGGCGAGTGCTGGGGATGGGCCGGGCAAAGGCTGATCGACCTCGGTACCTTCAGCGGCGCCTACCCTCGCGAGACCTGGGATGGGACCCGACGGTCGTTGACGGGAGAGACTTACGACATCGGCGTGACTGTACAGGCAATCGGAGGCACTGGGACCAGAGTCACCTATTCTTACCGGGACTCCACAATACCGGCGCCCTATGCCTTGAGAGACCAGATGGTGGGCACAGCGCCCGACAAGCACCATTATCCAAGGTCTTGGGAGCAGTGGTTCTTGAACCGCCGGCTCATTTGGGCTTGGACAGGAGACCCCCAGAAACTCACCGGGTTCACGATCTTTCTGAATGGCGCCCGATACAAGTCTGTTTATGGCGCCAACGTGCGAGATACCACTGTGACACTCCCTGCCCTCTATGATCAGCGAGTTCGGTGGCAGGTGGCTGCCGACGCCGGAGAAGCGCAGTCGCCTCTGAGCCAGGAGCTTGCTTACGACCTGCCGAAGTCCCGCGCATACGTCCAGGTCAGGTTCGATACGATCCGTTGGCTCTACACCTGTGATGGTTGCTGCTGCGGTGATTGCTCCACCTGCGAGGCCTACGGCTGGCTCAGCCTCCGGATGGGGGGGCACGAGGCGTTCAAACTGTGCGCCTACCTCAGGGACACCAATGACGTGAAATGCGGCAACACGTACACGTTCGCGGATGTATGCGAGGGCGGATTCTTGGCCGGAGATTTCCCCGATGTCCTCATCCTCCCCTTCGACAAAGAGAGCAAGAACCTCACTTTCAACCTGTGGGTCCACATCTATGACGACGATGGGATCGGGTCTGGTAGTGACACCATAGCCGACTACAAGCTCAGCCATTCGTTCTCCTCCCTTCAGCACGCGCAGTCGTTGCTGGGATGCGGAAAGAAGTTTCAGGAGCGAGACTCATCAGAGGACGGCTCTTCGGGGATCAGCTATACGCTGACCGTCTATCCCAATTCGTGTGGGCAAGAGCCTACGTACTTCGCAAAGGACTGGGGAGCCCACCATTAGCGCCACTGTTTGAGATCGACTGGCAGCGATCTCGACGGGTAACCCGTCCCGTCGCAGAGGGCTCGAACTCCTGTGACAGCAGTCCCTTTGGAGAGCGCTGGATCCTCCAAAGCCTCTCCAAGACGATCACCATACCGCTGGACGAATGGAGAGTCTACCAGGGAGAGCACCGCCTGTGTTACAACTTCGGCCCCGCTGGCGTCAAGTCGTGTCTGTACGTGGACGTCCGGGCCGTGAGTGCGCCCGTCTTGTGAGCGGTTCCCCGAGTTGTTCATCGACGGCAGACACCCGTCTGGAGGGCTGGGGCGTGACCGACTCGATGATGGAGGATCCAATAGAGCGTATCCCTGTGACTCACAGCTAGTGAGAAGCCCAGCCGTGGCCGTTGCGCCTGCTCACGCTGACTGATACCTTCGCACGAACGAGGGCCCGGATGAAGACGAGAATGGGAGAGACCCTGCTGCTCTCTGTGGTCCTGCTGGTGGTCGTCTCCGGCTGCGGTCTGCTGGCGGCGGAGGAACCTACGGCGACTCCCGAGGTTGCGACGGTGCTAGCACAACCAACGCCCACCACAGTCCTTCCGCCCGCCTCCACTGAGACTGCCCCCCCTACACCTACCGAAACGGTGCCTCCCCCTCCTCCGACTGCCACGCCCACCATCACTTCCACACCTATCGACACGTAGGCGCCGGCTCCCACTGTCAACCCATTCCCTGTCGAGCCGGTCGTCTACCATGACGTGAGCGAAGAAGGCCACCTGGAGGTCTTCATTCGGCACGCCGACGGGTCGGTGACCAATCTGACGAATCATCCCAGCGAGGACGCCTACCCTGATCTGTCGCCCGACGGGACGCGGATCGTCTTCGCCTCCAATCGCGACGGACCTACCCACGTCTTCGTGATGAACGTCGATGGGTCGGGCTTGACCATGTTGACCGACAGCCAGGCGGGAGACACTCGCCCCACGTGGTCCGTTGACGGCACACAGATCCTCTACGCATCGCTCCTTCCTTACGGCAATTGGGAGATCTACGTAATGGACGCCGACGGGTCCGAGAAAGCCAACCTGACCAACAACCCGGCCATCGACAGCTCGCAAGCCTGGTCGCCCGACGGCACGCGAATCGCCTTCGAGACCGACCGGGATGGGGACTTCGAGGTCTACGTGATGAACGCCGACGGCTCAGGGCAGACCAACCTGAGCAACTACCCAACGGCGAATGACATCAGCCCCACCTGGTCCCCCGACGGCCCGAAGATCTCCTTCCGATCCGACCGCGGCGGCGAGAGCTTAGGCTACAGACCCTACGTGATGAACCCCGACGGCTCCGATGCAACGCTAGTGGAATAGGCGTCGGCAGCCTGCTGTCTCTGCGGACCCGGCTTCAGCCACGAGGCCCCGGCCTCTGGACCTCTCTGGAGTCTCGCCGGGATCGACAGAGAAGCCACGCCCAGAAGGAGGAGAGAGATGAGGACAAGGAGATCGCTGCTTCTCGTAGGTTCGCTGGTGGCTGTGTGCCTGTTGGCCGTGGTGCCCGCACTTGCCCAGGGCCCGACATGGCAGGAAGAGCTGGAGACCGTCCTTGCGCAGGTGGAGCCGGCCCAATTCGAGTGGTGCGGACTGGGTTTCTGCTACTACGTTACCAACGAAGACAACCTGAACAACGCCCATCTGGATACGGCTGACAACGACATGGGCTGGAACCGGCCGCTCTACGACGCTATATACCGCACCTGCCAGAGCGATGCCAAGTACCCCATCGAGTACACGATCGACGTGTCGGGCATACCCTTCCATACCGATGCCATCCTGGCGCTCAACGTGTTGGACACCGGCATCCGGTGGTCGGACATCCAGCGGGTAGAGATGAACGGGCAGAGGTGGGTGCCGGAGACGGAGGACGTCTACACCAACCCCGATGGCCGCACGTGGGTCTCGTGGAAAGGCCATATCAACCCCGCTCACGTGCAAACGGGGCCTGGCAGGAATCTGCTCACCGTGTACCTGAAGAGTGGGCGATGTATCCGGCTGGGGGGGAGCTACATCCTGATGACCGACTACCCCCTCGATCTCGAGGAGGAAGAGTTCGTCCCGGAGCCTGGGACCTTGGCGCTCCTGGGGAGCGGGCTGGTTGGCCTGGCGGGGTACGCAGCGTTGCGGTGGAGGCGCAGAATGGTAGGTTGGTGACTGTGAAGCGAACCCGTGACCGAATGAGTCCTCAAGGCAGCTAATCCAGTCTCTTGCCATCCTTCACTCCGGATGACAGCGCCTATTGGCAAGGGTATGAGAACACCTTTGAACCCGCATGGTGGTTTGCGCCGGAGGAGTGGACCGACACCCGATGGCTCCTTGTTCCCCTCAGCCAAGACCTAGCGCCCACCCCCAGGCACGGTCAGCCGTTCCTCCTGACGTTCCCAGTGCAACGTCTGGCTAAGGGGTTCGAAGAACGTCGTCGCCCCCCGAGTGATCGGTGCAAGAGCCGATACCCACACCATGGCCGTGTGTCGGCACGCCTTGTATTTCCCACCACACAAGCGTACATTGAAGCGGGTTAGGAGACGCCACCAGCCCAGCTCTGGAGAGGGCCACATGCCAGCAGAGACGAACGGGCAATCAACAGCACCAAGCGTGGAACAGGACCCCACCTACCTCGAGTTGCACGCCTACACCGGCGCCACCAAGCACATGGGCGGGCTCAGCACCACCAAGGAGCTTCTCAGGCTGTGCGGCATAGAAGAAGACACGTACGTCCTGGAGGTGGGCTGCGGCGTCGGCGCCACCGCCCGCTATATGGCCCAGAAGCTTGGTTGCCGCGTGATGGTCGTGGACATCCGCCCCAGCATGATCGAAAGGGCCCAGGAGAGGGCGGCAAGAGCAAAGGTGGAGGACAGGGTCGAGTTCAAGGTGGCGGACGCTACAGATCTGCCTTTCGAGGATGCCTCCTTCGAGGTGGTGCTGGTGGAGTCGGTGACCACCTTCATCGAGGATAAGGCGGCAGCCATCGGCGAGTACGCCCGGGTCCTCAAGACCGGAGGGCGCGTGGGACTCAACGAGGAGATCTGGCACCAGACGCCAGTTCCCCCCGAGATCGTGGAGTACACCGCTCACACCTGGGACGTCCAGGCCGAGATCCTCACGCTGGAAGGCTGGGTGGACCTGCTGAAGACCGCCGGGTTGAGCGTCACCACGGCCAGCGCCCGCATGTACGGCCCCTTGACCGACATGAGCGAGCTGGCCCGCTACGGCTGCCGCGATTTCCTCACCATGCTCTGGCGCAGCACGAAGCTCTACTTCACCAGCGCCGCCTTCAGGAAGTACATGAAGGACCGTCGGCGCCTGCCCAAGGGCATCTGGGACTACCTGGGGTACGCTCTACTGGTAGGTAGGAAGTAGCAGTTCCACGTCTTCCTTCTGGAGAAGAGGCTAGCAGCTAGCTCCAGCGGGAAGACCCCCTGGGACTCAACGCCTCCACCACACCCTTGCGCTGAGCACCCTCAGGTGGTATACTGAACATCAGTTCTATTCCTCCGTCTCGAGGCAATTCGTGAACCTGAGGCAAGTCCTGACCCAGATGCAGGCCACCCCGGAGTTCCGGGACCAGGTCACCGCCTGGAAAGTGACCGAGGCTTCCCAGGGGTCTTTCGCCGACTTCCCCGGGCGTGTCGATCCCCGTTTGGTCAAGGTGCTCAACGAGAGGGGCATCGAGCGCCTCTTCACCCACCAGAGGGAGGCCATCGAGGCCGTGCAAAAGGGAGAAAACGTGGTCGTGGTCACCCCCACGGCCTCGGGCAAGACGCTGTGCTACAACGTCCCTATCCTCAACTCCCTGCTGGAGAACCCTGAGTCGCGGGCCATCTACCTCTTCCCCACCAAGGCGCTGTCACAGGATCAACTGGACGAGCTTCACGGCTTGATCACCGCCCTGGACGTGGACATCAAGACCTACACCTACGACGGCGACACGCCGGTCAACGCCAGGAAGGCCATCCGCGCCGCCGGACACGTAGTCATCTCCAATCCTGACATGCTGCACACGGGCATCCTGCCCCACCACACGAAGTGGGTCAAGCTCTTCGAGAACCTCCAATACGTGGTCATCGACGAGGTCCACCAGTATCGCGGCGTCTTCGGCAGCCACCTGGCCAACGTCATCCGCAGGCTGAAGCGCATCTGCCAGTGGTACGGCACGAAGCCCACCTTCATCCTCTGCTCCGCCACCATCGCCAACCCCGAGGAACTAGCCAGCAGGCTCATCGAGGAAGACGTGCGCCTCATCGAGAACGATGGCTCGCCCAAGGGGGAGAAGCACTTCGTCTTCTACAACCCACCGGTGGTCAACAAGGAACTGGGCATCCGCCGCTCGTCGGTCCACGAAGCCCGCTCCCTGGCCAGGAACTTCCTGCTCAACGACGTCCAGACCATCGTCTTCGCCCGCAGGAGGAAGACGGTGGAACTCCTCCTCTCTTATCTCAAGGCCGACGTGAAAGGCACACGGAAGGGCCGAAGCCAGGTGCGCGGCTACCGCGGAGGGTACCTGCCCAAGGAGCGCAGGGAGATCGAGAGAGGGCTTCGCGAGGGCCAGGTGCGCGGCGTGGTGGCCACCAATGCTCTGGAGCTGGGCATAGACATCGGCGCCCTGGACGCCTGTGTGATCACCGGCTATCCAGGCACCATCACCTCCACCTGGCAGCAGGCCGGACGGGCAGGCCGCCGGGCCGACGTCTCCTGCGCCGTCCTGGTGGCCAGCTCCTCACCGCTGGACCAGTATATCATCACCCACCCGCAGTACTTCTTCTCCCAGCCGCCCGAGCATGCCTTGATCAATCCCGACAACCTGCTCATCCTCTTGAGCCACATCAAGTGCGCGGCCTTCGAGCTGCCTTTCGAGGAAGGAGAGCGCTACGGGGGCCAGTCCACACACGAGATCCTCCAATTTCTGGAGGAACAAGGGATCCTCCACAAGGCCGGGGACACCTACCACTGGAGCGCGGACGCCTATCCCGCTGAGGAGATCAGCCTGCGCACGGCGGCCCGGGACAACTTCGTGATCGTGGACACCACCTCCCCTGAACCACGAGTCATCGGCGAGGTGGACAGCTTCAGCGCGCCCACGACGGTGCACGAGGACGCCATCTACATCCACCAGGGAGAGCAGTACCAGATCGACAGGCTCGACTGGGAGGGCAAGAAGGCCTATGTCACTCATGTGGACGTGGACTACTACACCCAGGCCAGCCTGGCCGTCGAGGTGAGGGTGCTGGACCAGTTTGCTGCCCAGCCTTCGCCCCGGTGCAACAAGGCCCACGGAGAGGTCCTCGTCTCCGCCCTGGCCACCATCTACAAGAAGATCAAGTTGTGGACCCACGAGAACATCGGCTGGGGAGACGTTCGCCTCCCCGAACAGGAAATGCAGACCACCGCTTACTGGCTCAGCTTCCCCGAGGCAGCCACGAAGACCTTCAAGGCCTCCGATCTGGAGAGCGGGCTGGTGGGACTCTCCAACGTGTTGGGCAACGTAGCACCGCTGTTTCTGATGTGCGACCCCGGCGACGTAGGAGTGAAGCCCGAGGTGCGCTCTCCTCACACCAAGGAACCTACCATCTTCATCTACGACAAGATACCGGCGGGCATCGGCTTCGCCGAGAAGTTGTACCGCCTTCACGATCAGCTTCTGGACAGCGCGGAGCAATTGATCAGAGACTGCTCCTGTGCCACCGGCTGCCCATCCTGCGTAGGCCCTGAGGACGAGATCGGCGCGGGAGGAAGAAGAAACGCGCTGCGCCTACTGGAAGAGGCAAGGTAGGGCAGATAGCGCCAAAAGATCGCCAGGCGCGCCCGCGAGAGAAGTCACACATGGTCGAAGACCTGCGGCAGCAACTGGAGCGGCTGCTATCGGGCCAGTTGGGGAGCAACCATCTCCAGCGACGCCCACGGCGCCCGTCCCCGCCCATCGAGGAGCTCGTGGGCGGCACGGTCATGGAGACCGAGCACGGCCCTTGCGTCGTCGTGGATCGAGTGTACCCCGCTGGGTATGAACACGGCAGGGTGAACATCTCTGCGGCGCTGACTCACTCGCCGGAGACGGTGGCCGCCATCGGGCGCGACCCCAGCCTGGAGGCACTCAACGTTCCCACGAGCGCCTTTCTCGATGTGGAGACCACCGGACTGGCGGGAGGCGCAGGCACCTACGCCTTCCTGGTGGGCATCGGCCGGTTCGAGGGTCACGACTTCCACCTCCGGCAGGTCTTCATGCGTGACTACGGTGAGGAGCCAGCCCTCGTCGCCTTGCTCGAAGAGACCCTGGAACCGCTCTCGGGCATCGTCTCCTTCAATGGCAAGGCCTTCGACGTTCCTCTGCTAGAGAGCCGCTTCATCTTGTCCAGGAGGCGCTTCCCCCTCTCCTCCGTGCCCCACTTGGACCTCCTGCACACGGCGCGACGTCTCTGGCGCGTGCGTTTGGAGAGTTGCCGGCTCTCCACCCTGGAGACAGAGATCCTGGGTTTGGAGAGGGAAGGCGACGTACCCAGCTATCTCGTGCCCCAGATCTACTTCGACTACCTCAGATACGGCTATGTGGAGCCGTTACGAGGGGTCTTCTACCACAACACCCAAGACATCCTCTCCCTGGCCGCCTTGACCGCTCTCTCCTGCAAGCTCTTCGACGACCCCCTGTGCGCGGCGATCGACTGCGGCGAGGACCTCTACAGTCTGGGCAAGCTCTACACGCAGGTGGGTCTGCGCCAGCGGGCGGAGCAAGCGCTGCGGGCTGCCCTCGATACGCCCGTGCCCGAGGATCTGCGCAAGCAGGCGGTCTACCACCTCTCCTTCCATCTCAAGCGCCAGGAAAGGTGGTCGGAAGCTCTCGAACTCTGGCATCTGGCCATCGAGGAGAATCACGGCCGCCTCTATCCCTTCGTGGAACTGGCCAAGTACTACGAGCACCGGGCGAAGGACTTGGGCAGGGCAGAGGAGCTCGTGTTGAGGGCTATGGACCTGGTGAGATCGTCGTCTGATGGCCGTGGTACCTGGTGGCGTGAACGACGACTGGCCGAGCTCGAGCACAGGCTGCATCGCGTGCAGTTCAAGAAAACTCGCCACCAGGATCATCCAACGTGATCGCCACACGCGGGGCCAACCTCAGAGGAACAGGCGGCAGGACAGTCCGGGTCGAGACTCATACTGCGACGATAGGAGGAGACCGAAACGAATGAACCAGCAAACGCTACAGTTGTCGTTTGAAGAGATCACCGAGGATGATCTCCCCGAGCTCACGGAAGTGATGACCAGAGCCTTCGATGACGACGCCCAAAAGCACCGCGGGCTGGAGAAGGGAGGTCCCGAGGGATACGACAATGGGGACTTTTTCAGGACGTGGCTGTTTCCGCATGAAGAGAGTGTCGGCTACAAGATCCTCTGGCAGGGCAAGGTCATCGGCGGCATCATTGTCTGGATCCTGCCTGAAGGGCACAACATCCTGGGTACGATCTTCGTGGACCCGGCGCACCAGGACCGGGGAGTAGGAACCCAGATGTGGCAGTTCATTGAGGCCACCTATCCTAAGACCAAGAGCTGGCGGCTGGCCACCCCGACTTGGGCCACGAAGAATCACCATTTCTATCGAGTGAAATGTGGTTTCTCTATGGTCGAGTCGGACCCTATCATCGGATCGCCACCAGAGGACGCCTCCATGTACAGGAAAGAGAAGGACGACGCGACTCACAGCGCAACGGTCCCCTCAACTCCAGACGAGGGCCAGCCAAGCTGACAACAGGTGCCAGGGAACACGTATTCCATCGCGGCTCAAGGGACTCCCGCAGGCTCTGACACCGCCGCAGCGCCGAGCCAGGAGTCCTCGCCGGAGCAGATGCAGCCTACTTCGCTTCGGAGCCCTGGATACGCCAGGAGGTTATGAAGGTGAATCAATCTAGAGGATTCGTGTCGGGTAAGGGTCCGCTGATCAGGCGCGTGCTGGGCGGCAGCCTGATGGTCTTCTCTGCACTGGGCCTGGCGATCAGCTTGCTCGGGCTGGTCTTGGTCCTCACGCTCAGCAAACAGGTTGCCTCGAATGCAGACCAAGCCCTCGAGATCACCGTGGCCGCCCTCACCTCCACCCAGCAAAACCTGGACCTGACCGACAGGGCGCTGGGGGAGGCGAGGGTCGCCCTAGACACTACGGAGACCTTCGTGGAGGAAGCAGGCAGCGGCCTGGAGAACACCAGCGCGTTAATGGGGTCCTTGAGCGGGATCCTGGGAAGCGCTCTGCCAGACGTCATCGAGGACTCACAGCGTTCGCTCTCCGCGGCGGAGGAAGCCGCCGCCGTGATCGAAGACGTGCTGCGTGGACTGAATGTCATCTCCGGACTCACTGGCTTGACCTACGATCCAGAAGTCTCCTTAACGGAGGGCTTCGCCGGCATCAACGAGAGCCTCGATACCATACCAGGCACGCTGGCCGAGCTCGACGACAGCCTGGAGGCAGCTCAGCAGAATCTTGACGACTTGCAGACCGCCCTCTCGCAAGTGGCCACCCCGTTGATTGAAAGCGAAGTGGTGCTGGCCGAAGCCCAGACCAGTGTGGAAGCCTACAGCAGCATGATTGACCAACTGACCCAGGAGGTCAGCGATCTTCGCGCGGTTTTCCCGGCGTGGATTCGCACCGGAGTCCTCGCTCTATGCTTCCTGCTCGTCTGGCTGGCGGTATCCCAGATCGGGCTGCTGTGGCAAGGGTGGGAGATGGTCAGTAGCCAGCCCAGCCTGATCGAAACCCGCGTCCACGAGTTGGAAGAGAAACTGGAAGCACTGGCCGGCCGAGCTCCCAGGACAAGGTGAAGAGATCGTTGCGAGAGCGCGGCCGTCTGATCACCTTCCACGACTGCCGTGTGCACGCACTCACAGGGGGTACAGAGCCGGCCACACCAGCATATCCAGCACCGCCGTCTGGAAGCTGAAGGTCACGCTTCCAGCCACGGCGAGCCAGTACGCCCACAAGGGCCGCTTGGGTCGTAGGGCCAGCAGGGACCCCAGCAAAGCCAAAGAGCCCAGCCCCACCACAGCCAGCACCAGGCGAATGCCCCACCACAAGAGCATACTGCGCCTAGCCACGAAAGCGAAGGTCAAGGGCATATACAGCGCCGAGCCGATGAGAATGGCCGCGTAGAGCACATTGAACACCCAGAAGCCGAACCGCCCGGCGATGCGGGCCTGGTCAGCGTTCACACGAAAGAGCAGGAAGTAAGTGAAGAAGAAGTAGCCTGACGCAGCCAATAGCATGGAGGGCGCATAGAAACGCCTGATTTCTGGCGTGACGCCACCCCAGGCTGGTTCCACGTACTCCGGGTGGGTCATAATGGGATAGACGTAGCTGACAAGGACCGCGGTTCCGGCCACCAGGATGATGATCACCATAGCCAGCTTCTGCTTGTGCATCTCCCAGCCCTCCCCTCTCCGATGATCCGTCCCCATCCAAACACACACTGTCTCGCCGCCAGACGGCGGTGCGAGGAATCCCGCTGCTAATGCCCCACCGGCAAGTGGACGGCGAACCTGCACACCTCGTCGCCCTGGAGCACTGTCTCCAACAACTCCACCTCCACTGGCTCCTGCAGTATCTCCTCCCAGATGCCTTTGTAGAAGCCGGCTCCGCAATAGCAGTATATCGGAGAAATCGTCACAGACGACTTCAGATTCTCTTTAACCCTCGGGCAGTGGCAGTACAACTGCCGCCTCTTCGCGCGATCCTTCTCTCTGAGATAATCGAGGAGATGGCCGCTCTTGGGTATCTTCGTTGCCACCACCCTGTTGCCTTCCAACACGCCCGCCGATCCCCATCCTCTCCCAACTACATCCTGGACAATGTCCTCCTCCAACTGGAGAGCATCCCTGAGCAAAGACTCGAACTGTTGCTGGAGCATTCGATGAACCACAGCGATATCTTCCGTCTCCTCGTACGTTTTCCTCAGCCCTCGCAGAGCGGCCTTGGGGTACTGGCACGCGCAACCAGTCAGAATCGCCCTGCGGTCAGATTCCTCCACCAGGGAACCCAGTCTTCCCATCGCTTCCCTGGTCCAGGTGATGACCACTTCCCTGGGAGAGCTGGAGGACAAGGCTTCTGCTCCCTGCATCACCTCCTTCTCGATATCTTCTCCCGCGATCTGTTTCAGACCCGTGGAGAGCTTGTGCAGCCAGGCTCGTTCGAAATCCAACTCCTCAGGCATCCCGCCATCCCCTCTTCTCCGATGACCCGACACGATGACCATGTCTCGCCAGGTACGATTATATGGCGGGGGCGTCGCCGGCCACAAGCTCGATCTCTTTACCACCCCATAGTGCGGCCTCGGCCTCTTGCCCACGCCGTCGGGTCTGCTTATCATTAGGCGGGGGCAGGTTCGGCACCAAGGCCGTAATGGACGGCCTGTCCCTGGGCGAGAACTGGCCGTGCCCGCAAGCGCTCGTCGAACGTCGCCTTGCAGAGAACCTGGGAGGGCGCCATGAGCATCAAGAGAGCATCGTTCCTGGGAGGGGCAGACTTCCAGCCAGGAGATGATACCTACACAGATGCCTTCGAGACCGCCAAACTCCTGGCTGAGAATGGGATCACCGTCCTCAACGGCGGAGGGCCAGGGGTGATGAGGGCGGCCACAGAGGGAGCCCAGGCCGCAGGTGGGCACGTGATCGGAGTCACCTACTACCCTAAGGATCCACACGCCAGGTACGAGGGCAAGGATCCCCTCAACCACTTCGACGAAGAGGTGGTGACCGCCGACTACTTCGATCGTACCCAGACACTGCTCCAAATGGGAGATGTGCACGTCGTCTTCAGGGGCGGAACCGGAACCATCAGCGAGTTCGCCATGAGCCGGGCCCTCTCCAGAATCCATTACGGCCACAACATCCCTCTCCTTCTCTTCGGCCAGTTCTGGGAGGAGATCACCAGTTGTCTCAAGGAACACATGTATATGAGAGAAGACGAGTTTCGAGTCTACTACGTCGTCACGTCCCCACAAGGAGTACTGGAGACCATACGGAAGCTAGAGCAGCCCACAATCTGACGGCGCAGCCTCTTGGCAGGAGAGGAGCATATGACCAGCGAGAAGATCAGGGTCTTGAAGCTCTCCGGAGAGTACGAGCCATTCTCCGAAAGAAAGGTGAGAAGCTCTCTCACGAGAGCAGGAGCCGACGACGAGCTCATCGACACCATCGTCGCCCGTGTGAGAGGGGAGCTGTACGACGGTATCTCCACCAGAGAGATCTACCACCACGTCTTCGAGTTGCTCAGAAAGCTCCAGAGCTCTCTGGTCTCCAGCTACTCCCTCAAGAGGGCGATCATGGAGCTGGGACCGTCCGGCTTTCCCTTCGAGAGGTTTGTGGCCGGGGTCCTCGAGGCCCGCGGATACACCGTTGCCGTGGACCAGACGGTCCAGGGGAGGTGCGTAGACCACGAAGTGGACATCATCGCTCGGAAGGGCCGTCGACACTTTTTGATAGAGGCCAAATTCCACAACCAGCCCGGCATCAAGTCAGACATCAAAGATGCCCTCTACACCTATGCCAGATTCCTGGACGTGAAGGAGTCCCGGGTGAAGATCGCCGGTCACCTGGGTCACTTGCACCAGCCCTGGTTGATCACCAATACCAAGGTGACCTCCAAGGTGAGGGAGTACGCCAGATGCGCGGGGATGCGCGTCACAAGTTGGGACTACCCTTCACGGGCCAGCCTGAGAAGCGTAGTGGAGGAAAGCGGTCTTCTCCCCGTGACGTGCCTGCAATCGCTGGGCCCAGAGGACAAGGCAAGGCTCCTGGAGGAAGGTTTCATCTTCTGCCGGGAGCTCGCGGCACGAGACGTCGCCTTCATTTCCCGCGACGACCTGGAGAAAGCGCGGAACGAGGCACTGGAAGCCTGCAAGGGGAAGATGTCCAGATCCGCTCGGTGAGGTCTCTTGGGGGCCAGGTGACCGAAGACCAACAACGCCGCCGGGGACCGGGCCCAGCCGCCAGCAGGTGAATCGTCCTAGGCTGTTCTTCCCAGCACGTCTCCGGAGAAGGACCGCTCCAGCTCCTCGTCAACGAAGACACCATCTTTTCGAATCAACTTCTCGTCGAAGTAGATCTCGCCGCCTCCGTAGTCCTCTCTCTGAACCTGGACCAGGTCCCAGTGTATTGCCGAATGATTGCCATTGGAGGCATCCTCGTAGCAGTTGCCGGGCGTGAGATGGAACGATCCGGCAATCTTCTCCGTAAACAACACGTCCCGACTGGGATGGAGGATAAAGGGATTGAGACCCAGAGCGAACTCACCGAAGCAGCGGCTACCCTCGTCCGTATCCAGGATCTCGTTGAGCCTTCTGTCATCTCCCTGGCAGCAGGCATCAACGATCCGCCCTTCGCGAACCTCGAACCTCACATCGTGGAACATGCTCCCCTGATAGAGTCCAGGAGTGTTGTAGGTGATGGTGCCATTGACCGAGTCTCTAACCGGGGCCGTCATCAACTCTCCGTCAGGTATGTTGCTCCTGCCATCCCACTTCATGCAGGGGATACCCTTGATGGAGAACGTGATATCCGTCCCAGGCGCCACGATCCGGACCACATCGGTGCGCTCGAACAGCTCGACCAGCCGGTCCATGGACTGGGACATCCTGGCATAGTCCAGGCAGCAGACGTCATAGTAGAGGTCTGCGTACGCTTCCCTGCTCATCTCGGAAAGCTGGGCGATGGAGTTGGAAGGATAGCGTAGCAGACACCACTTCATCCCGGCACTGCGACGCCACTCCAGGACAGGTTTGACGTAGAGCGTCTGGTACATCTTCAACTGCTCTGGCCATAAGTCCGCCAGGTCGAAAGGGTTGTCCTCTGCGCGCACGATAAGCCAGGCTTCACAATCCCTCAGTAGCTCCAGATGTAAGTCAGTAAACGCCTCATACTGCTCCTCGGTGGCCTGGCTTATCCACTGGCGCTGAAGCGACGGATCGTTGTAGTGCCAGAAGGGGATGGCGCCCATCCTTGTCGCCTGCCTGATCACCACTTTGGCCAGCTCAAGGGCCTCACTGCCACACACCTCCAGCAGGAGGCGTTCCCCAGGCTGCAAGTCAAGAGAATAGCCCAGAAGTTGTCCCACCAGGAGCTCGTTCCGCTCGTCCTTCATCCCTCGTCGCTCCTCATCGATCTAGCGGCCGACACCGCCCGCACCCCCATCATGGGCTGTGCGCATCGCCCGGTCGCCCGCGATGTGCCACCCTCTTATGGCGCGAAACCCTGGCTGGTCTCTGTCCAGAGGCCACGCAATCCCAACTGCACACCATTATCGCACGCAGGACTCATGTTGTCAAGGGTGCGGAAATCGTTGTCGCGCGTACCAAGGAGTCCAGTCGCCGCACAACCGCCAGGGAAGAATTGTCCAGAGGGGTCCACCGAAGCGCGACACGATAGCTTCCGCAGCAGCATCGTCCAGGATCGAGCGCGAGGCAAAGCGCTGCACGGCCCCCAGCAGATGATGCCGCGGCGGCGCAAGTATGCTCAGTGATCGCCCCGCCACGTTCGTTTCGTCCTGCTTCGCCTGTGCCCAGCACCGGTGCATGGTGCAGACGGCCGATTCTTCAGGCCAGCCCAGGGCCAGTACGCCGCGCCCGGCCTCATCATCGGTCGCACCTAGATCGCACCGAGCAGTTCTTTCGTCTTCCTCACCGCCGACGAAGCATCAGGAGCATAACCATCGGCGCCAATTTCGTCGCAGTACTCCTGGGTCAGTGGAGCGCCGCCCACCAGGATCTTCACGCCATCGCGGACGCCCGCCTCCTCCAGGGCTTCTATCGTCCTCTTCATGGCTGGCATGGTGGTAGTCATCAAGGCAGACAAGGCCACGATCTCGGTCCTGCCCTCCCGCACCGCCTCCACGAACCTCTCAGGGGCCACATCCGCCCCCAGATCCTGGACCTGGAATCCCGCGCCCTCCAGCATCATGCCCACTAGGTTCTTCCCGAGGTCGTGTACGTCTCCTTGCACAGTGCCCGTGATCGCGTATCCAATCGCGCCGGACTGATCCTCCACCACGAGCGGTCTCAACACCGCAAGTCCTGCCCGCATAGCTGCAGAGGCGATGATCATCTCCGGCACGAAGAACTCGGCACGCTCGAAACGCTCGCCCACCTCACCCATGGCGGGAAGGAGACACCGGGTGATGATCTCCAAAGGCGGGACCTCCTCGGCCAGGGCCTGTTGGACGAGCGACTCCACTGCGGCTGCGTCCCCTTCCACTACCTTCTCGCCTATGACTTCCAAGTCCATTCAGAGTCCTCCAACAGAGTGCGGCGCTACCATCGTGCATGGGTCCGCTTTCGAGACAGCACACGGATACCGCCAGCGATCAGGACCCGATCGGATAGTGACCGTATTCGTAGGCAGCCTCGAACAGGGCCACGACGTTCTCGGGCGGCACCTCAGCCTGGATGTTGTGTATCGTACCGAAGACGAAACCACCGCCCGGCGCCAGGTCCTCGATACGCCTCCTGGCCTCATCCCTGACCTTCTCGGGCGTCCCAAAAGGGAGCACACGCGTCGAGTCCGCCCCGCCACCCCAGAAGACGATGTCGCGTCCGAACTCCCGGTTCAGTCTAGCGGTGTCCATCTCCTTGGCCGAGACCTGGACCGGGTTGATAATGTCGATTCCGCTCTCAATGAGGTCGGGAAGCGCCCAGTATATGGAGCCACAACAATGGAGGAAGACCTTGGCCTCGGTCTTGGAGTGGATGAACTCCGCCAGCCGACGATGGCGCGGTTTGTAGATCTCTCTGTACAGGTCGGGAGAGAACAGAGGTCCGTACTGACTCCCCAGATCATCGCTCAACTCCACGATGTGGACGTAGGGTCCCACCTCTTCGAGTATCAGACCCCAGAAGTCTAGCAGCCATTCCAGGACCCTCTCGGCAAGTGCTTCCACGTATGCTTTGTTACACGCCATGTCGCGGTACAGGTTCTCGAGGCCCCGCACCCAGTATGATTGCTCGTAGACACCACCGATGGGGGCGTGGATCATCACCGCCTTGTCAGTCTCCTCCAAGAGTCTTCGGGCTTCGTCGCCCAGGCCCTCGACCCGTGCCGGGTCGAGGGGATCGGGGAACTGAAAAGCCTCCAGCTCCTCGATGGTCCCCTCCTTGAGGGGATGATCCGCCAGGTCGTACCAGTAGCCCCCTGGAGGCCTGTGGTAGACGACGCCCCACTCATCGACGAAGCTGTCGGTCTCCTCGTCGAGCTCGAACGCGTAATCGGAGCCGGAATGGGGGAAGAAACCCACGACGTCAGCGTGGAACATCTCTTTGATCTCAGGAGCCGGGTCCACGATCTGTTGGAACGTGTCCATGATCTGAACCGACTCGCTGGGCATCCCCAGGTACTCCAGGAGACTGCGATAGGCCATGTGGTGCATGGAAGTGACCAGCCCACCGAAGTCGATGGGGACGCGATCAGGCTCCTTGTGATCCAAGGCAAGGAGCACTCTCTCTCGACCATTCATACAAACCTCCAAGACGTGTGGAACCAGAATGCTCCGCAACGTGCCGCCGACCTGAAACGAGCGGTGGCTCACTTCGTGCGACGGGGCGAGGCGAGAACAAGGCTCCAGATGAGGCAACGCCGTTAGCGCGTCATGCAACCTGCTGTGGATTCTACCACGCGCCGCTGAGCGCTACAAGCAACGACGCCGAGGGTTACCGAGCACACTCACCCACACTGGCTGCCCGGCGCAGGCACGTGCTAGGCTCTCGTCAGACGAAGGGGGACGATCCCGTTCGGGGGGGGGGGCACACGGCCAGCTCGACCATGCCTCGTGCACACGTATTCCCTGTCGCTACGGTTCCACTGCCGGGAGGCTGTCGCACGGGCCGTTCATGTTGAGCGTGGCTGCCGGGATCCACCCTACTACGTCCTGAGCCGTGTTTCCCACGCTGAGGTCCAACATCGCCCAGCTATCACTTCTGCCCACCACCGCAGCGTAGTCACCAAGCGTGAGAGTCGCCATCACCTCTGCCGAGGGATTGGGGCTGGCGAGCAGCAGCACGTCCTCCATGGGCATAGTGAAACAGACCCCCGGAGGAGGGGGCACCACCTCCGACACTTCTCCGCAGGAGCCCTCCAGGCGGATGGGGGCAGTCTGCTGTACCCAGCGCAGCCTGAAGACGCCTACGTTGGCTGCCTGAGCAACGCCCGGCTCGAAGCCCCACCAGTCATCTGCGGTCCTGGCCTCCGGCTGGACGCGAAACCCCGTGGCCATGGTCCCGAATACGGCAGCGGTGGTATGGGGCCTCTCGTACACCGTCACCTCGTCCACGGCGATCAACTCGCACGGCCCAGAATCGATAGCCTCTCCGCCGCCCACCTCCGTGGCGACAGGCACTGGTTCCGCTGCCGTGGGCGCCGGACCTGGGACTCCAGTGGGGCTGCCCTGGTCTGCCTTCTCGGTGGGAGGTACAGGGGGGACTGGCGTAGCGCTCGGTTGTGCTTCCGTCTGCTCTTTCAGCTCGCTCAGTTGGGTGGCCTGCTGCGCGACCTGCGTCTGCAAGGCAAGCTCCGACTCCGAAGGTCCTAGCGCCACACATCCACTGCACGCTAGAAAAACGACCACGGCGGCGAGGCCAATTGCTCTAGTCATTCTCTCTTCCCACTCTGTTCGGCCGTTCGAACTTCCACGCTGCTATGATGGCTCACCAGCAGGTGCGCGAGCGGCGATTGGTCACGGCCTCGAGAAGGATCTTCACGTAGTTGGGATCGCCCCGGACCTGCCCAGAGAACCCGGTGTCGGGCAAGTCGGCACTGCCACGTGACCGCACGAGCTCTCTGGCTCTCTCCACCATGGGCTCCACCATCCCTGCCAGAGACTCAGCGCTCTCCACAGAGGGCTGAAGCTGCCTCAGCCTCTCGTAGAAATCCTCGATCAAGTCGGAGTACTCCGACCCCTGCTCGAACTGCTCGCGAGGCAGGCTGTATCCCGCTGCAACCAGCTTCTCCCACACCCGGAAGACGTCACCCGTCCTGTCTGAATCGCGGAACCACCCGGCCCCGTACAACTGGGTCAGAGTAGCGTTGACCTCCTCGATGCGCCTGTCCACGTGGGAGGTCTCCTCCGCTGAGGGCCTCTCCCCCGAGGACTGAGGGATGAGCGTGGTGAGATAGTCCTGGATCTTGTCGGTGATACCCACACCCGTCTGTGCCTTCACTCCGTCCTCGATGTCCAGAAGAAGGGTGGCCAGATTGCGCAGGCTACCCCTCGGCAGCCCCGCCGCCTCACCCAGGTCCCGAGCATCCTTGGCCAGGGACAGCATCTTCCTGGAGAAGTTCAGGATATCTCCGAGACTCAGGCTCTCCTGCTCCCAACTCCGCTTCCTGGGGCTCATGTCCCCCACCTACCTTCCTCTCTCTCAGCGGAGATCGATGTCCCCGCTGTTTCCTCGCAGTGTTCCTGGCCCCACCCTGCCTCCGCCTTCCCTGGATCCCAGAAGCAGGATCGCAGAACCTTGCTCGGGGAGCACACCCTAGACGGCACTCTCGTCGGCGCTACTAGGTACAGAGTCCTTTTTCGCCGGCGAAGAACCAAACCTTGCCAGAGCCATGAAGGCCACGGTGCCCAACGTCGCCAAAACCAAGGTCAGATACCACACCGAGACCGGGGCGATGTTGTCGTATACCAGTCCACTGGCGATGGGCCCTATCCCCCAGGCGAGGCCCCCCATCATGCCGTAGATGCCCATATACCTGCCTCGCATGTCAATGGGGGCGATCCTGGCCACGAAAGATACGGAGGTAGGGGCCCAGATCAACTCACCGATGGTGAGAATGACCATGGATAGAAGGAATAGCCAGACATTGTGGGAAAGAGCGGCGCCCAGTGCAGCCAGCCCGGTCCAGAAAGAGCCAGCGGCCATCACGTAGGCGTCACGGTATTTCTCCGTGACCCGGGTCACCGCGAACTGGAAGAAAACCACCATCAGCGCGTTCACGGTCATGATCAGGCCAAAACCGCTCTCCGGGATGCCGAACCCTTCTTTCATGTACAGCGGCAGGAGTTGCATGAACGGCTCGTAGGCCATCCACAGCAGGATGGAGGCCAGGCAGAAGCCTATGAAGCGGAAATCACGGAGGATATGCATATAGCCCCCTCCCACCACCTCAGACTCCTCCGCCTCTGACAACTCCGGCTTGGTCTCCTTGACCAGGAAGACCACCAACAGCAAGGCCACGGTAGCGGCCGCCGCCGCAGTGCTGAAGGTAAGCATGTAGGAAGTGGCGGCCAGAAAACCTCCCACCGCCGGACCAAAAGCCACACCTGCGTTGGCCGCCATCCTCAGCAGGGCATAGGCCCCTGCACGCTTGTCCTTCTCTATGAGGTCGGCGATCATGGCGTCGGACCCGATGCGGGACGCCGGTTCGATGAGGCCACTCAGGGCGATGAGCACCGCGTAGGCGTTCAGCGAGCCCAAGAGAGCGAAGCCCATCATCACCACGACCTCATTACCCAGGCCGGCCACCATGGCAATCTTGCGGCCATACCTGTCCACGACCGGTCCCCAGATAGCCTGGGAGAAGAGGCCCACGACTGAACTGATGGCGAAGAGAAAGCCCACTGTGGTGAGAGGGATCCCCAGCCGCTGTCGGAGGTAGACGGTGAAGAAGGGCCAGACCAGGCTCCCGCCGGTAGAGCCGATGAAACGCTGGCAGAACAGGATCCAGAACTGGAGAGGGTATTCCGATATGGTGCCTCTGATCCTCGTGATCATGCTGTTGCCCTTTACTCCCGGGCGTTCTACGCCGGGACGCGCGAACCCTGGACAAGGAGGAGTATTATACCACAGAGAAGTGACAATGGTACAAGACAAGAGGCTCCCCTGGCCAACTCTGTCCTGCAGACGGAGTACAAGTACGAGAAGAGAGCGCCACCTTACCAGCAGTTGCGTGGTACGCGAATTCGCGGCCCGGGAGTGCCCTGCCGGGGTCAGGCAATGCGCTACGCTTGTCCGGTGGCTAATAGGGGAACTCGAGGCCCAAGTCCGCCAGCTCTTCTCTGACCCGTTGGTAGAGCTCTCGGTACTCCTGGCTGGGGAGGGACGTTCTCACCTCGTAGCACTCCTGGAATTCGCTGCCCAGGGGGGCATCGGCGATCCGATCCTCGTATCTGGCAAGGATCTTCAGCAGGAGAGCGTTCGCCTCCTCACGAGACAGGTTCATGTGAGAGCAGGCATGTCCCACCTCAGCGGCCATGCGCGCCTCCATGGGTGTGGCCCTGTTCTTGTGCTTGTTGCGAGCCGGGGCCGCCTCCCACAGATTGGCGCCCGACACTGTGCTGGCCAGAGCGTGAGCCGCCGCCTCATAGAGCACCATCTCCGTCGCTGGCCCCGCATTGAGGAAGCCATTGGACACGGAGATGATCTTGCTGTTCCTGGCCACAGCCTGGTGACTGGCACTCGACACCCACAACAGCTCCCGCGTGGTGCCCGACGTATGGTGGATGTGGAAGGGGAAGTTCATCTGGTAATGGGCCTGGTGCACCATCAGACCCATCAGGTGATAGGCCACCTGTAGCACCGCAGTCCCTTCCGCACGACCCGCGTAGCCACCGTAGATCGGCCCCGTCAAGCTTCCCGTGAAACAGCCGAACTGCTGATAGTGAGCCACCTTGTTCAGCAGGGCGTTGTCGATCTTTAACTCTGTCAGGCCCCCCACGAGACGGCTATCCGAGGTCCTCACACCCCATTGAGAATTGCTGATCGATATCTGCCCTACGTCCGACTCCGCTGTTCCCGCCGCCACGAGGAAGACGCCCGGGCGCCCCACGAGTTTCGCTGCCTCACGCAGGCTCATGACGTGCTCCATGCTGCCCGCCAGTTCCGTGGGCGACTTGGCCTTGATCTTGAGCCCCATGCTCTCCTCAAGAATGGGAGCGCAGAACCCATCGGCCAACGGCTCTCTCAGATAGGCGACGCACATGGGCAGGAAGAGTTCCTCATCGCAGGAGATGTCCGGGCTGAAGATCACGAAGGGCGGCTCGGCATCTTCCACCTGGCGACGCTTGAGGACTCGAGCATCCTTTCCCAGACCAACGAGGTACTCTCCCGGTATCAGGTACAGCGCTTCCCGCAACTCCCCCTCGTCGAACGTCAGAATCCGGTGGGTGTCAACGCTGAGGACGCCCACCGCCAAGAAGAATTCCAGGCCCGCCTGCCACACCGCGTCGGCGAGCTTGTTTTCACTGGGTATGGGTGTGGCAGGATCGTACTTGATGCCGTACTTGCTGATCACCTCCTGCATCTTGGGCATGAAGCGCTCCATGGTGAAGGCCTCATCCTCGCAGAAGGGTCCAGTGCGGGCCCGCTCCAGGATCTCCCACATCTTATAGGGTGGCGCTGGCATCCCCCCTCCTCAACGCCATGACCTTGTCCAAGACTGTCACGGCCTGCATGGCGCTCTCCGCCCACGAATCGGCGCCGATCTCCTCCGCCCAGGCATCCGTCACGGGCGTGCCTCCTACCATGACGATGAAGCGCTCGCGCAGCCCCATGTCCTTCAGCAACTCGACTATCTCCTGCTGGCCGGGCATCGTCGTGGTCATCAATGCCGAGGCCCCGATGACGTCAGCTTCAACCTCCTGTGCCTTCTTGATGAAATCGAGGGCGTTGACATCGGGCCCCATATCGTGAACAGCGTAGCCGTTCACCTCGAGAAGCAATGCCACGATGCTCTTGCCGATCTCGTGGATGTCTCCTTCCACGGTGCCGATGACCACGGTGCCTTTGTGCTCCCGCTCTATCTTGCGCTCTTCCAGATAGGGTGTCACCGGCTCCAAGGCCCTCTGCATGGCCTTGGCCGCCAACATCAGCTCGGGAAGGAAGACCTCCATGCGCTCGAAGCGGTCGCCCACCTCGCGAATCGCTTCAGTCAGTCCGTCCACCACCTTCAGCGGATCCATCTTGTCCGCCATGGCCTGGCTGGCTAGAGCCTCGGCTTCTTCATCCTCGCCATTCGTTACGGCTTCCACTAAGCTCTCAAGAGTTCCCATCGACTGCTGCCTCCTCACCGTGCAAAGTGTGACGATTATAGCCCAGGCTAGACTTTCAGGCAATGCCCCGCTTGTCAACATCCTCGCTGGGTCGTCTCTGCGCACAGCCAGAGAGACCTTGGGATAGGCCCTTGCTCCGCCAGGGCGCGACAGTCCTTGTCTCGCGCAGCCAGGGGATGGTATAATCGCCGACACACAGTAGCGGGCGGAGGACGGAGATGGATTTCGCGGAAAGGCTCGCCACCGGCGAGACAGTGTTAGCGGACGGCGCGATGGGCACCATGCTCCAGGCCGCCGGGCTGGAGAAGGGCCACGCCCCAGAGGAGTTCAACCTCACGAATCCCGAGAAGGTGCTGGCGGTACATCAGGGATACGTGGATGCAGGCTCGGAGATCATCTTGACCAACAGCTTCGGTGGAAACAAGTACAGGCTGGGCAAGTATGGGCTCGGAGAGAAGGTCTACGATCTGAACCGTAGGGCGGCAGAGATCGCCTTGAAGGCTGGCGCCTCCTTCGTGGCCGGCTCCATAGGCCCCACGGGAGAGTTCTTCGCCCCCCTTGGCACACTCACTCCTGAGGAAGCGAAGGAGACGTTTGCAGAGCAGGCCAGGGGGCTGGCGGACGGCGGCGTGGACCTCCTGGTCATCGAGACCATGTCCGATCTGAGTGAGATGGAGGCCGCGATACAGGGAGCTAGACAAGCCACCGATCTGCCTCTGGTCTGTACCATGACCTTCCAACAGAAGCTTCACACCATCATGGGCACCAGCGCACGGCAAGCCGCAGAGGCACTGGCTAGCTGGGGCGCGGCTGCCCTGGGTGCCAATTGCGGCACCGGCCCGGAGGAAGTGGAGCAGGTACTACAGCAGATGAAGGAAGCAGTTCCCCACGCCTTCCTGGTGGCCAAGGCCAACGCCGGCGTGCCCCGTCTGGTCCAGGGTCGCACCGAGTACAACGCCACCCCGGAACTGATGGCCGAGTACGCCGGACGCTTCGCCCAGATGGGGGTGACGATCATCGGTGCCTGCTGCGGCTCCACTCCCGAGCACATCGCCGCCATGGCGGAAACGCTGGGCAAGTCGCACGAGAACTAGCTACCATCCGCCGCCCAGCGCTGGGCGCTTGCTCGTCGGCAGCCGAGCTAGTCGGTCTCGGCCCTGGTGCTGCCAGCGCATCGCTAGACGTCAGCGCTGAACGAGAGTTGATTGATCACGCCCGCCTCCACTGTCACGCTCCCGTTAATGTCCCCGTAGCGACCAAGACCGAGACTGGCGGTGTAGGTGTATTCGCCAGGAAACAGCTCGATCCGCTGACTGGAGTTGGCTCCCACGGTGTACATCTGCCCCGCTATGGTGATTGTCATATCGCTCCCGCAGTAGTTCATCACCTCCACCCATCCCACCGCCGGCTTGGCCTCTCTGGTGGGACTGAAGGTCGGCGTCGGTTGAGGCGGAGTCGTGGGTGCGCTGGTGGGCACTGGAGCAGCGGTGTGGGTTGGCGTGGGCACCTGAGTCGGGGTGGGTGCGGGTGCCTCTCGAACCTCGCGGGCGTCCCGAAGGACCACCTCGTCGCCAACCTTGACCACTAGCTCGTAGGTGCCAGACTCCAGAGGCTCTCCGTCCGTCTCGAAGATCCACTGCCACTCGTTGCCAAACTCGAACTCGAAGGTCCCGTACTCTCCGTAGAAGTGGGCTCCGTCGTGATAGAAGTCCCACCGGAAGCGCTCGCCCGGTTCCACATCTTCGTAGGGCCAGTAGGCGTACAGTCTGAAGATGCCCTGCTCGAAAGTCAAACCGACGTCCACCGGCTCTCCTGCCGTGTCGTCGAAGTCGCTGCTGAAGACCACCGGCCCGCAGCGCCCCCTGCGGACAGGACTGGGACTGATAGCAGGTGTCGCTTCGCTGGCCTCCGTCGCGGTGGCCGCCGGCGGGGGCACGCTGGTGGACGTCTGCGCCACCTCGGCCGGTTCGCTCGTCGAGGGCACCCCCACTCCATCGCAGCCCACCAGCAATAGTAACGTCACAACCGCTGCCGCTAGCAAGCAAAGTCTGCCTCTCTACGACACTGAGCTTTCTCCTTTCTGCGTGGCGTTCAACAACGTCCAACACGCATCAACCGTCGATGGGCCATCCTCTCTATACTCTCAGAGCTATGCAGAACTGTCAAGTTTCCAGCCCCTCGGGTTGGCCTCCTTGCAGTCTGCCGACCCGACGAGATGCCCGCGGTCCCCTCCCCTCGCACCAGGCCGCAGAGCGGGTTGCCCACGGGTCGCTTTGGGCGTAGAATAGCCACTAGGCAGCCCACCCAGCGCACAGTCATCCGAGGAGTGCCAGATGGATGTCCAGTGGACGTCGGTGATCCTCAGCTTCGCTACTGGAGCCTTGATCGGTGCCCTAGTGACGTACTTCCGACACTGGCTGGCCCGCCGCAGGGAAGCAGAAAGCCGAGAGTTCGCCCAAAACCAGGAGAGAGACCGCATCAGGCGTGAACACTGCTCCCGCGCCCTGGCCTACGAGCGGATGAGAGAAAGCCTGCGTGGGTGCCGCCTGTCAGAGCAGGACCTGGCCGTCGTTTGTCTGGCAAAGGCAGGCTTGCAGCGCGTCAACCTCAGTGCCGCGGACCTGTCTACCTCGAACCTGCAGCAGGCCAACCTGATCGGCGCGGATCTGAATGGAGGCAGCGCGCCTGCAAAGGGCCAACCTGGCTGGCGCGCATCTACGGGGCGCCAGCTTCGATTTCTCCACGGTGATGCCCAAGGATTGGGAAAGTGTGGTAGGCAGCAAATGACCAGCACCACTGTCATCGGGCGTGTGAACCTGTTCGAGGCACCGGGTCATTGCCGCGTAGGATACAGGCTGAGAGGCAGTCCCGGTGTCAGCTCTCGCT
>Ga0315539_1000225_pt1 | contig 43348 bp, 41 predicted proteins | sample SalMarSW160150MG_FD_203097 | JGI IMG/M metagenome (GOLD analysis project Ga0315539, IMG submission 203097) | Salt marsh sediment microbial communities from the Plum Island Ecosystem LTER, Massachusetts, United States - Salt Marsh Sediment SW1601-150 ...
ACATGAACAACCGTGCTCCCGAAGGGGTCTACCGGTCAACCCCTAATCTGGTAACTGTTTCTGTCAAGTCAAGGGAGATATAATTAACTATTTATATACGAATATATCATAGGAGGACACAGAGAAAGATAGGATTAGAAGCAGTGCGAGTTAGAAGTTCAGGGATTATGGATTAAGGGGTAAGTGCTTTTTCTTAATCCTTGCTTATCTGCGTGGTTTTTTAACTAATCCTTAATACTAAGATTGTCTTCCTGCTTATCTGCTAATCCTGAGAAACTATTTGACGATTTTTCCATTTAACTATTCAACTTAGATTCAGAGAATCTACTATTTGGACGTAGATTGAAAAGGATTTTTTGTTGTTTTTAACTATCGCAAAATTGTCAAGTGTCGAGATTTGACCCCAATTACATGCTTATTTGCTCGCCTCCAGAATTGAGTCGGAAGGTGTAGAATGTTTTATGCCCGGTGAAATGTTTGCCAAATCGTCACATAATCACTTTATTGGAATTTCTCAGACAAAGCTTCAGGTAAGAAGAGAGGATGCTACTAGGGCCCTCCGAATATTAAACAACGAACCGTTTGAAACTCTTGATGATTATTAACAGGGTCAAACCTTATTTTATTATCCTTCGGATAAGTTGAATAGTTGAATTGTTGAATTTGTAGAGTTTATTGGGTTGGTTTTTTTTGACTAATGACTCAAGACTCGTGACTCATGACTATTTTATGTGCCTTCGTGGCAAAGAATCCTTGACAAGGTAGTTTGAAAAAGTAGTATATCTAAGAAAAAGAAACCTTGAATATAAATTAGGAGGGAATATGGATTATGAGTATATGACCGCGCCATGCGGATTGGCTTGTTTTGATTGTGTTGTGTATCTGGCAAATGAGAATAAAGAGTTAAGGGAAATGCTTTCGAAACAGTTCGGCATACCGCCGGAAGAAGTCGGATGTGACGGATGCCGCGCGGTGGAAGGAAAGTGCCCTGTTATACCGATGGAATGTAGAGTTTTTAAATGTGCCGAAGAAAAGGGAGTAAAATTTTGTTGTGATTGTCCGGACTTTCCCTGTGATCTGCTTCATCCCTATGCGGATAAAGCCGATAGCCTGCCTCACAATACAAAAGTTTTTAATTTGTGTTTGATAAAGAAAATGGGGCTGGAATCCTGGGCGAAGAATAAGGCAAAGAAAGTTAAACATACTTATTTTCATGATGAGTGGAAACTGTAGAAGTAATAGGTGTTAGGTCTTTGGTTTTAGGTTTTAGTAAAAACAACAAAAAAATCTTGTGTTAATCTTGTGGTTAATATTTGTGGGGGTGGGTGTTTTTTCGCCTTGACAATGATTCAAAACGTATCTATTTTTGAAACAAATGATGAATTTTTGCGTCAAACATTATGATAAGGAAAAATTAATAATTTGGAAATAGATATTAAGAAATTAAAGGAGAAATCGGAGGATGAATTTGAAAAGTTTTTTAAAAATTATATCAACAGAATCTACACGGTCGTTTACAGAGTTGTCAGGAATCCTGCTACTGCTGAGGATCTTACTCAGGAGGTGATGATGAAAGTTTACAACAATATTCATAAATTTAAAGAACAATCACAGCTTTCATCCTGGGTTTTCAGGATTGCGTATAATCATGCTGTTTCCCATGTGCGTCGTCATAGAAGTACGGAATCGATAGAAGATTATGACGCAAAAATGAAGAATAATTCGGCGGGGCATCTTGATTATCTTGAAAGAGAAGAATTGTCTGATTACATCAAGGAAAAATTAATGGAATTGCCTGAGAATTACAGGGTCGCTTTGACTTTATACCATTTCAAAGAATTACCCTATCAAGAAATTGCCTATACGATGGGTATTAATATTGGAACCGTAAAAACATATATCCATAGAGGAAGAAACGAATTGAAGGGTCTATTGGAAGAGTTTATTCGGGAGGAAAGATGAAAAGAGATGTAAATTTTGATGAAATATTAAATCATATCGCTATCGAAGAGGCGCCAAAGGAATTGATTTACAAGTGGAAAGCGGAAGTACAATTGCAGAAAGAAAGGAAGAGATTTTATGCGGTACTACTCCGGCCTTCTATCGTTTTTCCGCTCGTATTCGCGGGATTCTGGTATTATTTTGCGGTGTTTAAGAAAGAGTTATTCGAATATTTTTTATCGGATAAACTTAGTTCCTTTTTTCAGGAAATAAGCCCGGTTGTAGCGTCTTCTACATCTTCTTTTGCGTCTTCAGATTATTATATCATTGGCGCGAGCATTTTTTCTATATTGCTTGCGGCTGTTTCTTTATTCTGGTTTTGCCAGGGAAAGGAATTGAGATATTCGTGGATAAGGAATTGGTGAAATGATAACAGGAAAAATGTTACTTGAGTTAATAAATTTGATTAAAAAGATACTCAATATAAATAAATCATTCTGTATTGGATTTTCAATGGGTAGATATGGAATCTGGAGAATGAGTTTTCTTCATCTTGAATTGTTTAATGAAGCAATAATAGTATCAGGTTATACTGGGAAATAAATCAAGGAGATTAAATATGATTAAGAAAAGATATAAAATTGGCTTTTTAGCTATTTTAGTCATAGGGATTATATTTCTATTTTTTTTGATTGGTAGTCCTGAAAAATCAAATTTTAAAGATGCAAAACAAAAAAATACAATTGAAGCATATGAAAACTATCTTTCAAATTATGAAAATGGTAAATATGTTAATGAAGCAATGCAAAAAATAGAAGATATCAAATTCTCCCAATTTAGAGATTCAGCATTTTCATCATTTATTAATATTTTAAAAACAAACACAGATAGTACTAAAACCGAAATACATATCAAACCTTCAAATAAAGTATTAATGGGTACTCCTATCAATATTGAACTACATCATTTGCCTCCGAATAGAAAAGTCACTTTGCATGCTTATAGACGCAGATGGAACGGAATAATTTACTCTTTCGCTTCTTATCAATCAGATGATAATGGTCAAATTATACTTAATAAAGCTGAACCTATTCATGGAACTTATTCATTTGCAGATTCATTGGGTATTTTTTGGTCAATGACATGGCCTTCTCAAAAAGGTTTGGATTTACCATTTGAAATAGAAGAATTAAAGGAAAACACTTTATTTCTTTACATTGAAATAGATGACAAAATAATTGCATTTAAAGAATTGGAATTAATTGATAAATTGCCTCATATCATTACAGAAAAGATAGATACCGATACGCTGATTGCTGAGTTTCATTATCCTAAAGATAAAATGAATATTCCGATTCTAATATTAATTGGTGGTGGTTCACAAGGGGAATATGATTGGAGTAACCAATTTGCCAAAATTGTTGCTTCACATGGGTATGCATCATTGGTGTTGACCTACAATAATGTAGGTCCATTACCAAAGTTTCTCGAAAAGGTACCATTAGAATATTTCTTTAATGCCATTAACTGGGTTAAACGAAAACCAATTATCGATAGTGAGAAGATAATCATCGCTGGTGGTTCACGTGCAGGAGAATTGGTTCTGCTATTGGCCTCAATGAATTCTGATATCAAAGGTGTGATTGCTCTTGGCCCTAGCTGTGTAATATGGCAAGGATTACCGCATGATCCTTTAACAGCATTTTTTTCAAAACCTGCATGGACCTTAAACGGAAAAGGACTGCCTTATGTAAAACATAGGCTCCATTTACCAACAATTGGAAAATTTATAAGTGGTGCTCGTCAAATTGATTTGATGAAAATGCATGAAGGCAGATTGGATGATTGGTCGAAAATAGAACCTGCCTTAATAAAAGTAGAAAAAATAAATGGTCCTATTCTTTTCATTGCTGGAAAGGATGATCAAATGTGGCCTTCTTATCAAATGTGCCAAATGATGCAACATCGTTTGGATAGTTTACATTTTAAACATCCTGTTAAAGGCTTATATTATGATAATGCAGGTCATAGAGTTACATCACCTGATTTATTGCCTACAATTGACTATAAATATGAAGATGTAATATTTGGTGGAACCGATTCAGGAAATGCAAATGCTCAGATAGACTCCTGGAACAAAATGATAGAATTTTTAAAAGCATATTTTCCAATTGAAAAACCAGATTATCAAGCTAATTAAAAAGTCTATTAGAAGAAGTTATTCGGGAGGAAAGATGAAAAGAGATGTAAATTTTGATGAAATATTAAATCATATCGCTATCGAAGAGGCGCCAAAGGAATTGATTTACAAGTGGAAAGCGGAAGTACAATTGCAGAAAGAAAGGAAGAGATTTTATGCGGTACTACTCCGGCCTTCTATCGTTTTTCCGCTCGTATTCGCGGGATTCTGGTATTATTTTGCGGTGTTTAAGAAAGAGTTATTCGAATATTTTTTATCGGATAAACTTAGTTCCTTTTTTCAGGAAATAAGCCCGGTTGTAGCGTCTTCTACATCTTCTTTTGCGTCTTCAGATTATTATATCATTGGCGCGAGCATTTTTTCTATATTGCTTGCGGCTGTTTCTTTATTCTGGTTTTGCCAGGGAAAGAAATTAAAATATGCGATAGTAAGGAATTGGTGAAATAGATCCTTCGGATCAGTTAATTAGTTGATTGGTTAATTGGTGAATTAGTAAAGAAATTATTTGTGCTATTTGTGTGATTTGTTGTTCCTGCTATAGTTGAAATGTTAGAAGGTTGGGAAGTTAGGGAGTAAAAACAAAAAGTATATCCTGTTAATCTTGTTAATCCTGTCTAAATTTTTGGGTTGTAGGGGTAGGGTAATACACGATTCCGGAATCGGTCAAAATAGAAATAAATTTATCATTACCTTCAGCTCTTTTTCCTCCGAAAATAGAGACTACGGTATCGTGTAGAACAAGAGAATCTTTAAATAAGAAACACAAATTTTTCTTGTATATACAGAGATCCTTTATCCCGGGAATAAACTTTTTTCTGATAAATTTCCCATCTCTTTTAAAAACATGAAGGGTATCATTGTCGTAGAGATACAAAGAGTCTTTGGAGAGACCGCAACGCTCAATTTCTTTCCACGTTACTGCTATTCTTGAGCCCGAGATTGTCTGAAACAGATGAGTTTCTTCTCCCGCTATAAGAACTCCTTTCTCGTCCGCGTCTATATCATTTCCTCCTACATTAAGTTTTCCGAGGAACTCACCCCATAAAGAGTACTTTTGACTTGTGAATTCGGAAGGGGAGGTTACCCAGATAGAAAAAGAAGATGATGATATAGAGACAGGCGCGAATATTGAATCAAGGGAAAAATATCCCTGCCCGCTTGTGTTTTCAACAATTCTATCTTCCGAAGAAAGAAGTATCACTCGATTTTTCGAATCGATGGCTACGTCGTTATAAGTAGAATTAAAGATAAAAAATATAGAAAAAATTACTAATATTCCATACATTTATTTCAGTATTTCTCCTGTTTTGATATGGTAGCCGTTTATAAAAGATTTTCCGTCCATTATATTTCTACCCTGAAGTTGAATTTCTCTTATTTCCACGGCACCTTCTCCGCATTTCACCGTAATGTTTTTCTGAATATCTATAACTTCTCCAGGACGACCTATATTTTGGGCATCTGCAAATTGTATAGATCTAAGGATCTTAAGTTTTTTACTTCTGAATATACAGAATGCCCCGGGTTTATAGGAAAGACCTCTAATTTTGCCTTCGATCTCGGAAGACTTTTTTTTCCAATTTATCCTGCATTCTTCTTTTTCTATCTTTGGCGCGTAGCTGGACTTACTATTATCCTGAGAAAGACTCTGAATTTCTTTTCCTTTGTCAATATCTTTGAGGACTGACAAGACGGGTTCGAGAGCTTCTTTAAATAAGCGTTCTTCCAATTCCGTGCGTACTTCAAAAGGTAGAATGGGGACCTCTTTAATTCTTACTATATTTCCAGTATCTACTCCCGTGCCCATTAGGAAAATAGTAATTCCGGTCTTTTTTTCTCCGTTCATTAAAGCCCGTGCCACCGGAGTCGCTCCCCTGTATTTAGGGAGAATAGAAGGATGGATATTCAAAGGATATTTTGAAATTTTTAGGATATTCTCTTTCAATATTGCTCCATAAGAAGCAAGTATAAAAGTATTGACGTTAGTTTCTCTAATCTTTTCTTCCACAAGAATAGAATTCGGATTATCTTCTTCAATAAGATCTAAAGATAGATCCATTGCTGTTTTTCCAACAGGTGTAGAGGATTCTTTTTTGCCTCTTCCTTTCTTTTTAGGCGCTTTTGTTATAACAAGAGGAATTTCAATGCCTGCAGATACGAGGAAATTCAGAATTATAGTGGAAAGATGAGAACTTCCAAAAAATACTATTCTCATTAACTTTCTTTTCCTAAAACCTTCCTTATCATTCCTTTTTCGAGCTCTAATTCTGTTTTCTCATCTATTTTTATTTTAACACTAAGATCTTTAATCTGGGTTATTTTTCCATGAATTCCGCCCGAACTAATTATCCTATCCCCTTTCTGTACAGATTGTATCATTTCCTTATGTTTTTTCTGTTGAACTTGTGAGGGTCTTATAAAAAGAAAATAAAAAACCGCAAAGATAAGTACCATGAATATCATTGGCGAAAATCCGCCCTGTCCACCACAAGCATCCGGTGATAATCCTTTTACTCCTGTTGCGCCCTGTGCTATCAAGAAATTAATAACGTTAATCATTAAAACCTCCTTTGAATTTACTTAAGATTTCCTCTCTCCACATGATGAACTTTCCTTCTTCAATCTTTTTTCTTATCTCTTTCATCAATTCAATATAGAAATATATATTATGTAGTGTTGCAAGATATTTGGCAAGGAGTTCATCTGTATTGAATAGATGTCGAAGATAAGCTTTAGAATAATGAATGCATGTAGGGCACTTACATTCTTCTGAAATTGGAGTCGGGTCGTCTTTAAACTGCGAATTTTTTAGATTGATTTTTCCTTCCCACGTGTACAGACCTCCTGTTCTCGCATTCCTTGTGGGGATAACGCAGTCGAAAAGGTCTACGCCTTCTCCTACTGCCCATAAAATATCTTCAATTTTACCCAAGCCCATTGTATAACGCGGTTTTTTCTCCGGCAACAAAGGAGTTGTAGATTTGATTATCTCTCTTGTTTGCTCCGTTGCTTCCCCGACTACCAATCCGCCGAGAGCATAACCGTCAAAATCAAGTTGGCTTAGTTCACTTGCAGCAGCTTCTCTTAAATCCGTGTAGGTAGATCCCTGCAGGATCCCGAAAAGAAGGCCGGGAGAGTTGTTTTCCTTAAAGTATTCAAGAGATCGCTTTGCCCATCTATTGGTTCTTTCCATAGCTTCTTTAGCGTAACCAATACCTATAGGATATCCAACGCATTCATCAAGGGGCATCAAAATATCCGACCCCAGACTCACTTCTATATCAATGACTTTTTCCGGTGTAAATCTGAGCGGGGTACCATCAACGTGAGACGAAAAAAGAATTCCATCCTCCTGTATCTTTATCTTGGTTGAAAGAGAATAAACCTGAAATCCTCCCGAATCGGTAGCGATAGGTTTGTCCCAGCCAATGAAAGAATGTAAACCGCCCAGATCTTTGATGAGTTTTTCTCCCGGTCTTATATGTAAATGATAAGTATTTGAAATAAATATCTGAATGTCCAGCTTTTTCATATCCCAGGAGGGGAGAGCCTTTATGTCTCCTAAAGTGGCTACAGGCATGAAAGCCGGTGTTTTTACAATACCGCTTTTTGTGGTAATCATGCCTGTCCGAGCATTTTTTTCTTTTGCTTTTATTTCGAAAGAGATATTATTCATAAGCAATAAAAAGCGGGCAACGGGATTCGAACCCGCGACCCCGAGCTTGGGAAGCTCGTACTCTACCAGTTGAGCTATACCCGCTTAATGAAAAATATTAGGTAACAATGAAAGAAAGTCAAGGGGAAATGAATTTTCCACCACATACAAATTATGTTTTAAGAGTCTTCTTCTATTACTTTACTTACAACTTTACACAACTCTTCATATTGATAAGGTTTATTCACGATAGCATTAAAACCATGTTTTTTATAGTCAGACATTACCGGATCTTCGGAATAGCCGCTGGAGACTATTGCCTTCATTTTAGGGTCTATGCCTCTTAATTTTTTTAAAGTGTTTTCACCTCCCATCCCTCCGGGGATTGTTAAATCTAATATGACAACATCAAAGGGTTTACCTTTATTGATTGCATCTTTAAACAAACTTACTGCATCTTCACCATCAGTGGAGCCCTCAACTTCATATCCGAACAATCTCAAAGCCTTAACTGCTGCATTTCTCACAAAAGATTTATCATCCATTACGAGAATTTTACCCTCACCCTTAAATGTCTTTTTTTCAGTTTCTCTTTCCTTAACTATACCCCTCTGTGTTGCAGGTAAATAAATGAAGAATGCTGTTCCTTGTTCCGGTTCCGATTCAACCGTAATAAATCCTTCATGTCTTTTAATTATGGAAAAAACGGTCGAAAGTCCAAGCCCGCTTCCCTTTTGTTTTGTAGTAAAAAATGGGTCAAATATTTTAGATATTACGTCCTGAGGTATTCCTATACCTCTGTCGTGTGTTTCTATCATTATATATTTTCCATCTTTCAAGGGTAGTTTTTTAGCTTTTGTTATAACAACGTTTTCTCCTCTAACCGTTATTACCCCTCCCTCGGGCATTGCCTGATTCGCGTTTAAGATTAAGTTGTTGAAGACCTGAGTTAACTGTCCTCTGTCGGCTCTAACGTTCCAGAAATCATCAGGGAATTCGAAATTACATCTGACGTTGGAACCGCTCAATACGAAATTTGCCGAATTCTTTACTAAATCCTCGATAGCTATATTAACCTTTACAGGAGTTCCTCCCTTTGAAAAAGTCAGAAGCTGTTGGGTCAGGCTTTTTGCGCTTTGAGCTGCCTTCTCTGATTCCTGCAATATTTCGTAAGATTCGTCCTCGGGATCCAGTTGTAATTTTGCTAGAGATATATTTCCAAGAATACCGGTAAGAAAGTTATTGAAATCATGCGCAATTCCGCCTGCTAAAAGTCCAAGAGATTCCAGACGGTCTGCTTTTTCCCTTTCTTTTTCCATATCTTTATATTCGGTAATGTCTCTGATGATACCCATGGAGGATTCCAACCCCTGATAAGTTATTTTTCTAATGGAGAATTCGCAGAAACGGAGATCATCATTTTTGGTGATTGTATTTGCTTCGTAAACGTCGGGCATTTCCTCTCCTTTTTCTCTTCTGCGTTCCATTTCTTTAACTATACTTCGATCATCTTCACTGATTATTTCCCAGACTTCCATTTTGTAAAGTTCTTCTTTACTGTAACAAAGTATATTACAGAGGCGGTCATTAACAAAAAGAAATCTATCAGCTCTACAGATATAGATTCCATCCTTGCTGCTTTCCACAAGTATCCTGTATTTTTCTTCTGATTCCCTTAATGTTTCCTCTGCTTCTATCTCTTTAGTGATTTCCTTCACCACCCCTACGATTCCATAAATATCACTCTCAGGGTTTCTGAGTGGAAGATACATTTCTGAGGTGAAGCGTTTTGTTCCATCTTTCAACTCATATGGGATTTTATCTTTTTTAACAACTTCGCCGTCCATAGCTTGTTCCATCATTTTATCAACTTTGGCTTCTTTTAGATTAGGAAATATTTCCCAGGGTTTTTTCCTACTCTTTAATATCTTATCCCTGGGAATTTTAGTTAGTTTCTCCATTGAGTTGTTCCAATAAGTAAAGTGGAAATTTCGATCTAAAACCAGAATGCCGTCTTCCATAGATTCCATGGCATTTGATAGGAGTTCTTCTTCCCTGCGCAGTTCTTCTTCTGTTTCTTTAAGTTTTGTGATGTCGCGTGAGATACCAATAATACCAATAACATTGCCTTCTTTATCGTAACGGGGGACTTTTGTATATGAGGTCCAATTAGGTGTCCCATCAGAATCTACAAGTTTTGCCTCTTGATCTAACAAAGGTTCTTCCTTGTTCATTATGTTCTGTTCCTCTTCGAAGTATTTTTCTGCAATTTCTTCTTTTTGGAAGGAGAAATCACTTTTACCTATAATTTCATCTTTTGTAAAATTGTATTTCTCAGCTTTTGATTTACTCATTTCCACAAAACGACAATCTCTGTCCTTAAAAAAAACTTTATCGGGAGTAAGTTCCAAAAAAGAATCCAATAAATTTTTTCGAAAGATGAGTTCTTCTCTTGCTTTTCTTTCCTCGGTTATATCCGTCAAAGAAGCCATATAACCGTAGATATTGCCGTTCTCATCGAAAAGCGGCATGGTCTTTATCTGACAGAAGAATACGGAGCCATCCTTTTTTATATTCAAATGCTCTTTTGAATATGTGTCGCCTTTCGAAACTTTTTTGAAAATATCTCTTTGAATTTTTTCGGGCTCCGGCTCTGCAATTAAAAATTCAAGTGTTTTTCCACTAAGTTCGGAAACGGTATAACCAAATAATTTCTTTGTCGTTTCATTCGCGTAATTAATGCGCATTTCGGTATCCATACGCAGGATTGAATTTGTTGATTGTTTTATTAAATCATTTAATCTGTATATTTCTAGTTGCGCTTTTTTTATTTCGGTTATATCTCTAATTAATACGATGGCAATGTCTTTACCGCTTTTAGTAAAACGCGCCTCCCAGTCTCTCATTTCATCTTTAACCGGAAGCTGATATTCGAGACTTACAATTTTACCGGTTTTGATTGCTTCTTTTATGCTTTTTATACTCCGGGAAGCTAAATCCTCCGGAAGTACTTCTTTTATGTTCTTATTTATAAACTCATCAGGTTTTGCATAGAGTATATCTTTGTTTCCTGCATAGTAAGAAAGAAAAGTCCCGTCTTTCTTGACCTGAAATAAAACATCAGGTATTGCAGAAAGTATTGCCCGGGTCTTTTCCTCGCTTTCCTTCAATTGTTCTTCCGTTTTCTTTTGCAGGGTAACATCTCTTGAAATACCCAAAGTTCCAATTATATTTCCCTTTCCGTCATACTGTGGAATCTTTGTTGTTGAAACCCAGGTTATTCTACCATCCGGGTGAGTTTCCTTTTCAATCTTCGCCTTAATTGGTTTACCCGTTTTAATTATTTTCTGCTCATCCTTATAAGCTTGTTCTGCATGTTCCTTTGTAAAATAATCGAAATCTGTTTTGCTGAGCACTTCTTCTCTTGGAAGGCCAACTTGATCCGCTTTGGATTTGCTTATCTCAACAAAACGGGAATTTTTATCTTTAAAGTAAATTAAGTCAGGTATGTTTTCGAGAAGGTAAGTAAGCAAGTTGCTTTTGAATACAACTTCTTCTCCCAGTTTCTCAACTCTTTTTTCCAGTTTTTCTTCCAATTTTTTCTTTTCGGTAATATCCCTTGAAATTCCTAAAATTCCAATTATATTACCATCTTCATCATACCATGGCATTTTTGTCGTTGAAACCCAGCTTTCTCTTCCATCTAGATATGTTTCCTTTATTGTTTTCCCTTCTATAGGGTTTGCCGTTTTTATTATTTTTTGCTCTTCCCGGTAGGCTTGTTCCGCATGTCCTTTTGTGTAAAAATCGAAGTCTGTTTTACCTAGTACATTACTAACTTTTTTAAATCCCAGTTTTTCGGTAAAAGATCTGCTTACCTGTACAAAACGGCTTTTTCTATCCTTAAAGTAAATATGATCGGGTGTTTTATGGAGAAGAGAAGTAAGCAGGTTGCTTTTGAAAACGATTTCTTCACCTAGTTTTTCAACTTTTTCTTTAAGTTTTTCTTCTAATTTTTTCTTTTCGGTTATATCTTCAAGAATAACTAAGGAGCCGATATATTTTCTCTTATCAGTGAATTTTGGAGAGGGAATGATATTGAAAATCTTATTTTCCCCGGTACTTCCTAAGATTTTAAATTCGGATGGATCAATTTCTCCCTTCTGCCATTTTTTTACACTTTTAAATTCCCTGGAACTTATAAACTCTTTTAAATTCTTGCCCACTGATTTTCCGTTTTTTAAGCCCAAAAGCTTATCGCAAGCTGTATTCGAGAAAACTATTTTACCCTTTGGGTCTATAAAGCACCCTGCCGTATTTAATTCCTTAATTATTAATGGGTAATTTGAATACTTCTCTTTCGAATTAACTTTATTTTCTTTATTTTGATCCTTTTTAGTCATTTTTATTTGACCTTACATTGGAGAAAAAAATTGGTGTATTTCTGTATTTTAAAGTTTGTGTAAACATAATAGTTACATACAAAAGCAATTAAATCTCCATATAATCAAATTATGCTTAAACGGTTGTTTGTCAAGGGTCTTTGTCAACGAGCAGGAAAACAGGTATTAGGTGTCAGATATTAGATCTTAGGTTTTAGTAAAAACAACAAAAAACTTTGTGTTCTCTGTGTCTTTATGTGATAATTGGTTTTAAGGTTAAGTGTGTGGTTTTCCTTGACATATTCAAATTCTCTAATTATAATGTATTATGGCAAAGCCAAAATTAGCGCAGAAACTTACTCTTATTCATGTTTTTTGTATTGCTTCCGGGGCTATGATTAGCTCTGGGATTTTCATATTACCCGGACTTGCCCATAGCAGAGCCGGCCCGGCTGTAATCATGTCTTATTTTTTGGCAGGGCTACTCGCTTTTACCGGTGTTCTGTCGCAGGCAGAACTTGTTTCTGCGATGCCGAAAGCCGGCGGCACCTATTTTTTTGTTACCCGAAGTATGGGTCCGGCGGTTGGAACTATTGATGGTCTTTTGGTATGGTTTTCTCTATCTTTAAAAAGCTCTTTTGCTCTGCTTGGTATGGCCGCATTTACCAGCATATTGTTTGATTTTAATATACAGCTTGTTTCTATTACTTTATGTATAATATTTATAGCGATCAACATAATAGGAATTAAAGAAGCAGGAAAAGTACAGATTGTTCTGGTTGTTTCTCTAATTGGATTGATGATTCTTTATGTTGTTCTCGGAATTCCAAGCATAAAAGTCGAGTATTTTAAGGATTTCGCTTCCAAAGGGATTCCGGCAGTTTTTTCCACCGCGGGTTTTGTTTTTGTTTCTTTTGGGGGTGTTCTGAAGATAGCAAGTATTGCGGAGGAAGTAAAGGAACCGGAAAGAGTAATACCGTTGGGGATGATACTTTCTCTTGTGACAGTGGGAATTCTTTACATTCTTGTTATTTTTGTTACTTCAGGGGTGCTTGGTGCTTCACGCCTCGATAATTCTCTGACACCAATTTCTGACGGAGCTCAGGTTTTTATGGGGAGATGGGGAGGAATTCTTTTAAGTATTGCCGCAATTCTTGCCTTTATTTCTACTGCTAATGCAGGTATTATGGCAGCTTCAAGGTACCCGTTTGCTTTAAGTCGTGATGGCCTTTTACCGGACGTATTCCGGAGAATAAATGGGAAATTCCGAACGCCACATATTGCGATTCTTGCTACTGGATTTTTTATGATATTGTCCCTCTTTTTTACGTTAGACTTACTTGTGGAAGCCGCTTCTACTGTTCTGATAATGACTTACCTTTTTTCCTGTGCAGCCGTGATTATTATGAGACAGAGTGGAGTCCAAAATTATAGACCTCGCTTTAGGAGTCCAATTTATCCTTTTGTGCAAATAGCAGGTATATTTGGCTGTGGTTTTTTGCTGTTCGAAATGGGCATAGAAGTCTTGATCATTGTTTTAATTCTTGTGTCATTAGCTATTATCACATACTTAATTTACGGTAGAGTAAAGATGAAAGAGGAATACGCTTTGTTATACCTGATCGAAAGAATTACGGCTAAGGAATTAACTACACACTCGCTGGAAGATGAATTAAAAGGAATAATAAGGGAAAGGGACAAAATTCAGAAGGACCGGTTTGATGAATTGATTGAAAAATGCCATATACTGGATATTAAAGAAAAAACGGGGTTAAAAGAATTCTTTGAGCTAACCGCAAAGGAACTTTCTCGGTCTCTTGATATGCCTGTTGAGAGTCTTTATAAACTTCTTATGGATAGGGAAAAGGAAAGCCCTACTTCAATAAATCCTGATATTGCCATACCACATATTATAATAGAAGGCGAAAAACATTTTGATGTTCTCCTTGCAAGGTGTAAAAAAGGCATCAAATTTGGAGAAGATATACCTGAAATTAAGGCGGTTTTTATGTTGGTAGGGACAAGAGACGAGAGGAATTTCCACCTTAGATCTCTTGCTTCTATAGCACAGATTATAAGTGCAAGAGATTTTATGGTAAGATGGATGAGGGCGAAAAATATAGAAAACCTGAGAGATATAGTACTTCTCGGAGAACGTAAAAGAAATACTTAACACAGAAAATTAAATATTAAAAATTAAAAAGTAAAATGGCAAATGAAAATGCAAAAACTGAAAATGATAGGACACGGATTAACGCAGATTTAAAAGGATTTTTTATTTGTTTTTTTAAATTAATTTTTAAATTTTAATTTATGTTTTTCCATTTCGTTGGCACATAATTTCTGATTTACTTTTTTATTTCGCTATGTATATCTTTGTCAGTATGAGGTTATTAACCTGTTTTCCTCTTGACATTTTGTTAGCCCCTTATATATTTACAAACATGATGGGCCTATAGCTCAGTTGGTTAGAGCGTTCGCCTGATAAGCGAGAGGTGAGTGGTTCGATCCCACTTAGGCCCATTTTTTTGGGGGTGTAGCTCAATTGGTAGAGCACCTGCCTTGCACGCAGGAGGTCAGCGGTTCGACTCCGCTCGCCTCCATTTTTAGGAACCAAATGAACCCGATTTTAAAAATAATCATTTTTTCTCTTCTTCCCATATCGGAACTCCGAGGGAGTATTCCTATAGGTCTTTCTTCCGGCTTGCCTTTATCTTTAGTTTTTCCGATTGCTGTCTTATCCAATATTTGTGTTTTTCCAATTTTTTATCTTTTTCTTACTTTCATTCATAAATTATTGATGAAATTGACATTATACAGGAAATTTTTCGATTATTTTCTTGAAAGAACGAGAAAAAAGGTTGGTCCAAAAGTAGAAAAATACGGTTATCTTGGCCTGACTTTGTTCGTAGCTATTCCCCTGCCGGTTACAGGTGCATATACGGGAACTCTTGGAGCGTGGGTTTTCAATATGAAAAAGAGGAAATCTTTTCTAGCCGTAATCCTGGGAGTGGTTATTGCCGGTATAGTAGTAAGTATTGTTTCGGTTTTTGGCATACACATATTCGATATCTTTATAAAGAAAAATTTATAAAAAAGAATTCAGAATCCCTTCCCAACCCCAAAAATAATTTTACCACAGAGAACACGGAGAAAAGGAAAAACACACAGAGAAAAAAAATATTTTATTTGTTTTAAAAACTCCCAACACACAACACCAAATTATTCTCACACAGAGGCACAGAGAACCCAGCGCGGCAAAGCCGCTACCCTTCCCCAAAAAATTATTATCACACAGAGACGCAGAGAACGCAAAGCCCACCACATCCACCCTTTTAATTGTGTTTATAAAAAAAGTAGGAGAGACTTCCCAGTCCCGAACAATAATGTCTTTGCGAGTTTCACTTCTTACTCAACCTATGCGAAGCAATCTCAATGGCTGATTTTTCAATCTTTTGAAAAAAAACAAAGACTTGGCTGACAGTACTACAGAGAAAAAAAACTAAATTTTATTGTCTTAACTAAATCCCAACCCCTAAATCCAAAATCCTAAACAAGGGACAACGAATTACACTAATATTTTTTGTTTTTCCTATTCAACAATTCAACCATTCAACCGATCCGAAGGATCCGATTCCTAATACCTAAGTTCAATATTGACATTTAAAAGTTTGTTAATATAATTTAAATATGAAAAAATTATACTTTTTCGTTTTGTCGATGATAGTTCTACCTTTTGCTTTGTTTCCGCTTTATTTTTCCTTTAAGATAGTGGGGGAGTATGAAGATAATGCTGTTTATACGGATGTAAAAGTTCTTGGTAGATACGCGTTCCTGGTTGCCGGACACAATGGTGTCCATATATTCGATATTTCAAGACCCTATAGACCTACGAAAATTTCTGTGATAGAATCGATGGATTACAGTTATGCGATTGATGTAAAAGGTTTTAAATTGTATGTCGCGGATGGCGTAGCGGGGGTAAGGATTTTTGATATAAGGGATATAAGGAATCCGGAGCAGGTTTCTTTTGTGCCGACAAGTCACAAATCGCTTGATCTAAAAGTTTCCGGTGATTATTGCTTTATAGCGGATGGAGAAGGAGGTTTTCGAATAATTGATATATCAAAGCCTTTTTTCCCGTATGAGATATTAAGTTGGGATGAGTCCGATTATGTAAATTCAATCGAAGTTGTGTACGATTATGCTTATTTCGCGGACGAAAAAGGTATCTTAGCACTATTTATTTCCGATGATCCTGATTCGCTTGATAACTATGTAAGAATTAGTGAGATTGGAACGGTTAATAAGGTTATTTCGGACGGGCGGTTTCTTTTTGCTGCCTCCCGGGATAGAGGCCTGCTTGTTGCAGAGATAATGGATGTTTCCCACCCTTTAGTACAGGAATTGTCGGGGAAATACAGTGGGATTGAAGATTTTTTTCTTTCAGGTTTTTATCTTTATATTGTGCAGGATGGTATGATAGGGGTTCTTAATATATTAGTTCCTTTTAATCCCTATTTTGCCGGCAATATTACTCTTCCCTCAGAAATATCTGCTGTGTATGTTAGCGGTAATTTGCTTTACGCGGCGTGTGGTTTTGATGGTTTTAAAATTCTTAAAATTTCAGATTAGCGAATTTTCAATATTACTCTTCTTTGTAACGAAAATTTGTGAGTTTTTCGCCTTTTAAACACTTGCGAAAGTTAAGTCTTTGTATATATTTGGGTTATAATGGATTTTGATTTTATTATAGTCGGAGCAGGTCCTATTGGTTCATATCTTACAAAGTCTCTTGTAAAAGAGGGCTTTTCTGTAGGTATTTTTGAGAGAAAAAAGGAAGTAGGGGAAGGGGTAATATGCAGCGGAATAGTTGGAAAAGATGCTTACGATAAGTTTAATCTACCCGAAAAAGCAATAATCAGAAAAATATCTTCGCTTAAGGTTTTCTCTCCTTCGCTAATAGAATTACAGTATTCTAAAGAAGAACCTTTTGCATATATTGCAGACAGGAAGATTTTTGACAAAGAATTGTTTGAAAAAGCTTTGGAAGGTGGAGCCGAGAGTTTTTTACAAAGTAAGGTATTTGATATAGAGAGAGAAAAAGACAAAATTTTAATAAAATATTCTGAAAACGGCAGAGAATCGAAAAAAAGCGCGAGATGTATTGTTCTGGCTTCGGGAACCAATTTTTCTCTTCACGAAAAGATAGGTGTTTCTGCTCCTGAGAAAATACTATGGGGAAATAGAGTCCAGGCGAGCGGAGGAAATGGGAATGGTTCTGTTGAGGTCTATATTTTGAGTAAACCGGATTTAAGTTCTTTTGGGTGGATTATTCCTTTGAACGGACATACAAGAATAGGAGCCCTTTCGCATAAGAGTAGTCAGGAGACGCTTAAGAGTCTTATATATAAGAGTAACGGAAGATTTAAGGTTAATATGGATACAATAGAAAAAGCTCCTATCGCTTGCGGAAATTCGAATAAAATATTTGGAGAAAGAGTAATTACGGTAGGGGAGGCTGCGGGTCAGGTAAAAACAACGACCGGAGGAGGAATCTATTACGGTTTGATCGGAGCTTCAATAGCAAAAGAAGTTCTCATAAAAGCCTCTAAAACAAACAATTTCTCCGCCAATACTTTGAGTGAATATGAGAATGTCTGGAAAGGCAGGATGGGAGATGAGATAAAAAATGGAATTATGGTACGAAACATGGCATCAAAAATCACGCCCCGGTTAGTTGATAACGTTTTCGATTTTTTAAAGAAAAGTCCGTCTATAAAACAAGAATTAGAGAACAAATTCTGCTTTGATTATCATCAGGATATAATAAAGTCCGGTGTTAAATTTTTTCTTAATAAAATACCGAAGAAATTCTTTTCTTTTAGCTCTTCCGTTAAGTAAATAATACCACTATTAACTCTTTTTCGTAAAGAATAATCCTTTTAGTTTTCCCAATTGTTTTTTGTTAAATTAAATATCAAAAGTTAAAAAGCAAAATTACATATGAAAATGCAAAAACCAAAAAAGATAGAACGCGGATCTCCACGGATTAAAAAGGATTTTTATTTGTTGTTTTTCCTTACCACTAAACATTAATTTAGAACTTAATAACTCAATTTACGTTGTTTGATTTTTCAAAATTCTACTTTGGCCGTTGTACTTTGGACTAATAAAAATATTTGTATTATTCGTGTTATTCGTTGTTAATATTATTGTTAGGATGTTAGGGGTTGGGAAGTTAGGAAGTTAAAAAAAGAAATCCTGTAAATTTTGTTAATCCTGTCAAAATATTTGGGGTTGTGGGTGGGGCTTTGTGTCTTTGTGACGAAATAAATTTTTGAATTTTGATTTATATTTTTCCATTTTTATATTTGATTTTTGCATTTTAGCCGTTCCTCTTCCGCACCAGAATTTTTCTGGACAAATACTCCCTTTTGTCTGTTTGTTTAAGAGCTATGTTATTTAACCGGAGTAAACTTTAAAAGAAGTACATCATGTGGAGCTATTTCTTTTACGAAATCTTCATTATCTTGTTTCTGAATGTCAATCGTTCCCATGTCTTTTTTGTTCCATATATCCCGAACTTTATATTTGCTATATTTGCCTTTTAAAATCCAGAGGTGATCCCAGGTTATTTTCATTTTCAATGGGACTTTATCTGTATTATGGAAACATACTGCCCATTGGTTTTTTGATAATTCTTTTACCCAAATTTCTTTTCCAGGATGATCCATCATCTGGTAGCCTTGTTTACCCAGCGGGTCTTGATCGATGGCAATGACTTCTTTATTTATCATAATATCACGGATTTCATCGGACATATTTCTAACATCGTTACCTGCCATTAATGGCGCTGCCAGAATACACCAGAGAGTGAAATGAGCCCTGGATTCAGCCAAAGTCAAGCCTTTATTGCCCACTTCCATCATGTCAGGATCGTTCCAGTGTCCCGGCCCGGCATATTGTTCAAGACCCACCTGTGCGTCTAAGATGTGTTTCCAGCCCAAGGAGTAGACAGCCTGGCAGTCATAGCAGTCGATGATATCTCCGGTTGTCCTCCATAAGTGTCCGACATCCTTTCCCCATAACCATGGTTCATTGCTGCCCCATTCGCAAATACTAAAGACAATAGGTCTGCCGGTTGCTTTTAACGCGGCTCCCATGGTTTTGAATGTTTCTTCGGCATTGGCTGTACCGGTGTTGCACCAATCGTATTTTATGTAGTCGACACCCCAGGATGCATAAGCTCTCGCGTCCTCAAATTCGTGTCCGCGTCCTCCCGGATAATCGGCGCATGTTCGATTGCCCGCATCGTTATGAATCCCAAATTTAAATCCTTTTGAATGGATATAATCGCCCAATGCTTTCATCCCACTTGGAAACCTTTTTGGGTCAGGGATTATTTTTCCGTTTTTATCTCTTTCTTTGGCTTCCCAACCGTCATCTAAAACTATGTATTCATAACCAGCGTCTTTCATACCGTTTTTGATCATAACGTCTATTGTTTCTTTTATTAGTTTTTCGTCGATGTTAACCCCGAAAGTATTCCAGCTGTTCCATCCCATAGGTGGGGTTCGTGCCAGCCCATCGTCAAGTGCTTTAAGACCAATGGGTTGTAGTAAAAGAACGAGACTTATGATAATAAAACAAAATAGTTTTTTGTTAGAAGACGATTTCATTTTGCCCTCCTGATTTTGTTAAATAAAAACTCACTTAATTCTATTTATTCTCCGTTAATTTCTTAATGATCTTAGCAATACCCTTTCTTTCGCTTACCCTTTGACTATGCTTTAAAAGGAATGCACCAATCAAGATCAAAAATATAGCTCCAGCAGCTCCCGGGAAAAGGACGTGGAATACCACTCTATCCGTTAAGTTTTTTAAAGTTAGAAATACTGTATAGGCGAAGAGAAATGCGCCTGTCAACATAAGAAAGCTTGATATTAAGAAATACGAGGTTGATTCTGTGACTTTTTCGGCAGAACTTAAGAAAGTACCCAATTGTTGTTTTTCGATTTGTGTTAATTGAACATTCATTGTTTACCTCCAGTTTTTTATATATTTTTATAAGTTTATATAATTCGCATATTATGTCAAGCGGTTTTTTGTTAGGTTTAATTATCGAATTTTAAAACAAAACCTCCGTTGCCTTTTAGATTTATTTCCAGTGGATCATTTGGAGTAAAGATCATTTTTTTTGTGCTAAAGGAACGATTGTTTTTACCATCGGTTATTAGCGTTCCCGATTTTGTAACTTCAATAAATGGAAATTTAAGATTCAGGTTTTTTTCGATATTCTCACCATTAATGCCAGTTACATACCAGGTATTTTCAAATTTGCGTGCAATAACCACAAACTTACCCGGGAAACCATCTAAGAATTTAGTATCATCCCAATAATTGGGTATTTCTCTTAAGAAATTTTTAACATAATCTGGGACAGTTGCCATACCACGAGGTATTTCGGCAAAATGTTGTATGCCTGAGTAGAAAACGACCGACAATGCGAGTTCGAAAGCGCTTGACGTAATTCGTTTCATTCCCGGGACTTCCGAGAAGCATACCGGTGTAAAATCCATCGGATCAAAGACATTTCGTGTGAACGGTAACATGCAGGAATGATTAGGCTGGTGATCGGCATTAAATTGGTCAAAAGTGACGTATTCGAAACCTCTCACCGCTTCTACCGTTACCAGGTTCGGGTAGGTACGCTGCCAGCCTCTTGGTAAGGTGGCTCCGTGACAATTTACCATGAGTTCGTATTCTGCGGCGTCTTCGAGAATATCCTGATAATATGACATAACGGATTGACCATCACCTCCGAAGAAATCTACTTTAATGCCCTTTATTCCCATTGCTTTGATTCTCTTGAATTCTTCGGCTCTGCTCTGGTGGGTTAGCATTCTGTGTTTAGGAGTTTGAAATGCCGTATTCCAGTCACCTGCCGAATTATACCACAGAGTAAGCCCTATGTTTTTACTTTTAGCGTATTCGGCAAGTTCTGCAATCTTATCGTAACCTATCCGGGTATCCCAGGTTCCGTCAACCAGGCAGTATTCCCAATTCATATCCGATGCGTAATCGATGAATCTTTTTTGCGCATCATATACAGTGGAATCGTCTTTTAAAAGCACCCAGCTCCAGGAAGATTGTCCGGGCTTTACAAATGAAATATCTTTCAATTTCGAAGGTTCGGCAAGGTCGGTTCCGAGTGTGGATTCCACTATTGTTTTTAAACTATTTCCGATTACAATTATCCTCCAGGGAGTTTTCCATGGCAGAGTGGATTCCGGATTAAGAGCCCCGCCTGGGAATATTTCAGGAGTTTGCGGAAAGTCTATAAAAAATTCATGGCTAATAGAGTCCTGCTGCAACCGGCAGCCGCAGTAGTCGCGATCGGGAGCAGTTTCGCTTATGAGCATCCAGTATTCGCTGTAATTAAAAAGTGCTGGGAAGACCCATCCGGCATTGTTAAATTTAAGATTTTCTATTTCGATACCCTGCTGGTAAAGTTCTTCATAACAAGGGTTAACCTGGCTCCATCCCGATTTTGCTTCCGACATGTGCTGGATATATGTTTTTGTGCCGGAACTAAAGTTGAACGAGCTGGTTTCTTTTACGATTTTTTTGATTTTATCAGATTTTTCAGGGAAATAGTATCTAAAAGCAACTCCATCATTAGAGACTTGAAAAATAATATCTATTTTTTTACCGTTTGCATTTTTCAAATGGAAAACTTTTCTGTTAGCGGTGTAGGAAAATTTGCGTTTTTTACCCTGCAGGATTTCATAATCGTCTTTGACTGTTTCTATATTTGATACGGAATCAAGAGAAATATTCTCGAAAAAATTTTCATCTTCTCTTATAATGCCTAATTTTGATTGCCCAATTATGAAGTTACCTGCATATCTGACCATATAGCAGGCATTCTTATTTTGGGATATACGGAAGTGGACTGAGATGTTTTTATCGGGACTTGCTATTATTTGTCTTTTTCCTTTGCACGGGCAAGAGGGATATATTCTTAACGTTAAGAACATCAATACAAATATTTTTATTATATTATTCGATTTTTGGTTTCGCATTAATTATTCACCTTTATTTCTACCAATTTTTTTACGATTTCTACTTCTTTGGAAGATTTTACTTCAATTGAAAGACCTCTGCCTTCCATATATTTTTTTGCGTTTTTTAATGTTGTTTTGATATTTTGAGGTAGATCACTTTCCTCGACTGCCAAAACAGCTTTGTCTCCAAAAATAAAGGAAAGTTTAAAAAAATCTTTAAGGGGAATAAAAAAAACAGGTTGCGTTTTTTCTGATACGTTTTTAACAGCCATCCGGATTTTACATTATGAAATTTCCAATCTTCGGTTGTTTGACCGTATTCTTTCTTTAGGTGTTTTTTTATTTCTTCCCAGAGTTTATATGTTTTGCCAAGTGCATCTTTTAACATTTTGTCGGATGGTTTTTTATTTTTATCATCGAATATAAGCCCAGCCATTTTCCCTCCCCGTGTGTAACTGTATATTATTGGATTTGTTGAATATCATATTCGTTTAATAAGTTATGTTATGTATGAAATCTGTCAAGCGTCTTCTTTTAACAAAGACACTAAGACACAAGTATAATTGGACGCAGATGAACACAGATTTACAGGATTTCTTATTTGTCGTTGTTAAAACCTAAGACCTCAAAACTAAAATCTAATTTACCCATGATTGTTTTATAATGTTGACAAATGTGGGGTTCAAGTTATTTTTCTAAACAGTGTGAGTGTTTTATGGTTTATATTTAAAAAAATTAACAAAAAGAGGTGGATAATGTCAAGAAAAAAAATCCCGTTACAATTAGATCGAAAAGTAAAAAGTTATGGACGCCTATGTGCCGGCTTCGTCCTTTTCTGTATAATCTTTAGTTCATTGTCCCTGAAAGCAAAACCTTCTGGTGGTCCCTACGGTCCTATTTGGCAAGCCTATGATTTGCCAAAGGTAACGGGTAAAATTTACTATGTGTCCCCCAACGGGAAAGCCAAAAACAAAGGTGAAAGTCTTTCTAAACCTACAACAATAGAAAAAACGATAGAAAAGGTTGTAACCGGAGATGCAATTGTTATGCGCGGAGGGACTTACCGTACCGGTGAACTTATTTTAAATCAGGGAATCACCATACAGCCATACGCCGACGAAAAACCTGTCTTAAAAGGAACTTATCAGGCAAAGGAGTGGCAAAATCTTGAAAACGGTTTATGGAAAACCTCATGGTCCCGTTTATTTCCCTCCAAGCCTCTAGATTGGTGGTGGATCGACTGGGCGGGAAAAGAAACTCCTCTTCATCGTTTTAATAACGACATGGTATTTATAGATGGTAAGTTTTTACAGTCAGCCGGATGGAGAGGCGAAGTCGACGAAAACTCATACTTTATAGATTATGATACAAAAGAAGTTTACATAGGAACCGATCCCACAGACCGTTTAGTTGAGATTACAGCTTTTGAAGGGGCCATTCTAAGGACAACCGAAGAATGTCACGGCAAAACTTCAGATGGAAAAGGACCAGTAATCAGAGGAATTACTTTTACCCAGTATGCCAAGCGAGCGATCTTTGTTGAAGGAACATTCCCTCTGGGCCTGTCCAATGAATCAAAGCATGGAAAAGATGTGATAGGAACCACTCTAGAACACTGCGAGATTTCCAACTGTTCGCGGGTGGCAGCGAGATTCAGGGGAGACAGCTTAGTAATGAGACACTGCAAAATCAGTAATACCAGTACGGAAGGAATCTATATCGAAGCCTCGAATGATGTTCTTCTGGAGAAAAACATTTTCACCAAGAACAATATCGAGAGAATCACAGGATACTTTCCTGCGGCAGTGAAAATTTTCAATCAATCCTACCGTGTTACATGCCGTGATAATCTTGTTATAGATTTACCGTACTCAAATGGGATCTGGTATGACGTAGGCAATGTGGACGGCGTTTTTGTTGATAACTGGGTTCAAGACGTAGGCATTATGGACGAGGGACCTTTAGATAAACCTTTCTGGATGGGGGACAATGGGTTTTTCTTCGAAATATCGAAAGGGGCAATCTGCGCGGGAAATGTTTTTGTTAATTGTAAACACGGCATTTTCGTCCTCAACAGCTCAGGGGTTGAGATATACAATAACACAATAGTAAATAGTCCTGTAATGATTGGCAGAACTCCCAGAAGTGCGGAAGGAGATCATTTCGGCTGGCACCCAAGCACAGGTCCGGATGTCAGTGAGCGGTATGGGCATGTATTTGTTAATAATCTGATTGCTGTAGATAAAAATTACTACGAATCACTTTTTGTTACTTTTCAGACTCCGGATCTCTGTAAAAAGCTCGATAAACCGCAATTAGATAAACTCGATTATAACGTGTATATTAGAACTACGGGCAACAAATCTAATCCGTTTATACTGTGGAGTCCGGCAAAAAACGAAGATTGTCATATAGAAATAGAGGAGTTGTCGGATTTACACAAACTGCATCCGGAATTTTCAACCAACAGTCAGTATTTCAAAAGTTATGATGGCCCCCTATTCAAGAGTTGGAAACTGAGAAATTTCGAGCTGTTAAATGAATTCCCCGGTTCCAGGTCCGCGGCTACAGAGCTTCCGGATAAAGCGAAGGCGCTTCTTATGTTATCAGACGAGTATATTCCGTTCATCGGAGCTTTACCACCAAAGTAATAAAACAATAACTTTTTTTAACCGATGTTCGGCATAAAGCAGAGAATTTTACATTTTATATAAAAAAATAAAAAGGAGTTGATAATGCCAAGATTCAAAATTTATAGATTTTTTATTATTATATCCTCATTTTTCTCAATACTATCATGCTCAATATCTTTGAAAGCATATCCTTCAGGTGGCCCCTACGGACCCCTCAAGCAAAAATACGATTTACCTCTGGTAAGCGGAAAAATTTACTATGTAGCGCCCGATGGAAAGGCTGAAAACAAAGGAGAAACACTGGATAAACCCACAACAATCGAAAAAGCGATAGAAAAGGTTGTAACCGGAGATGCAATTGTTATGCGCGGAGGAACTTACCGTACCGGTGAACTTTTGCTAAATCAGGGGATCACCATACAGCCATACGCCGACGAAAAACCTATTTTAAAAGGAACCTTCGTAGCAAAAGATTGGCAGGACCTCCATAACGGATTATGGAAAACTTCTTGGACGCGTTTGTTCCCCGCCGAACCCGATGATTGGTGGTGGGTCGATTGGGAGGGAAGAAAAACTCCACTGCACCGTTTCAATAACGATATGGTATTTATAGATGGGAAGTTTTTACAATCAGCCGGATGGAGAGGTGAAGTCGACGAAAATTCATACTTTATCGATTATAACACAAAAGAAGTTTACATAGGAACCGACCCCACAGACCGTTTAGTTGAGATTACAGCTTTTGAAGGCTGTATTTATAGAACGACCGGGAAATGCCATGGTAAAATCTCAGACAGAAAGGGACCTGTGATTCTTGGAATTACCTTTACTCAGTTTGCCAGACGAGCGATTTTTGTGGAAGGAACATATCCGGAAGGATTATCCGATGAATCAGAACACGGAAAGGAAGTGATGGGAACGACTTTAGAACACTGCGAAATTTCCGACTGTTCCAGGGTGGCAGCGAGACTCAGGGGAGACAGCTTAGTAATGAAACACTGCAAAATTAGCAATACCAGTACGGAAGGGATCTATATCGAGGCTTCTTCTGATGTTCTTCTAGAAAAGAATATTTTTACAAAAAATAACATAGAAAGGATTACAGGATATTACCCTTCTGCCGTGAAGATTTTCAATCAATCTTACCGGGTTACCTGTAGAGATAATCTTGTTATAGACCTTCCCTATTCAAATGGGATCTGGTATGATTGTGGTAATGTTGACGGTGTTTTTGTCGATAATTGGGTTCAGGATGTAGGCAGTAGAGACAGAGTATTCTCAAAAGAAAGATTCTGGCCCAGCGATAACGGTTTCTTCTTTGAGATTTCAAAGAAAGCCATATGTGTGGGGAATGTTTTTGTGAATTGCGACCAGGGTATTTACGTTATAAATGCTTCGGATGTCGAAATGTATAATAATACATTGGTAAACAGCACTGTTACAATAATAAGAACTCCAAGAAGCGCAGCAGGAGATCATTTCGGCTGGCACCCAAGTACAGGTCCGGATGTCGACGAACGGCATGGACATGTATTTGTTAATAATCTTATTGCGACCGATGAAAATTACGACAGACCTCTGTTTGTAACCTACCAAACGCCTTCTCTATGCAAAAAGCTTAAAAAACCGCAATTAGATAAACTCGATAACAATATTTACATCCGAACTCCTGGCAGCAAAACTGATTTACTTATGTTCTGGAGCCCTACCAGGAATAAAGAATGTAGGAATGAATTTAATTCTCTATCCGAATTAAATAAAATGCATAAGGAATTTACCGCTAACAGTAAATATTTAACAGATTATGATGGACCCTTATTCAAAAGCTGGAGACTGGGAAATTTCGAGCTGTTAAATGAATTTCCGGGATCAAAATCGGCAGCCAGCCTTCCACCTGAAATCAGGAAACTTTTGGGACAGAACGAAAAGGCTGTACCGTTCATCGGAGCTTTCCCTCCGCTTCCGTGAAACTTCAAATCTAATCTTACAAAAAGATTTAAAGTAGTGAGAAGAGAGTAGGGAGTGGTTAGATGAATTAAAAAAGGCGGGTTTTCCCGCCTTTTTTAATTTTCTGCTTTTTTAACTATTTAACTATTTTTCTATTTAGCCGTTCAACTTAGATTCGGAGAATCTATAAAAAAAGACCTGGCTACTGTCGCAAAAAATCAATTAATATCTTTAATTTTAAGAATCCCTTCGAGTTTACTCAATCTAAGTACGATGTTTATATCCTGACTTATTATAGATAATTTAAGGCCATTATTTCCTATGTCGATGGTGTTGAATCCCCCTCCTATTGCTTTGTATTTTTTGGTTTTATCTAAATTTAAAGGAGTATATTTTTTTACATTATATATTTCCAGATAAAATTCTTTGCTTTCTTTGCTTGAAATTTTGGATGAATAAGATCTAAGAAAAAATGTTTCATTTTTAGAGTCAAATCCAAAGTCTTCCTCTGTAAACTCGGAATCATGCATTTTTCCGATAACAGTTCTAAGATCCTCTATGCTTTTTATTTTCATTTTCATGATTATAGATCGTAGTGAAGAAAGGTTTAAAAGTCAAGGGTTTTAATAGTTAGGTCGTTAGGACGTTAGGTTGTTGCAAAAAAGTTGCTAAATCCTAAATCCCAAAATAACTATTTAACCATTCAACTTAGATTTGAAGAATCTACGTAAAAAAACGGAACCTTTAAGGTGAGTTATTCGTCTATCATATGAAACTTAAGTAAAGAATCTTAAAAAAGGGAGGAATTTATGCTTAAGAAAGATTTGGTAAGTTATGAACCGTTAGACGGGTTTTTTGATATAAGGGAAGATTTCGACAACTTGACAAGAGATTTTTTGAGAGGCTTTAGCGGTCTCGCATCAAGCAGGGAAACCTATCCATTGGCAAATGTGAAGGAAGATGATAAAAGATACACGATTACTGTAGAGACTCCAGGAATTGATAGAAAGGATTTGAAAATCACAATAAAAGGCAATAGGCTTCTACTAGAAGGTGAGAAAAAAGAAGAGACTAGGGAAGAAGGTGAATCTTACCTCAGGGTGGAAAGATCTTACGGTAATTTTTGCAGAACTTTTAGCTTCGCATCCGAACTGGACACAAAAAAGGTTAATGCTGAATTTAAAGACGGAATCTTAACCGTGACTTTACCCAAAACGGAAAAAGAAAAGACCAAAGAAATTGACATTAAAGTAAAGTAAGATAAATCGAATGTCGGACAAAAAAGGGGCTGTTTTCGCAGCCCTTTTTTTATTTAAAGCTCAGCAGATAATTCTTAAATGTTTGGTAATCATTTGGCAGATGCTCGGGTTCTATGACTCTTTTGTCTATATCTGCCAATGACGGATGAGGCTTGGGAGTTATATTGAGAGTTTCTTTTATTATTTCAGGAAATTTTGAGGGATGTGCGGTCTCAAAACATATGGCAGTCTTATTTATTTTACCGTAATGATGCATCAAAGCCGCAACACCCACTGCCCCGTGCGGTTCAAGTAACACATTAAACTTTTCAAATATTTCTTTTATGGTTTCCACGGTCTCCTCGTCGCTAATCGATACCGAATATAAATTCTTCCTCATCAGAGTGACATCAGGTTTCTTATGAACATTTCCCTCTTTATCTACAGTTCCCCCGTAAAGATCGAAATATCTTGCGAGGTTACTCGGATTTCCAACATTCATTGCATTGGAGAGACACTTACGGGACGGATCCACCTTATCGTAAACCCCACTCTCAAGAAATTTAGGAAATTCATCGTTTTCATTGGTGGCTATTATAAGCGGCTCGACTGGTAAACCCATTCTACGCGCAATTTCACAACCAAGTGAATTTCCGAAGTTACCTGACGGAACCGAGAAAATAACGGGAAGGATTTCATCTACCACATTTACATAAGAATAAAAGTAATAAACTATTTGAGGTAAAATCCTTCCTATATTTATTGAATTTGCCGAGGTTAAATTTAAAAACTTAAGCTCGGGGTCACCGAATGCCTGTTTTACCAGACGCTGACAGTCGTCGAATTTACCATCGATAGCTAACGTAGAAGTATTGTCGCCTATTGCGTTTAATTGTTTGCGCTGTCCTTCACTGACTTCCAATTCCGGGTACAAAATACATACCTTGATACTTTCCAACCCCTTATAAGCCGTACCAATCGCACTTCCGGTATCTCCGGAAGTTGCCACGAGAACGGTTATTTCCTGGGTTTCTTCTTTTAACTCCTCCATTAATCTTGACATAACCTGAGCGGCGAAATCTTTAAAAGAAGCAGTCGGCCCCTGATCCATTCTGGCAAGATAGATTTCTCCGGTAATTTTCTCTAAAGGTATACTAAAAGTGTACGCATCCCTGCAAATTTCTTTTAATTTTTCATCACTTATATCATCTTTAAGATATTTTCTCAGTATCTCAAATGCAACTTCATAGTAAGGTCTACCCTTAAGCGATAAGATTTCTTCTTTATATAGTTCAGGCAAGCTACCCGGCATAAACAATCCATTATCCGGAGCCTGCCCCATAAAAAGAGCCTCTTTAAAGGTTACTTCTCCCTTAAAACCCTTTATCTCTTCAGTATTTAAGTCTCTATTTGTACTGTAGTACAAAATCTTATTACTCAATTCCATCTCCTTTTTTCTTTTGCCGCAGAGCCACACCTAACCCCAAATTTTATTTTGTTTGTTCAAATCCTAACTTAACAAACCCCATGGACTCCATAAACTCCATAAACTCAATATATTCTATGAAACTCAAAACCAAAAGTCAACTGTTAAATATCGATTTCTTTCAGATCTTTTTCCGTAGGGACAACTTTCCATTCCTGTTCCCCATAATCAAAATCCGCAATTTTGTCAATAGGTAATTTCATATACTTACCAAATCCTTCGGCTGCTACCTCACCGCTTTTTAAAGCTATTTCTCCACTTCCTTCATAAATCCGGCTTGTTTCTTTAGTAACACGAGCCCTGACTTTTATTTCCTCATCAAGCGGAACAGGTTTTTTGAAACTAACATTGAACTCAACCGTTACAAACCAGACGTCTTCTTCGTAATTCATCATAATGGCTCTTCCTATCGTCTCATCCAGGACAGCTGAAATTATGCCGCCATGGAGACGACCCGGGTAACCCTGATGTTCTTTTATCGGTTTAAAGACAGCAACTAATTCCTTATTTTCCAATTCGTAAAAATGAGCCTTAAGCCCCAGATTGTTTTTTAATCCGCAGACAAAACACATTTTTGAATTCGGCTGTTTTCGATTGACTTTTCTTTTCACTATCAACTCCCTTTTTAAAATACAAATTATTTATCTTATTGCAAGGGTTATTGAAGATGACCGAAGACCGACGGCGGTATATTCTTCGAATCTAAGTTAAGTCGTTAAATAGTAGTAAATAGAGAGTAGTTAGTAGATAGTAGTTGGTAGTTAGAAAAACAACAAAAAAAACTCTGTGTTCTCTGTGCCTATTCTTTAGGATTTTGGGGTTGGGATTTAGTAAAAACAACAGAATTTATTTTTTTCTTTGTATCTCTGTGCTCTCTGCGCGTTCATTTTTTCTCTGCGTACTCTGTGGTAAAATCAGTTTTTGGGTGGGGGTGGTCAAATAAAATATACCCCTTGACAAAAAAGGGAATAGTGATATACTGTTAGCAGTTCTACTAATTCAATAGAACTGATAGAGCAATAATTAAATATTTTAAAATTGGGGGTGAAAAATGGCTGAGATAAAAGTTGATTGTAGAAATGAGACGTGTCCCGTTCCTTTAGTGGAGACAAGAAAGGCTTTGCGCAGGGCTTCTAAGGGTGACGTGGTTGAGGTTACCGGCACTCATCCATCTTCCAGGAAAGAAATACCTATGGCTGTAAAATCAATGGGATTGGAGCTGTTAGGGGTTGAGGAAGAGAATGGCGTGTGGTCGATAAGGATTCGCAAATAGGAGGCTAATATGAATAAAAAGGCAACTTTAGTTGTTCATAGCGGAGATTTAGATAAAGTGTACAGCGCTTTTATTATTGGGCTGGGCGCTCTTTCTATGGGCATGGATGTTTCTATGTATTTTACTTTCTGGGGTCTCCAGCGTCTTAAAAAAGGAAAATTGGATAGTGCCCCTCTTTCGAAAATGAACATGTTCGGGCTTGGCAGATGGATGATAAGGCGAAAGATGAAGCGGGCGGGTGTGGCTTCTCTTGATAAGATGCTAAAGGACTTTGTGGAGCTTGGAGGGAAAATACTTGCTTGCGATATGACTATGGAGATAATGGGAATAAAGAAGGAAAATTTGAGAAGTGATGTGATTAATGATTATTGCGGTGTAGGTACTTATATAAAAGAAGCAATGGAGTCTGATATAACTCTATTTATTTAGGGGAGATTAGATATGGAAAAAGAGACAATTTATCTGGATAATGCGGCTTCTACCAGGATGGATGAGAGAGTTTTGGAAGCTATGAAGCCGTATTTTTTTGATATTTATGCTGTCGCGACTTCCGAATTTGGATACTCTCTTGGGATAGAAGCAAGGGAAGCTCTTGATAATGCGAGAGCAAAAATACTTTCTGTTTTAGGAAATCCTACAGGGAGATTGATTTTTACCTCAGGAAGTACGGAGTCCAGCAATATTGCTATAAAAGGTGTGGTTAAAAAGCTGTCCGGAAAGAAAGGGAAACATATAATTGTATCTAAAATAGAAGATTTTCCTGTTTTGAACAGTGCGAAATCTCTTGAACGGGAAGGCTTTAAAGTTACTTATCTAAACACAGACAAATACGGGCTTATCGATCTTGATAAGCTTAATGAAGTAATCGATGAGGAGACGATATTGATTTCAATCCAGCATGCCAATCAGGAAATAGGAACCATTCAGGATATAAAAGCAATAGCTGAGACCTGCAGCAAGCATAATGTCATTTTTCACACTGATGCAACGCATTCTTTTATGAGAGTTCCTATTAATTTAAGTGAATTAGGCATAGATTTGCTGACGGTGTCCGCGCATACGATTCACGGACCAAAGGGCATCGGAGCGCTTTATGTAAAAGAAGGAGTTCCCCTGGCGAAGTGGATTGACGGCGGTTTTCAGGAATTTGACTTACGGGCAGGGGTTGAGAACATTCCCGGAGCAGTGGGTTTTGCAAAAGCAGTGGAACTTGTAACTGAAGAAGAAAATGAGCAGCTTAAAAATCTGCGGGATTATCTCATAGGAAAAATTCAAAATGAGATTTCCGATACGGTTTTAAACGGGCATCCCGAAAAGAGAATACCACATAATGCTAATATAACTTTTCACTATGTTGAGGGCGAGTCTATCACACTTCATCTGGATATGAGAGGTTTTGCTGTAAGTACCGGTTCTGCATGTTTCAGCAAATCACTTGAGGCGAGTCATGTAATATTGGGTATCGGAGGCAATCACGAAAGAGCCCATGGGTCAGTCCGTTTTAGTTTCGGAAGATTCAATAAAAGAGATGATGTGGATAAGATAGTAGAGGCTCTTAAGGATATAGTGAAACAGTTGAGGGTGATTAGCCCTCTTAAAGGGGGAAAAGCGAGGTAAAAGATGAAATTTCCATATAATGAAAAAGTACTTGAGCATTTTAGAAATCCCAGAAATGTCGGAAGTATTGAAAATCCGGATGGGAAGTCCACCGAAGGTAGTCCCGCGTGCGGAGATATGGTTTCGGTTTATATTAAAGTAGATGACAAGACAAAGAAACTTAAGGATATAAAGTTTGAATCGTACGGTTGTGCCTCAAATATAGCTACCGGTTCGATAATTACCGAACTGGCAAAAGGAAAAACTCTTGAAGAGGCTAAAAAGATAGATTGGAAGGAGGCATCGGACGCTCTTGGGGGATTGCCCAAGATAAAAACGCATTGTTCTGTACTTGCTGTAGATGGTCTTCGTGCGGCAATTCAAAATTACGAAGAGAAACATGGGCTTGTTAAGGAAAAAAATCCAACAACGAAGGAAATTGTATTGAAGAGATTAAAACATGTTATGAATCCTCTTGCGGGTTTAGACCTTGTGAGAACGAATTTGATTGATAATATTAAAATAGAAAATGGAACTGTCGAAGTGATGGTAAGTCTTCCCGGAGATCATCAGTTCGCGAACAATATCGGGGAAGAAATAGTAGAAAAACTGGGAAGTTTATGGGATGTTGATAGGGTTGTCGTTAAATTTACGGCTTAAGGAGAAATATATATTATGAAGTTTTCCACGCGAAGCAGATACGGGCTCAGAGCTATGATTGAGCTTGCTCGTAATTATCCGGATAAACCTATACTTCTAAAGGATATTGCCGGGCACCAGGATATTTCTATGAAATATCTTGACCATATTGTTTCTTCTTTGAAGGTGAGGGGTTTAATCGTAAGGGTAAAAAATGGGTATGTTCTTGGTAAGCCTCCGGATGAGCTAAACTGCGCTGAAATAATTAATATTCTTGAAGGCTCGTTTAATCCCGTTATTTGTGTAGATTTGCCTTCGGTTTGTAAGAGGTCAAGTAAATGTGAAGCCAAAAAGGTATGGGAAAAAGTTGGGGCAACTTTGCGAGAAACATTGAAATCCTTTACGTTAGAAGATTTGATAAACCATAACGCGGCAAAGCCGCAATAATGGAAAAATTAAATATAAAAATGGAAAATGGAAAAACAAGAGGAAAAAGAGAGAAACAACAAATCACAAGAATAGCACGAATGGCTTTTCTTTTTTCCTATTCAACCATTCAACAATTTAACGATTCAACTATGATTCGTAGAATCTAAAAAGGGGGAGAAATGGATGTAAAACATGTGGAAGGAAAAGACAAGGGCAAGATAATGCTTTATGCAATATCGACCTGTGTTTGGTGTAAAAAGGTTAAAAAATTGTTAGGCAGTTTAAATGTTGATTATTACTACATAGATGTTGATCTCCTGCAGGGAGAAGAAAGGGTGGAGGTGGAGGAAGAGGTTATGAAATGGAATCCTTTATGCTCATTTCCGACTCTTGTTATGAATGATAAAGAATCTGTAAACGGATATGATGAAGAAGAGATAAGGAGTAAAATTCAAAATGGATGAAATGAATATCTTACAAGAGAAGGTTGATAAACTATATAAGAGATTAGATGAAGAGGCAGAATCGTCTGGTTATCACCTTAACCCCGATGAAGAGTTTACGATAGAATTAGTAGAAGGTTTGCTTGTAAACGAAAAAAGGTACGGATACTGGGCCTGTCCATGCCGCCTTGCGTCAACCATAAAGGAAAAGGATCTGGATATAATATGTCCTTGTGATTATAGAGATCCGGATTTAAGCGAGTATGATACCTGTTATTGTGGATTGTATGTTTCGTCGGCTGTTGTAAATGGAGAAAAGAAAGTAAACAAGATACCGGAGAGGAGACCGACAAAGACAGAAAGAGAAAAACTTGAAAAGAAATCCGAAAATATAACAGCAGGAATAACAAAGCTCTCGAAACCAGTATGGCGTTGTAAGGTTTGCGGTTATCTATGCGCACGGGATGCTCCCCCTGAGGTATGCCCTATATGCAAGGCTAAAAAAGAACGCTTTGAGAAATTTTTATAAAGTTAGAAAATTAGGAGAAGGATAAATGAAAGTTCTTAAGGGGATAAGTGCAAATGCTGGTTTAGCTAAAGGCATTGCTACTGTTTATTCTGAAGAAATAGAAGAAAATATTCCTCACTATATGATTGAAGAGGAAAAAATAGAGAATGAAATTACTCGTTTAAAAGAGGCTTATGGTAAAACAAAGATTGCAATAGAGCAAATGTTAAAAGTCTCCGAGGAAATATTCGGTAAAACCGGTGAAGAGATACTTACCGCCCATAGTACAATTTTAGAAGATGAAGCATTATTTGAGGAAATTGTTTCTATTATAAAAAAGAGGCTTATCAATGCCGAACATGCTGTAAATGATGTTTTTGATGCCTATCAGGAGAGATTTAAACATAAAGACTTCCATTTTTCAGAAATAACCCATGACATTGTTGACGTAAGAAATCGTATCCTTTCGTCTTTTGATGGTCTTTCCGGACGGTTTGAATGTACTATAAACGAGAGACAACCGGTAATTGTTGTCTCTGAACGGCTTAGTCCTTCAATGGTTTTAAATATCTCTCAGAGTGATGTACTGGCTTTTGTAACCGAAGAAGGAGGTCTTACATCACATGCAACTATACTGGCGCAGAATTTTGGTGTACCAATTGTTTTTGGTATTAACATTAAAAATAATATTGAATGCGGAGATAAAGTTATAGTCGATGCTTCGCTTGGGAAGGTTATAGTAAAACCGGATAAAAAAACAAAAAAGTATTATAATAGAAAAATAGAAAAAGCAGAGAAACGTAAACAATTCTGTATGGTTAAAGAAGAAATCCCCACTCAGACTAAAAAGGGACTGCGGCTTGCTTTAAAAGCCAATATTAGCCTGAAAGCGGAAATAAAAATGCTTGAAGGTCTGAATTACGATGGAGTAGGACTACTTAGGTCGGAATTTCTATTTGCAAACCGCCATAAAGCACCGTCCGAAGAAGATTGGTTCAAAGTTTATAAAAATATTGCTGAAACTGCTGATGGTAAGAATGTTAATATAAGGCTATTGGATATCAGCGGCGATAAGATGCCGAAATATTTACACCTTCCTCTCGCAGGAAATCATGATCTTGGAATACGCGGAGCTAGAGCTATAGAAATTTTCGATGATATGTATCAGAGCCAGACTAAAGCAATACTTCGAGCATCGGTTTACGGAAATGTACGATTATTATATCCAATGATATCAGATGTCTCAGATATCGAATCATTCAGAGAGTTAAGAAAAAAAGCTGAATCTGTTTTGCGAAAAGAGAAAAAGAAGTATAAAAAAGATATAAAGGAAGGAATAATGATTGAAACACCTGCTGCGGCAGTCATGGCCGGGACTCTTATTAAATATGTTGATTTTGCCAATATTGGTTCAAATGATCTCCTTCAATATACGCTTGCCGCATCAAGGACAAATCAAATAATCGAGAAAAGATACCATATTCTGCATCCTTCGCTTGTTCGTCTTATGGAAATTATTGTTAGGGAAACGCGTAAATATAAAAAAGAGATATGTTTATGTGGAGAGATTGCAAGTTTCGAAGAATTTTATCCGCTATTTCTTAGCCTCGGCATTAAAAGTTTTAGCGTGGAAGCGTCAAAACTGAGTGATATAAAATGCAATTTACTGCATGTCGGGGTACCTGATAAGTCTCTTGTGAATAAATTCTATGAAAATCTTAAAAAAGATGATATTGAAAAATTCTTTAAAAGATAAAACTTTCGAATGTTTAGAAGTTAGAAATATTAATATTAAACTTATATAAGAGAGGTTTATATGAAAGACATTTCTATAGTCATTTGTGGTGAGGCGGGACAGGGAATCCAAACGGTAGAGAAGATACTTACATCTATTCTTAAACTTTCAGGATATTATATATTTTCGACCACAGAGTTTATGTCCAGGATTAGAGGTGGGAGTAATTCAACTTTGATAAGAATATCCGATGTACCTGTTAATTCTTTTGTAGAAAAAACAGATATTTTAATTCCACTGGATTCTAAAGCTTTTGACCATGTAAAATGGAGAACAGACAAAGACACAATTCTGCTTGGGAGAGAAGAATTTATACAGAAAAAATCCAAAAGGACCTTTGAGGTTAAATTTACTGAGCTGGCAAAAGAAGCCGGAAGTAAACTATATGCCAATACAGTAACTGTTGGGTTGATTGCCGGTATGCTATCGATTGATTTCCCGATTTTGGAAAAATTCATAAGAGGTTTTTTCAAAAAAAAGGATGAGAAAATCATTAACGGGAACATCGAAGCAGGTAGGAAAGGTTATGAAATAGGCGAAAGACTGGTTAAGGAGAATAAGATTGATTTTAAGTTAAAAAGAAGTGAGAAAGCAAAGGATCATTTACTTCTAAGTGGTACCGACTTGATTTCTATGGGAGCAATTGGGGGTGGGTGTAATTTTATCTCTTCGTATCCGATGTCTCCATCAACCGGAGTTCTCACTTTTCTTTCGAGGCAACAGGAAGAGTTTGGAATAATTGCTGAGCAGGCGGAGAGCGAGATATCGGCGATTAACATGGCTCTTGGAGCAACTTATGCGGGAGCAAGAGGAATGGTGACTACGTCAGGTGGGGGTCTTGCTTTGATGTCTGAAGGTTTAAGCCTTGCCGGAATACTTGAAACTCCAGTAGTAATTCACCTTGGCATGAGACCGGGTCCCGCGACGGGTCTTCCTACGAGGAGTGAACAGGGAGATTTGCTTTTTGCTCTGTTTGCCGGGCACGGAGAATTCCCGAGAATTATATTTGCTCCGGGTAAAACGGAAGATATTTTTGAACTTACTAGGAAGGCTTTTGAAATGGCTGATAAGTTTCAGGTTCCGGTAATTATAATGACCGATCAATATCTTCTTGATTCTTCTTTTCTCGTCCCTTTGATCGATATATCGAAGCTGAAAAATAAAAAATACTTTGTAAAAACGAATAAAAATTATAAACGTTATAAATTAACTAAGGATGGTATAAGCCCCAGAGGTATTCCGGGCTACGGTGGTGGTTTGGTGGTTGTTGATAGCGATGAACATGACGAGGAAGGGCATATAACCGAAGATCTTGATTTTAGAACTAAGATAGTGGATAAGAGACTCAGGAAAATGGATTTGATTAGGAAGGAAATGGAACCTCCGGAGCTTATCGGAAATAAAAATTATAAAATGCTGGTTATAGGTTGGGGTTCTACTTATTACGGTATAAAGGAAGCCTTGGAAAGGCTCGAGGATAGCAAAACAGCCTTTTTATATTATAAGCAAGTTTATCCCCTTTATCCGGATACCGGAAAGTATCTTGCAAAGGCAGAAAAGACAGTTGTGATCGAGAATAATGCTACCGGCCAATTTGCTAAACTTCTTAAAATGGAGACGGGAATTCAGGCGGATAATTCGATATTGAAATATAACGGTTTACCTTTTAGTGTAGAGAAAATCGTGAAAGAACTTAAGGCAATTATGAAACAGGGGGGTAAATAATGGATACTAAAATATATGATATGGATAAAATAGATATAGCATGGTGTCCGGGTTGCGGAAATTTCGGTATCCTCAAGGTATTAAAAGAGGCGCTTTCCGAACTCGATATATCGCCTGAAAGACTGGTTATAGTTTCCGGAATCGGTCAGGCGGCAAAGACACCTCATTATTTAAGAGCGAATGTGTTCAACGGTTTACATGGAAGAGCACTACCTCCTGCAACCGCAATAAAAGCGGTAAATAGGAACTTAGTCGTAATTGCGGAAGGCGGAGATGGCGATATGTATGGTGAAGGAGGTAATCATTTCATACACACAATTAGGAGAAATCCGGATATTACGAATATTGTTCACAACAACATGGTATATGGACTAACAAAGGGTCAGGCATCTCCTACAAGCCAACAAGGTTTTAAAACCCCCGTTCAGGTAAACGGAGTTATTCTTGAACCTTTTAATCCTCTGGCTGTTGCGATAGGTCTTGGTGCGTCTTTTGTATCACGTGCTTATTCCGATGATATGAAAGAGACTAAAGAAATAATAAAAAAGGCAATAAAACATAAAGGGTATGCGCTTGTCGATTTACTTCATCCCTGTGTTACGTTTAATAGGATGAATGACAGAAAATGGTTTAAAGAACATACATATTATTTGGGAAAAGATTATGACCTGACTAATCGGGATGAAGCGTTTAAGAGGGCAACAGAGACGGATAAACTTCCTCTTGGTGTGTTTTATATAAATAAATCCGCTATGCCGTTTGAGAAAAAACTAATAGCTTATAAGAATAATAAAAAGCCTATGTATGAAAGGGAAGTTAATCTCAAAAAATTGAAAAATTTAATAGCATCAAAAAAAGGCTAAAAAGAGGAATAGATGAAACAGCTGAAGGTAGCTTTCTTCGATGCAAAACCATATGATATTGATTTTTTTGATGAGGCAAATAAGAAATTCCGTTTTGATATTAAATATTTTCAAAGTCATCTTTCGGAAAACAATCTTGTTGTTACAAAGGACGTTGATACCATTTGTGTTTTTGTTAATGATAATATTAATAAAAAAATAGCGGATGAGTTGTATGATAATGGAATAACTCTTATAGCTCTTCGTTCAGCGGGTTATAATAACGTTGATCTTGAATCTGTTTTTGGAAGAATACATGTAGTTAGAGTTCCCGATTATTCTCCGGGTGCGGTTGCCGAGCATGCAGTCGCTTTAATATTATCCTTGAACAGAAAAATTCATAGAGCGTATTATAGGACCCGGGATAGCAATTTTAATATCAATGGTCTTCTGGGTTTTGATATGTCTGGTAAAACCGCGGGAATAATCGGGACAGGTAAGATAGGACTTCTTGTTGCCAAGATTCTAAAAGGTTTTGAGGTGAAAGTGCTCGCCTATGATAAATTTCCAGATAAGAAGAATGAGAAAAAGTATGGTTTTTCTTATGTGGATCTTGATACCCTTTATAGTCAATCTGACATTATCTCCTTACATTGTCCCCTTACGCCGGAAACTATGCATATAATAGACAAATCAAGTGTCAAGAAGATGAAAGACGGTGTTATGATCATAAATACAGGTAGAGGGAAACTTATCAACACTGTGGACTTAATAGCAGCTCTAAAAAAGGGAAAAATAGGAAGCGCAGGGCTGGATGTTTATGAAGAAGAATCGGAATATTTTTTTGAAGATTATTCAAGTACAATCGTTAGTGATGATGTATTAGCCAGATTACTTACTTTTCCAAACGTACTCGTAACTTCTCATCAGGGGTTTTTTACAAAAGAAGCCCTGACTAATATAGCCGAAACCACTCTTCTAAACATAAGGCTTTATTTCAAGGAAAATAAATTGCCGAATGAAATATGTTATCGCTGTTCGGAATTTAAAACTAAAGGACTCTGTAGGAAAGAAAGAACCGGGAGTTGTTTTTAGTTTCAGCTTATTTTTATAGATCGAAGAAGAATCTTCCTCCTATACTGGCTGATAAAAACATATCTGTTTCCGGATAAAGATTAAGGTAGGGAGAGAGTTCGAAGAATGCGTCAAAAGGCGCGTCAGGAAAAAGATACACAATTCCGACTGGTATCCGAATCCCTATTTCCGTTTCATCCTTAAAAGCAAGTCTTCCTCCCAATCCAAAATATATCGGGAGTTCTCCTTTTTCTACGGGAAACAATTTGGAATTATGGTAGATAAAATCACCGTTTAAATGGAGATATCCTTCTCCCCTGAAGGACCAGCCTACTGCACCGCAGACTGCGGTATTTCTGCTCGTCCAGTACTTTGCTGTGATTCCGGTAGGGTCTCCCACGGCAATTCCCAAGCCCATACCTTCATGCGCGGCTAAATTTAAAGCTATTAATAAAATAATAATCCCAGAATTTTTTTTTATCATTTCGTCTCCCCGTGGTTTTATGTTAGATATATAGTAATACATATTGAATTATAATCAATGGAACCCGAAAAATTTTATCGTTGAACAGATAAAATTTAGTATATTGGTTAATTAGTTGATTGGTAAAATTAAGATTTGGTTTTGACTTTGGACGTTGGACATTGGACTTTTAAATATCCACCCCCAGAGTTACTCTTATGATAACCCCTATTCCAAAAGAAAGAGCGGCGACCCCAAGACTTAAAAATGTCATCTCAAGAAAACGTTTCCTGAAGGGGAAATCCTTTGCAATGGATACATAGTAGTTGAAGAAGAATATAATTAATACTCCTACACTGAGGGTTATCATCAAGCATAGAAGATAGTTTTCGAAAATGAAATAAGGCAAAACCAGCAGTAGTACCGTAAAAATATACGCTGCTCCCGTGTACAGTGAAGACTTGAGTGCTGTTTCGGTGTCTTCTTCGGTTTTTGTCGAGAGATATTCGGAAGCACCCATGGAAAGAGAAGCGGCAATGCCTGTTATAATTCCTACTGCCGCTATAAGTCTTGTATTTTGGAGAGCAAAGGTTAAACCGGCAAGTGTCCCTGTCAGTTCAACAAGAGCATCGTTTAAACCCAGTACAATCGAACCTACATAATTGAGTTTTTCTTCATCGAGTAAATTAATCAACTCATTTTCATGTCTTCCTTCATCCTCGGCGATTTGTTCGGCTTCCGGGACATATTCTGCGATTTCCGAGTAATTAACCTGAGCCTGCTCCTCTCCTTTTTCCATTAATTTTACCGCGAAAGTGAACCCTAAAAATTTCGCGATTAAAGTGAACTTAAAAATATTCCAACGATTTGGTTTTATATCTTTTTTTGTAATAGTTTGCCAGAATTTACAATGTCTTAATTCTTCGTTTGCTATATCAAGCAGGGTTTTTCTGTTTTTTTTGTCTTTTACTGATTTTGCTATATTGGAGTATATATGGTATTCGGTTATTTCGTTCTTTTGTGCGGTATAAATCTGCTTCATAATGTGTTCAAGAGCTTCTAATGATTTACCCATCAAACCTCCTTATTATTTGAATACCTCACCCGTTTCTTTTGCCCAAAAAACATGGTCGAGAGTATCCATCGGTATCTCTAAATTTTTTGATAGTTTTTTCATTTTTTCTTCTATCTCTTCGTATTTTTTCTCTGAAAGATTTTTAGGATATTCTTCAATAATTCCGAGTTTTATTAAATTTTTTAAAATATGTCTATCAAGTATAGCAATGTCTGCGCCGAGTCCAATATTCCTTAAGAAATGGCTCGCTTCTTTCCACCCTATACCTTTTACGTTTTTCACCAGATATTCTCTTAATTCTAAGGGAGATTTTGGTTTTTTTATATTTTCATAAATTGAATTGTTATCCCTAAAAAATTTATTTCTGGCTTCAAAAAGATATTCTGTTTTTTTATTTTTGAATCTAACCTTTTGCAGTTTTTCTCTTATCTCTTTCTTTGTTCCGTTAAAGAGGATACCGCTTTCTTTCATTTTTAAAATCGCTTTCCAGCATAATTTTGCTTTTGATTGAGGAGTTAAAATGCAGAATGCTAATTCCGTAAATAATTCTTCCGCATTTGAGTTTTCGCCGATCTTTTTAAATGAATTCAGCCTGAATTCAATTTCTTTTTTGAATTTTGAATAGACTTGCTTTATTTCGGGAGTAATTTTTTTATTAATATCCAATTTTTCAAATTTATCATACTGACTTGATGATATATGTCAAGATGGTAAGGAGCACCACCACAACAAAATAATTGGACGCAGATTAAACAGGATTCTTATTCGTTGTTTTAACCCCCTAACTTCCCAACCTCCTAACATTCTAACTATAGAATAGCCACGGATGAACACGGATTTACACTGATATTTTTATTCTTGTGTTAATCTGTGTAATCTTGTGGTTTCTTTTTAGATTTAGGGAAAAACGACATCTTGACAAAACAAATAAATCTCATATAATGATTTGGAATGGTTATAAATTTACAATGATTACAAAAATGAAGTTAAATAAATGGCTGTAGGAGGCAAATATGAAAAAATTTGATGAGTTGCTGCAAAGAGCGGATTGGAAGTCGGAGAAACATGTTCCTGTGATTGAAGTTTTAGGAAAAGGTGAAAGCGTTAAAGTTAAAGTTTCGGTTGGTAAAGAAATTCCTCATCCTAACAAAACCGAGCATCATATTGCATGGATTGAAGTATATTTCCAACCTGAAGGAAGTAAATTTCCGTACATGGTGAGTAAATGTGATTTTGCCGCGCATGGTGCTTCCGTTGAGGGTCCGGATTCAAGCACGGTTTATACAGAGCCCAGTGCGACTCTATCTTTTAAAACTGGAAAGTCCGGCACGTTGTATGCTTTTTCCTACTGCAATATCCACGGTCTATGGGTCAATGAGGAGGCGTTGGATATATAGGGTATAGGATTTAGGGTATAGAAAAAACAAAAAATAAACTTTGTGTCTCAGTGCCTTTGTGTGAAATAATATTGGTGTGGTAGGGTAGTTTTTAAACAACAAAAATATTTTTCTTTTTTTATCCGTGTGTATCCGTGCCAATCCGTGGCTAATAAGTTGGTGTGGCAGGGGAGTGGTTTTTTCTACTTGAATTCTTCTTGAATTTCACTATAATGAATTTAATCAAGATGAAGATAAACTTCAATGTTTTATTCGAAAAATATAAATTTTCTTTAATTAATATCTTTACGGAAGGAGGGTTGAAAAATGAGAAAATTGAAAATTTTCAACAGGTTTTTTCTTCTGTTGATTTTAAGTTTGTCCTTGATATTACAGGCAAAATCAGAAAAAGAATTAAGTTTGCTTAAGCCCCCTATGGATGAGTTTATAGATTCTTTAATAGCAAAAATGACGCTGGAAGAAAAATTGGGGCAGTTAGCTCAATATGCGGGTGGTGGCAGTAGGGGCTTCAACACCAAAATAGATGAGGAGAAAAGG
>Ga0315539_1000231_pt1 | contig 43090 bp, 39 predicted proteins | sample SalMarSW160150MG_FD_203097 | JGI IMG/M metagenome (GOLD analysis project Ga0315539, IMG submission 203097) | Salt marsh sediment microbial communities from the Plum Island Ecosystem LTER, Massachusetts, United States - Salt Marsh Sediment SW1601-150 ...
AAGATGGATTAATGAAAAGATAGTAGCAGTAGCTAATTCTATTTTGCAATCATTAAAAGACTATTTTTTCGGTTGTTTATTTCAATCGAAAGCCATACCAATAATTATATTATCCAAATAAGATAAAGCATAAGTAATGAGGCTAATGTGCAACAGGCACCAGGGCTACGGTGGACAAAGCTGGAGAACCGCGCCAGCAGGGTGAGTCAATGACGGAATGTTGGAATACTGGATAATTGGACCCATTAATCCATCATTCCAGTATTCCATCAATCCATTAATCAATCAATCCTAAAACTTAAATTTGCTTGAAGGTTTAAAAGGGCAATACTATGATATCATCGCAATGCTAGCTTCGATCTCCTTATTTGTGAGTTCATGATCCTCCATTTCATTTGTAAAATACTTATCGAAAGCACTCAGGTCAAGATGTCCATGTCCCGACAGATTGAACAGAATAGTTTGTGGTTTCCCTGCCTCATCGCATTTACGGGCTTCATCTATAGCACCTGTAATAGCGTATGTTGCCTCCGGGGCCGGCAAAATACCTTCACTCCTGGCAAAAATAACCCCGTTCCGGAAGCAGTCTTTTTGAAGTTTAGACTGAGCTTCTATAAGATTATCTTTCAGAAGCTGACTTACGAGTACTCCAGCACCATGATATCTTAACCCTCCGGCATGTATTTTAGCCGGAACAAAATTATGTCCTAGTGTATACATCGCAAGCAGAGGTGTTAAACCCACTGAATCACCAAAATCATACATATAGCGGCCCCTGGTGAGCTTGGGACAGGAGGCGGGCTCAATAGCTATAGCCCTTGTTTTCCTGCCATTAAGCAGGTTTTCCCTTAAAAAGGGGAATGATATGCCTGCAAAATTGGATCCTCCGCCAAAACAGCCAACAACTATATCGGGATAGTCACCCGTCTTGGCCATCTGGAGTAATGCTTCTTCTCCTATAATTGTCTGATGTAGCAGGACATGGTTAAGAACCGAGCCAAGGGAATATTTTATCTCAGGATCTTTTGCTGCTCTTTCAACTGCCTCTGAAATGGCTATTCCAAGGCTACCCGGTGAATCAGGATCTTCAGCCAGTATTTGCCTGCCGGCATCCGTAAGGTTACTGGGTGAAGCTACCACAGTGGCATCATATGTATTCATCATAATTTTACGGTAGGGTTTCTGTTCATAACTGACTTTTACCATGAATACTTCCAGTTCAATACCAAAATGCTGGCATGCAAAGCTTAATGCTGATCCCCACTGACCGGCTCCTGTTTCCGTTGTCATCTTTTTCACACCCTCTACCTTGTTATAGTAAGCCTGGGCGATAGCTGTGTTGGCTTTGTGTGAACCGGCATAACTGTAGCCTTCATATTTGTAATAGATCTTACATTTTGTACCAATGGCTTTTTCAAGTTCGTATGCCCTGAATACCGGGCTGGGCCTGTAGCTTCTGTATAAGTCGAGTACTTCACCCGGTATATCTATATACTGTTCGGATGAAGCCTCCTGCTCAATAAGTCCCATAGGGAATAGAGGTGCCAGGTCCTCCGGTCTGATAGGTTCTTTAGTTCCCGGGTGAAGGGGGGGCAAGGGTTTATTTGGCATATCAGCCAGAATATTATACCATCTGGTAGGCATCTCCTGTTCGGTTAAAATGAATTTTTTTTTGTTTTCATGTTTAGTTATTTTTATGGTTTAAATTATTGCCGCATAAACAAAAAAGGCACGCTGTGACCAGCGTGCCTTTCTTATGGAATATTTGTATCTTAACTACATAATAGCATGGTTCACAGCATTTTGATTAATACTGAGCCACCACCAGATATGTAGAATTGTTCTTTTCATCATGGCAAATCTAGAGATTATTTCTAATAATGCAAATGTTTAATGACAATTTTTTACTACATAACAGATCCCCGTTTTCACCAGGATGACATTTTCACCAAATTTCGTTCTTAAATCATAAATCGTTAATCGGTGTTCTTCAATCATGGCGATCCCTGCTTTCAACAGTATGACAGGCCAGGTCATCTGGTCAACTGGTAATCAATAACCTCCTGCTCCTGTATCCTATTGGTGAGGATATAGCCATAACTCCTGGATTTTCTTATCCTGTACTGTCCCCATGCAACGGTACTCCATTCTTTAGCCTGGTACAGGTCGCCCAGTATCTCATGTATCACTGCGAGGTTATGTGCTGCACGGCCTCTCACTTTTATTTTATCTGATTGCAATGCTCTTTCAAGTGCAGCAATGGCTTTGTCCCAGTCATTAAGCTGCATCATTCGTGCTCCTTCTGCAAGATCGTAATTGCCCTTGCCTCTTTTAAAGTAATCCCTGCTGATATAGATCCAGTCGGGAGTCAACCGTCTGCCGTATAATGAGCCTGCTTCAAGGCTGGCCTGTTCTATTGCTCTCTTCTTATTGATGATGGCATCGGCTGCGGCAAGCACTGAAAGTCCCCCGGTTCCCCAATCCATGCGGTGCATGTACATGAATTCATCAAGTATGCTCCTGCTGGCGGGATGGTACATCCTGAATCCGCAATTTACAGTTACAAGTCCCTGGGCTTGCAGGTCGAGGAGGTTTCTGCCGACAGCGGCACCGGTGATAGCAAAATCTGAATCATATGCCTCAAGGGCAACAAGTGCATCAGAATTATATTTCTCACATAATTGATCGACTATGTCCCATGACAATGCATCAGGTAAAAGTGTCCCTATGCCTGAGCCGGTATATATCTCGGTGGCCATTACAACCCTGAACCTGCCTGAGCTACGCATGCTTTCATCCAGGCTCCTAAGAACAAACTGTGTGGACAGGCTGTCCTGCTTAAGACCTTCCCCTGTGAGTAATCCTTCAAGCTTATTTGCATCAGTGTTCTCCGGTAAGGACCGGTTAACGATGGTAATTGTTTTAATTTCAGCAGGTACCGTTTTTACTGCCGGTACCAGAATATCAAAACTGATCCTTGATGCTCCACATCCTGCTAACAATATGGAAAATACTGCAAATACTATAATTATCCGGTTATTCATGATAGTCGCTATTGTTTTGTATAAATGTACAAATAAAATGCCATAGGACTTGTACTTTTAACAAAGCTTCTGATCAGTTAATATTTGTTAATAAATGAAAAACAAGGACATTTTTACGGGATTATTTTATAAACTTTGATTGTCCAATAATAAAATTTTAACCTATGAAAAGGAACATTATACTAATCTTAGTTTTTACTGGTATATTATTCTCAAGCGGATTAATAGCCCAGGAAAGTCCACAGGAGAAAGGACTTGAAGTAATAACAGTGGATGCAATAAAAGCCCAGCTTGAGTTTCTTGCTTCTGACTGGACTGAAGGCCGGGAGACAGGAACCAGGGGCATATATATGGCAGGGGATTACGTATCCAGTATGTTTAAATTTTCAGGTGTGCCCGGTGGAGGTGATATGGGAAGGTCCATGGGAAGAAGAATGATGACGCGAAGGGCAATGCCTCAACAGGCCGAGAGGTCATATTTTCAGAATTTTACCCTGCTGGAAACATTACCGGGAAACGTATCAGCTGTATCCTTAAATACAGGCGACAGGGAATTTATGTTTGAAGATAATATTGATTTTACCCTACGCGCTTCTTCCTCGGCAAATATATCAGGTTCACTGGTGTTTGTTGGATATGGTATTGTAAGTGATGAATTTGGCATTAATGAATTATCAGGTGCAGATCTGAAAGGGAAGGTGGCTGTTCGCCTCTCAGGACTCCCCGGTATGGATGATGAAAACTCAGCTATGAATAAAAAGCTGATGGAAGACAGGATGGCAGCATTTCAGCTTATGAGAAATAAAGACGATAAATTGGAAGAAATGGGAGCCATTGCTGTGATTGAAATGAGCCCCGGTAATGTTGCCGGTATTATGCCAGGTGAGTATATTGATGATATGGATATGTCTCCAAACGAATCAAGCAGGAATGCTGCTTTTACGCGTTTAAGTCTTGATGATGAGGATATGTCACCGGAGATGATAACGGTAAATGCAGGGCCTAAACTTATTACGGCAGTCTTAAAGAACAGCAGGATTGATGTCGACAAATATGCAAGGGATGCTGCCAATGAACTAGGTAAGTTTAAACCCGTGGAAATACCAAATACCAGAGTCAATATTACCACAAAAGTAAATAAGAGGAGAGTGAGGGTGCGTAATGTTATTGCAATGATAGAGGGAAAGAAAAAAGATGAATTTGTTGTTATAGGAGCTCATATGGATCATTTGGGGATGTCAGGAGGAAGGGTATGGAACGGGGCCGATGATAACGCATCAGGAACAGTTGGGGTTATGACTATTGCAAGGGCTTTTGCTGCCACTGGCGTGCAACCGGAACGAACAGTTATTTTCTGTGCATGGACAGGAGAAGAGAAAGGATTACTGGGGTCGGAATATTTTACCAGAAACCCAACGTTCAGCTCCATGGATAACTGTAAGTTCTATATTAACTTCGATATGATAGCAAGGGATAGTGAAAGGGATGAGGAAGGCCTTAATGTAGGTGTTACCTATAATAGCAAATATCCTGAAATACTTGATATATGCAAAAGAAATGTCTCGGATTACGGGCTCAAAATGAACTTTGAATACAGGGGACAGGAGGATCCACGCGGTGGCAGCGATTATACTGCATTTACGGAGAATGGTATCCCTGTAATTGCTTTTATGGCTGCCATGCACCCTGATTATCATACTCCCAATGATGAGGTGGAATATGTTAACTGGGGAAAGATGCTTGATATAATAAAGCTCGGGTTCCTTAACCTTTGGGAAGTGGCTAACCATTAATAAATGCAGATGCTGGCGCAGGTTTGAGTCAAATCCGCGCCAGCGGCGTAAGCCAGATCAATACACATCAGGAACAAAAGTCTGCTCTGACATGGGGGGCCTTAAATAACCTTCTTTATTAACCGGGGGTAGTTTGATTTTTTTGTGCTTTATCTCTTTATAGGGGACCATGGAAAGAAGATGGTGTATGCAATTGAGACGTGCGCGCCGTTTATCATCAGCATTAACCACGTACCATGGAGCTACTTTGGTGTCGGTATAAATAAACATTTCATCCTTGGCTTTTGAATATTCAACCCATCTGGTTCTTGATGCCAGGTCCGTTTCACTGAATTTCCATCTTTTAAGGGGATCATTGATGCGTTCCATGAAACGCTTTTCCTGCTCTTCGTCACTTACCGAGAACCAGTATTTTACAAGGTGTATACCCGAGTGGATTATCATTTCTTCAAATCTGGGACATGACCGCAGGAAGTCCCAGTACTCATCCTCAGTACAATAGTCCATTACCCTCTCAATGCCTGCCCTGTTATACCAGCTTCTGTCGAATAATATTATTTCTCCGGCCGCAGGCATGTGAGGTATATATCTCTGGAAGTACCACTGAGATTTTTCACGCTCTGTTGGTACGCCCAGTGCAACAACCCTGCATATCCTGGGGTTAAGACGTTGTGTAATTCTCTTTATTACTCCCCCTTTACCAGCAGCATCCCTTCCTTCGAATACAACTACAAGCCTGTAACCGGCCGATTTCACCCATTCATGCATCTTTACCAGGTCAAGCTGGAGCTTTTCAAGCTCCTTGAAATAGGTATCCTTTTTAATTTTCTTATGATTATTATTATCCATATAATATTATTAATTGCTTTGCGACTTTAACCTGAACCGTATAAGAAAACCTGTAATGATCATTAGTATGCCTGTAAGGCCGTAAAGGGCATGCAGCCAGTGAAACATATTGATAAGCAGGATCTGTATAATAATCCATCCAGTCAGAATCAGTCCCTGGATAACTATTAGTAGTTCGTAGCTGCGGCTTTTGATAATTACAAATATGCTTATCAGCAGGCTTAAAAGTCCATTCATACACAATAGTATTATACCTGGGACAAGATAATTTTTGAATGGTGTTGGTGTCAGCCATTCAAGAGGCATTTCCATAAGGCTGCCATCCGGGGAATATACCAGTCCGATTCCCCCAAAGGAGGCTGATACACCATTGAAGATTAGTAATATAATAGCAAGGGTCCTTAATCCTTTCATGCAGGATAATTATTTATCGCCTTTTGCAATTTACATTAAATCTTTTTCAAATTAATAGACAATTTAGCACCGGCCCGTATTAAATCATTTGAAATAATTTCTTTTCCTAAAAATATATTTTTACTTATAAAATTTCGTAATTTAGTAAGCCTGAATAAATATTCTTGAATATTTGATAACCAAAACTTATTATCATGAGTAATGAATCGTTCAACTTCAACCAATTTATCAAAGACTCAGTTAATTCACTGACAAAACCCAAGGCATATTTTGCGGAAATGCCTGTGACAGGGGGCTTCGGCGTACCTATTGTAAAAGCTCTTATATATGGGGTTATTGCGGGCATCTTTGCTTTCCTGTGGAGCGTTCTTAAGTTAGGTGGTGTAACAACAGGGATGTTCGGTGGTGCAATTGGTATAATGGCATTTATCTGGATACTTATTGGTGCGCTTGTAGGCTTGTTCATAGGAGCTGTAATTGTACTTATTATATCAGCTATCTGTAGCGGGTCGACTGATTATGAGGCTAATGCACGAGTAACAGCTTCATTGATGGTTCTGATGCCTATTACTGCACTCTTTGGGTTTATCGGTGGAGGAGTAGGATCATTAATTGGATTTGTTATTAACCTGTATGGCCTGCTTATGCTCTATCATGCGCTAACAGGCTCTTTGAAAGGTAAAGTAGGCACCTCCAAAATAATTACAATCATCCTTGCTGTAATACTGGCGATCTTCCTTGTAGTTGGTTTCTTTACCAAAAAGAAAGCAAGTAGGTTTATGGATGAGTTTGGGTCAGAATTCGAGCAGACAATGGAAGAATACGGAAAAGATATGGAGAAAAGCCTGAAGGACCTCACAAAGGAACTTGAAGAGGCAAATGAAGAAGTGCAGTCAGAAGAAGAGAAGTAATACATCAAAACATTTATTAAAGGTAACAGGTAAGCTAACTGGCTGCCTGGTAATGGTATTATGCCTGCTTGGCTTTTCGGTTTTATCAGCACAGGAGAAGCATGAAAGCCAGAAGAACAGGGAAAAAATCCCTGTAAGCGGTTATGTAAGGGATAACTCAGGAAATCCAATACAGGGAGTTAGTATATTCCTTGATGGTAAGAAAAGCAGTATCACTACCAATTCAAAAGGATATTACAGGATAAAGGTTAAACCCGATGTGGAAACTATTTCTGCTTTCAGCCTTTTTATTGGTATCCATGAGATTAATTTTACCGGCCAGGAAAGAATAGATTTTGCGCTCGGAAATAACCAGGGGAAGGAGCTGAAGAAAGAGAATGTCGATGAGATGGGAACACCGGTCAGTTCTGTAAATATGGATAAGGCAAACAAGACCAGGTATTCCAATATTTATCAGATGATAAAAGGTGAAGTACCGGGAGTAACCGTTTCAGGGACTACAGTAACCATAAGAAGCAGTACATCATTAACACAATCAACTGAACCTCTTTTTGTCCTCGACGGGGTAATGGTTGATAATATAGGTGATATTCCACCCGAAATAGTAAAATCAATTGAGGTACTGAAAGGGCCTGCTACTGCAATTTATGGATCAAGGGGAGCCAACGGGGTAATACTTATAAAAACGAAGTAGCCCCTGTAGGAATTTTTTCTCTTCTTACGATCGCATTTATCATTTATCAATCCTGTGATAACTTATAGTTCATAAATTGATGGCTATTACCCATTTCAATATAATATGAAACTGCCAAAATCTGTTTACAATACTATTTCTTTAATAGGTAGTATACTTGCGGGCATAAGCCTCTTTCTGATTATTTTCTTTCTTGTAACCTTGTCAATATTTGACTTTGGCAGCTCATATATAGGGCTGTTTATATATATAGTATTACCGGTATTTCTTATTATAGGCTTGATCCTTATCCCTGTAGGAATGATAAGGAGATCGAAAAAGCTGAAGAAAATGAGCAGGGAGGAATTGTCCAGGGGGATCAGAATTGATTTGAATAATAAAAAGCATTGGAATGCGGTTGTACTTTTTGTAATAATCACTTTAATTTTCCTTTTTCTTACGGGGATTGGCAGTTACGAAGCATTTCATTATACTGAGTCGAATGAATTTTGCGGGCAATTATGCCATAAGGTTATGAAGCCTGAATATGTTGCTTATCAGGAATCACCTCATTCCAGGGTAGCATGTGTTGAATGTCATGTTGGACCCGGAGCCGACTGGTTCGTTAAGAGTAAACTATCAGGACTTTACCAGGTATATGCTGTTCTGGCAAAGGTATATCCTCAACCAATACCTACACCTGTTGAAAACCTCCGGCCGGCACGTGAAACATGTGAACGATGCCACTGGCCAAGCAAGTTTTATTCTTATAGGCTGCATAACGAGAAACATTACCTTGCTAACCGTGAGAATACCGAGTGGACTATACAGCTCAAAATGAAAACCGGGCCTGAGTACAGTGCGAAAGGACTAAGCGAGGGCATCCACTGGCATATCAATCCCGATATACGGGTAGAGTATATAGCTTCATCAAGAGACAGGGAATATTTACCCTGGGTGAGATGTATTAATATAGCCACGGGCGACACAGTAATTTATGAAGATATTAATGAGCAACTTGACCCTGAAGCAAAAGATACCCTGGAAATGAGAGTCATGGATTGTATCGACTGTCATAACAGACCATCACATCATTATCTCCCGCCACAGGAATTTACTGATCTTCTGTTGGCATCAGGAGAAATACCAGCAGAGTTACCTGACATAAAAAGCCTGGCCATGGAGGTTTTTAATTCCCAGTATGAGAATTACGATACAGCCATGAAATATATTGAAATGAGGGTGACAGAATTTTATTCTGAGAATTATCCGGAGATAATTGCCAATGAAGGAATGGTAAATACCGCAATTGAAGGATTCAAAATGGGATTTTCCAGGAATATCTTCCCCGAGATGAAAGCAAGCTGGGATGTATACCCCAATCATATCGGGCACGTTGAATTTAACGGTTGTTTCAGATGCCATAATGGTAATCATCAAAGTGCCGATAACAGGATTATTTCACGTGACTGTAACCTTTGTCATACCATTCAGATTCAGGGAACAGCCGATAGTTTACAGGTTGCTTTATCTAACCGGTCACTTGAATTCACTCACCCTGTTGATATAGGGGATGCCTGGAAAGAATATGCCTGTACCGACTGCCACAGGTACCTTTATTAATTTTTCAATATAATCTCAATAGCAATTCTTCCCCGGGCAATCCTGCGCGCCATTCCCCTGAAAATAAAAAAGTGGAATGGCGTAAGCATATACCAGTATATGCGCCCGAAAATACCTGTCGGCCTGAAGGTTGCCACCTGCATGAACATATTATTGTTTTCAATTGAGAATTCCAGCCATGCCTCTCCGGGGAGTTTCATTTCTGCATAAAGCAATAACCTTCTGCGTTGTTTATCGGCCAGTAAAACCCTCCAGAAGTCCAGTGAATCCCCCGGATGAATTTCTGTGAGATTTGTCCTTCCCCTTCTGAGACCAACACCACCTGACAGCCTGTCCATAAAACCCCTTATCTTCCATAACCATGTGGCATAATACCACCCTGTATCGCCACCAATAGACCAGATCCTGTCTGCAACAGCTTTCACATCATATATCTTTTCATACCGGACCGACCTGTATACTCCATGCCGGGGAACTTGGACAAATTCATACAATTCGTGATTTAATCGTCCGCTTATCATCGAATCCTTCCATGTAGACAATACATCATTCTGGTCTATCTTTGAAAATGCGAGTTTGATAGCTTCTTCATACGAAATAAGCTCTATACCAAATCTTTCTGCCAGCTCATTGGAGTTTCCGATAATTTCGACTTTCATGCTGTCGACCAGGTTAGCTGCAAGTTTGAATGATACTGAGGTGATAAAGAAAAGCCAGTATGATGACAATTTTGGCGTCATTATAGGGAGGGGGACAATGAATCTTCTTAGACGCCGCACCTTTGCATACTTCAGTAACATATCCCGGTAAGTCATTGTATCCGGGCCAACGATATCATAACCCCTGTTATAGCAATCAGGGTAGAAAAGGATATTTATAAGGTATGCCATTACATTCCTGATAGCTATGGGCTGTGTCCTGGTCATTACCCATTTGGGAGCCATCATAAAGGGCAGTTTCTCAACCAGATCCCTTATAATTTCAAAGGAGGCACTGCCTGAACCAACAATAATCCCTGCCCTTAATACAGTGGTATTATAGTTGCCCGACATTATTATATGCTCAACATTCTTCCTTGAACTAAGGTGCCTTGATAACTCTTCGCCATTAGCAATACCACTCAGGTAAACAACATGCTTTACTGTGGTCATATTCATATAATCCCTGAAATTTTCAGCGGCCTTTGCTTCAAGATTACCGAAGTTTTTCATTGACTGGGACATTGAATGAATAAGATAGTAGGCACCGTCGATTTCCCTCGGCAGGGTGTTGAAATTTTTGGGTGACAGGAAATCTATTTCGAGAAAGGTCACCTTGTCAATTATATATTTCGGCAGGGAGATTCTTTGACCATCCCTCACACAGCATATTACTTCATAACCATTTTCAAGAAGGTTATAAACCAGCCTTTTTCCTATATACCCGGAAGCACCGGTGAGAAGAATCTTCATGCTCTGTCAGGAATCTATAAATATCTCAGGCCTGTTATTTAAAAAAGACGTTATAAGATAATAACCAGTAGAGAGGAAAATAGTTCAATAAAGAGAGCCTCTCACGGGACTCGAACCCGCGACCTGCTCATTACGAATGAGCTGCTCTACCAGCTGAGCTAAAGAGGCTTTTGTGAGTTTGAGATTTTTAATCTCAGATAATGACCCTGCAAATTTATAAAAAACCACTTATCCTTATGCAAGAGTAAGTGGTTTTAGTAAAATCAGGTTTATACTGAATGTCATTCAGAATTATAAATCACTCAACATTGTTCCTCTTTGATGCAATATAATCCAGAATAATCCAGAAGATATAGGATACAAGGAATATCAGGATTCCATAAATAGGTGGGATCATTGAAATTTTCAGTCCACCGGCCATGATGGCAGGTGATATATCCATGGCCTTTTCAATTGCACTTAAAGCATTGAAGAGCCCCAGTAACTGACCGAGAATACCGGTTACAAAAGCAAAAAGACCCAGGCTTTTAATGTATTTCAACTTCTTCCTAGCTTCATCGATGTCCTTAAAATCTCTTCTCAGGATAATTACCAGGTAATAAACAGCAATCGCAAGGATGATAAAGAATACTATCGTCAGGATACCCATAAATAATGGTCCGCCTTTGTAGAATAATTCAATCATGATATCTAATTTTAGTTAATAATTAATATTTCAAAGATAATAGGCTAACACTCTGAAATGCAAGGTAGAAAACCTAACAAAACCTGCATTTCATCGATTTTCCGGTCTGATATTTTGTGTCGTATCTATTTTTGACGCATTTTTAAAGTATGAACAGATATTTTGAGATAATTTTTTGGCTTGCAGTTTCAATTATCCTGGTAATAGTATTTGGAAGTTTTGCAGGAAGCTATATCAACGCTTTCTACTTTGTTTCTTTCTTCATGCCAATCATTATTGCTACCTCATGGTTTATCAATTCAGTCCTGGTTCCTGATTACCTGTTAAAAAAGAAATACCCGGAATTTTTTCTTTACCTGGCATATACCTTGATAATTTCTGTGAACCTGATATTTATCCTGGTCTTCGCGGCATTTTTACTGCTTGCCTATTATGCTATGGATAATTTGTGGTCAATAATGACTGATTTCCGTTTAATGCCTTTGATAATGTACTTAATAGTATTGATCTACGGATTCATATCTATGGTTAATCAGTATTTTAACCTGCAATCATTAACACAATCCAGCATTAATGGGGAGGGGGAGTTTATTGTTGTAAGATCAGAGAGGAAAAACCGTAAAATAGAATGCAATTCCATTTTATATATAGAGAGTTTGGCAGATTATGTCAGGATATTTCTTGACACGGGAGAGACAGTGATTACAAGGACAAATATCAGCTTCCTTGATAGTAAGCTGGGTGATAGATACCTGAGAATACATCGTTCCTATATAGTAAATATCAATAAGATAAATTCTTATACCAAAGAAAGAATCAGCCTTTCAGGCAAAGAATTACCCATAAGCCGGACTTATAAGGACAAAGCCATAAAAATCCTGGGTGAATAGGTACTATTCACATGATAACGGGTCCGGAATATTTAAGATTTATTTATTACATAAGCATCTTGTCAAATGCATGGTATACCAGGAATACTGGCCATACAATGGCTTTCAGGAAGCCCAGTACCCCAATCCAGAAACCTGTGGCAGTGGAAATAAAGTAAATTGCAGCTCCTATAAAACCCATGCCGTAAACGGCACCTGCAGGAGCACTTTTTTGTACATCTTTTGCCATGATCAGTTAGTTTTAAATTCTACATATTATATTGTAAGATAAAGAATAATGGCAGGGATATAAACATAAGGTAAGAACTGACCTTATGTATAATGACTATTGTTAATGGCAGAGGTCTTTCAAAACTTTGTAAGGCACCGGTAATAAAACTGAACAGCAATAATATAGCTGTCAAGATTGCTAAATAAATTATTAATCCATCTATGCTGGAATTCCTTAAGAAATTTCTTAATACTATCAAAGCAAAAATTATTAAAATAACTGCTACTATCTTGTGAACAGAAAACAATATGTTGTTATATGGCCTGGATCTTTTTCTGAGATATATACCAGAGATAAGAATAAGAGGTAATGAGAGAACTGCCATCAGCATTTTTGTATACATTGGTTCCATATAGACCTTGGTGCATTAATGTCAAAAATACAAATAAATCCACTAATGGATTAATCATTGTAATACAATCGGCCATAAAATAGTATGTTGAAGGCTAAAATTGAGCTCCTCTCATTAGCCAGTAGGTCAAAATCTTGTATAGGATCAAAAAAAATTGTATTTATGTGGAGGACCGACAATAACTTATTATGACTGCCAAACGAATTTCATCTATTGATATTTTCAGGGCACTCACCATGCTGCTGATGATATTTGTCAATGACCTCTGGTCCCTTCATGATATACCTGGATGGCTTGAACATGCTTCGGCTGATGAGGATAAGATGGGTCTTGCTGACGTTGTATTTCCTGCATTCTTATTTATCGTCGGACTATCAATTCCTTTTGCAATAGATGCACGAATTAAGAAAGGACATAGTAAAAAGAAAATTTTTCTGCACATCCTGCAAAGGACGGCAGCCCTTGTGATAATGGGCTTCTTTATGGTCAACCTGGAATACTTCCAACCCGGTGTCCCACGCTACCTGAAGGCAGCCTGGGAAGTGGTTATGATTCTTGCATTCATCCTGATCTGGAATAATTATGAAAACATAAGCTGGACAAAAAAAATACCAGTTCTGTATTTACAGCTTGCAGGTTTCATTTTGTTGTTTGTCCTGGCACTTACCTATAAGGGAGGTACACCCGGGGACCCTCATTGGATGAGACCTCACTGGTGGGGCATACTGGGACTGATAGGATGGGCATACCTGCTGGGAGCCCTGGTATACCTCTTTGCAGGAGCAAAGATCTGGCTTATATTCCCGGTCTGGCTTATCTTATTAGCACTAAATATGCAGGAATTTACAGGTCTGCCCTGGAAATTGCCTGCCATACGCCTGGTGGTCAGTGCCTCAAACCATGCCCTGATGATGAGCGGTGTTGTCGCATCTGTTTTTTATAAGAAACTAAGCGACTCCGGGAGGATAAATCTGTTCATATCCTTGTTAATGATCCTGGCAGCTGTTTCACTGTTATTCGGATTTGCGGTAAGACCCGAATGGGGTATATCAAAAATACGTGCCACACCTTCATGGACTGCGATATGTGCGGGTATCAGCTTCGCGTTTTTCGCTGGCATGTACTGGATTGCAGATATCAGGAACAAAACACATTGGGCAATGTTTATGATGCCGGCAGGCAGGAGCACCCTTACATGTTACCTCGTTCCATATATAATTTACCCTACCCTGGGTCCCCTGATAATGTTTATCCCTGATTACCTGACAGGTGGTATAGCCGGACTGATAAAAGCTCTCCTTTTTGCACTTCTTGTAGTCTGGATCACAGGACGGCTGGAAAAAATCAGTATAAGGCTTAAAATTTGATAAGCAAACTCTGCTTTTATTTCAGGCTTTACTGCTATCCTTTTCCGGTTTGAGTCATATGACTGAAATCCATGCCGGCCGGGATAATGCATGAAACTGAGCTTAAACTTTGATCTTGAATAACTAAGTTGAAAATAATTAATACCTTTGCACGGATTTAGCTTAAATTGTATAACAAGCTTTAAAGGGTAGCTTGGAGAGATTTTAAAAAGAGGGTTAAATAATATGGGTGTTTTAACAAGAGTATTCTCACATATTAAATCAGGTATATCAACGAAAGACTATTATAAGTCGATGAACGAAGCACTGGCACGACTGAACCAGGAATATACCATGTTGCATTATCCCTACTATGTTAAGGATGATGAGAGTTTTTTTGAAGCTCAAAAGAATCTGACTGATTATTGTATGTCACTTCTGCCACCTATTGAGGGTAAGAATATTCTTGAGATAGGATGTGGCAATGGTGTACAGGCTCATTATATTCTAAATAACTATTCTCCTGCATCAATAACGGCTATTGATCTCAACTCATCAAATCTGGAAATTGCAAGGATGGAAGCTCAGAAGAAAGGTATTAAGAATATCAAATTCCATATAGATGATGCACAAAAGCTATCTACAATAGAGAACAATTCAATGGATTACATAATCAATATTGAGAGTGCATTTCATTACCCTGATAAGCCCTCTTTTTTCAGGGAGATAGCCAGGGTTTTGAAGCCCGGTGGCACATATCTTATTGCAGATATCTTGACCACTCCGCGAAAGAGAAATGCCCTTGGCAGGTACTGGAAAAGAAGGATGAACTTTAATCACTGGTCGAAAAGTAATTATGAAGAAGAACTGCCGAAAGCTAATTTAGGAATTGAAAATTTCTCTGACATTACATTTAAAATAATAAAAAGTTACAGAAATTACCCACACTGGCTGAGGACAATGAAGAAACAAAACTTTATTGAAGACAACCTATTGAAATTATATTATACAATACATGTAAGGTTAAATATCCATCTGCTCCGTACCAGCCGTCAATATTGTGTTATCGTTGGAGGGAAACGCCTGAATTAAATAATATAACCCAGTATAATGTATGCCAGGGCAGTTAGCAACCCTGCAGTAAGAGAGTAGGGCAACTGTGTCCTTACATGATCGATATGATCGCTGGCAGATGCCATGGATGAAATAAGTGTTGTATCGGATATGGGCGAGCAATGGTCTCCGAAAACACCGCCACTCAGGGCCGCGGCTATTACCAGGGGGACGTGGGCATCCATGCTGTGGGCAACAGGAACAGCAATTGCTATCATAATGGAAAAAGTACCCCATGAAGTACCTGTTGAGAAAGCAATAAAACAACTGGCAAGAAATATCAGTAATGGTGCAAGTGAGGGAGACAGCCACCTGTGTGTTATTCCGGCAACATAATCCCCTGTTCCCATCTCATTGCATAAATTACCAATAGCAAAAGCCAGTACCATAAGCAGTGCCATTGATACCATGCCAGACATGCCCTTTAATGCTGTAGCAGCCAGTTCTTTGATATTCAGTATCTTTTGTGCCCTGAAAACAACTGCACTTATAAGTAGGGATATAAGCACTGAATAAAGAACCGATTTGGCACCTGATGAATTACTGACAGCCTGTAGTGAGTGATCTATAAATGAGGCAGTTGCACCTGGTTCCACATTATTCCACCCTGTACAGATCAGCATAACAGGCATGGCAAGGACCATAATTCCTACTGGTAAAAGCATATTTATTGCACGTTCGGGACTGTCCTTTTTTGCTTCCATCAGTGTTATCTCGCTGGATACCATTGGGGTGGCACCGTCACGAAGTGGTTTGCCTTCTTCCCTTGCTCTCCTTTCCGCTTTTTTCATAGGACCGAAATCCCGGCCTGTCCTTATTATAAAAAATACCATTATCACAGCGAGCATGGGGTAGATATTAAACGGCATGGCTGATAGCAGTGTCAGGAATGGCTGGTCAAAACCCTGGACCAGCAGTAATCCCATTATAAACCCGCCCCAGGCATTCAGGGGAATAAGTATGCTTGAAGGAGCAGAGGTAGAGTCGGCCAGGTAAGCAAGCTTTTCACGCGATATTTTCAACCTGTCGGTCAGAGGCCTGAACAGTGTCCCTACTGTCAGGGCCGAAATATTTGATTCAACAAAAATAATAAGGCCAGTCAGTGCCGCCCATAACTGAACCCTGCGGGATGATTGCTTCCTGTTCTGTAACCTTGAATTTATTAGGGCGGTAAAGCCGTTTACACCACCTGATCTTTGCATAAAGGCTATGAGTGAACCAATTAGCAGAGTGAATAGGATAGTCTGTGTATTACCCTCAGTTTTAAACACATCGACAATGGCTGTTACGGTTGCTGTAGACCCACTCAGCAGGTTGCCCCTCTTAATGATCATCCAGCCGGCCCATATCCCAAGTCCGAGCGAAATATATACCTGTCTGGTACGTATGGCAAGGGCAATTGCTATGAGAGGAGGTACAAGTGACCAGAAGCCGTAATCAGTCATAGTGACATTTTAACTGGCAAGATAATAATTTTTTGCTCGCGATACTCGCGTAACTTGCTCCCTCCGGTCGCGTAATTTGCCCCGCTGACGAGGGGCGTATTATATGATGAGTTAATTACTTCTCCGACAGGTTAACAGCAAGAAGTATTACGAATATTATCAAAAGAGCTGTTCCTAATGTTAAAATTATTCCCGCAGCGGGCCAGTGGTTCACCTTAAACAACCAGCCGGCAGTTAATAAAAAAGCAGAAATTACGCCAAAGAAATTCATCCCCCTGTTTGGTGATTTTTTTGACAGTATATAGATTGCGACAACAGGTGCGGCAATAACAAGATTTAATATTGTACCATATAACAATATCTTACCTGCCCCTGGCCAATGCTGTATCCTGAATAAAAGTATAATCAGGAAAATGCTAATGGCTATAGCTCCGAAAATAATTGCTGCTTTTTTCATTCAACCAGTATTTAATTTATACAGCAATATACTTGCTAAATACTGAGAAATCAAGAAATATTTAATATGAAATATTGAAATGATGGAAAGTTAGGATATTAAAACAGAGCAGGCTATTACCTTTTAGCCGATATACCAAACCGCCGGGAAGGTTTTGATTTATTGTTCATCGATTTTAATGGCAGCTGTGCAAAAACAATTGCCTCATACGGGTTACTGAAAAGAATCACGTTTTGCCTGTCATCTTCGGGCCAGCTGAAACGTTCAATCGCTGCCCGGACCGGTGGCACTTAAGGATGCATCTGTATGGATCATGGCTGCCGATACAACTCATGAAACTGCCTTTAGTGATACAAAAGGGTTTTATGTATTGCCGGGTCAATGTCTTTAACCGGTTTATAAGAATATGGGGAATAATCACTTCTAAATAGCAGGCTACATTTATGGCCCTCTTTATCAGCACATTGGAATTGACTATTGCCTTGTGATATAATTTCATTCTACGAATTCATGAATAAAGTACGTTTTATTTGCATAATATTGGTTAACCTAATTTTGTAAATGAAAGATAGCTATTCAATAAGTTATAAATGTGATTTCTGCAATGAGGATATATCAATGTTGACAAAAAAATTGCAGCAACATCCAACCTCTCAACTCTGGCTGAAACATGGACAATGTTGTGCTGCATGCACTGCTCCCCAAAATATAACAGGGATTGCCAAAAATGAAATTCTCAGGACAGATTATGACAAATCATACCCGGATAAGAAAGCGAAATCAGGGAATCATAATACAAATATAATACTTGCCCTGTCCAAGGCTTCACAGATTGAGGAGGAAGCTGAATTTAAGATAAAAAGACGTGCACAAAGATCATTAACAAGTGGTAAAATTATAGCTTCAGTCAGCCTGGCTGCAAGCTTTTTATTCTTTTACTATGAACATTTCTATCTGGCCCTGATTGGATTTATTATATGTATTGGAGGAATAGTTCAATGCCGACTGGGTGTATGGAAGAAGTGCAGGACAAGATAATGGGTGAAAGTGTTCAGGATTGAATAAACTCAGCTATTTCAAATAACAGTCATTATATTTCCCTGTATTTTCCTTAATATATTTTTGTATGCGCCTGAATTCATACTTATTACGAATGATCCTGTCGTAATATCTGTATTGCCAGGAAAATTCCAAATTGTTTTTTGTTGCGTAGGATTTTACGCCTGGTTTATATCCACGGATTACCGATCCAAGGTTTTTTGATTGGGGACCAAATCGATTGGGATTACGGAAACGATTATTGGATAATCGATTTGGTAGAGGCACAATATTTTGCGCCTCTACATTGATGGTATCCAGAATCAATATACCATGAACGTGGTCAGGCATTATAACAAATACATCGGTCCATACAAAATGGAAATGATTTGGTATATCCATCCAATATTGATATGCAATTTTACCCAATTCTGATAATTTCATAATGTATGGAATGTCCGATTCATTTGTTTTAATATTCTTTCCAAAATAATTCCTTCTGTTTCGTGTACATATTGTAATGAAATAATACCCTGGTGATGAATAATCCCAACATGGATGTCTCCATGTATTTATTCGATATTTATTTTGGAATTTATCAGTTTGCATCTAATGAATAATTATCTGAAATGAAACATAATCATTAAACCTCAGTCTTGTTATACAGTTTTAAGTAAAATGCTTTAATAATGCAACGAGATAAAGCATATAGCTGTAATAAAGATATATGATAATATGGCCAGTACAAAATTTCTAGTTCCCAATTTTATTATTCCCGCAATATATGGCACAGAGTCATCGAAAAAAAGCAAATAATTCTATCTTTCAATGAAATAATATAATTTTAATGATTCAAAAATGAACCATTTCGTAATCTACAGTTCTTTTATTGAAAGTACAAAGCATATCGCACCATCATCAAATGAAAAAGACCAGAGAAACATTGTTACCTATATAGCTACACTATGACTAAATTATCAATTGTACCCCATGAGAACATTGGCAGGAATTTTATTCCTGAAGAATATCTTCCCCAAGGGAAAGATGAATACTTTCAACGAAACACACAGGTCATACCACCGGAATCTGGATGGAGACATTTAAAATCGGACGAGATTGAAAGGCTGGTAAAAAACGATAACACTGCAGATGATTGGGATGATTTGCTGGTTACTGATGAGTTTAATCCCAGACTGATTAAAAACACCAATTTTTTCGGGCTTGTCAGAATTGGAAAATTACGGAATGTTGTCCTAGAGCATCACGACCTGAGAGTGCCTGCAGGTATTACGAACAGTCTGATAATATCCTGTGATATTGGTGATGATGTGGCTATTCATAACGTACATTATATGGCCCATTATATTATTGGTGACAGGTGTATCCTGTTTAATATCCAGGAAATGCATACAACTGATCATGCTAAATTTGGGAATGGAATTATTAAAGAAGGTGAACCGGAAAATGTCAGGACATGGCTTGATCTGATGAACGAAACGGGTTGCCGCCAGGTACTGCCCTTTGATGGTATGATTACAGCCGATGCTTACCTGTGGGCAAAGTTCGTTGACGATAAACCTTTGCAGGAAAATCTCAAAAAAATAACACAGAACAGTATTGATAATCATCGTGGCTATTATGGGACGACCGGTAACCAGTGTGTGATAAAAAATTCTCTTATCCTGAAGGATGTTAAGATTGGTTCAGATTGTTATATCAAGGGGGCTAATAAATTAAAAAACCTGACCATTAATTCTTCTGAAAAAGAACCTGCACAAATTGGAGAAGGAGTAGAATTGGTCAACGGTATTATTGGCTACGGTTGTCATATATTTTACGGCTGTAAAGCTGTAAAATTTATCCTGGGGAATAATTCCAACCTGAAATACGGTGCCAGGTTAATCAACTCATTTTTAGGTGATAATTCAACCATCTCCTGTTGTGAGGTACTGAATAATTTAATTTTTCCGGCACACGAGCAGCATCATAATAATTCTTTTCTTGTTGCCTCTGTCGTTATGGGACAGAGCAATATAGCAGCTGGTGCTACAATTGGTTCCAACCATAATAGTCGTGCTAATGACAATGAAATTCAGGCCGGCCGTGGATTCTGGCCGGGATTGTGTACCAGTTTAAAGCATTCAAGCCGTTTTGCATCATTTGTATTGCTCGCCAAAGCCGATTATCCGGCAGAACTTGATATTCCTCTGCCTTTTTCACTGCTCAACAATAATGTAGCAAAAGACCGTCTGGAATTGATGCCTGCATTCTGGTGGATGTATAATATGTATGCCCTGGCACGTAATTCATGGAAATTCCAGACTCGTGACAAACGGGTGAATAAAATTCAGAACGTTGAATTTGAAACATTTGCCCCTGACACCATAGAGGAGATAATCAATGCCCGGAGGTTACTTGAAATATGGACCGCCAGAGCAAGCTTAAAACATAAAAGTGAATCAGGTGTGTTAAAGAATGATGATGACCTGGCCAGTCTGGGACGTGGACTATTATCAGGCAGGGAAGAAGTAATAAATGAAATGGAAGTGCTGGGTGAAAACATGGAGAATACAAAGAGAAAGGTACTGATCCTGAAAACATATAAAGCATACCATGCCTATGGTGATATGTTGCACTATTATGCCGTGAAAAACCTGATGGCATACATGGGCGCACATCCGGAGTCCCAGTTTTCAGACATGTGTAAAGATCTAAAAGGTGAACGACAGCATGAATGGTTTAACCTGGGTGGACAGATAATGCAAAAGAACGATGTTGATACACTTCGTTCGGATATTGGTTCAGGTAAATTAAAAACCTGGAAAAATATCCACAACCGGTACGATGATCTCTGGATTAAATATTCCATTGATAAGCAAAAACATGCATTTGCAATCCTTTGTGAATTATATGGAACGGAAAATCTTACAGAAGCTCACTGGGAATCAGCCCTGGATAAGGCAATGAGCATCCAGGAATTTGTTTGTGACCAGGTGTATGTTACAAGAAAAAAAGATTATGACAACACATTCCGGCAGGCAACCTACAGGAATATGGATGAAATGACAGCTGCCATCGGCACTATTGACGAGAATAGCTTTATTGTCCAGGTAAGACAGGAAACGGAGGATTTCAGAAAAATTGCAGGAGCAATTAAAGAAAGGGTTTAGATAGCTTGAGTTTGAATGTTTGAAAGTTTGAATGGTTTGATGCGTAATGAGTTGTATTTTTTAAATTGCTTGATAAAATAAGGTTGTAAGAATCAATTAATTATAAAATCATGAAGAAATCAAAATTATCTGTTTACATTTTTATGATAATATCGTTTCTGGCAGTTTGCCAATATTCCTTATCCCAGGATAATTCCGAAGCTTTTATGATGGCTATTCGTACTGGCAATATGGAACAGGTTAAAAGTTTCATAAACTCAGGATCGGACATTAATTTTGAATTTGATCAGCGTCATACACCTCTGATAGTGGCAATATATACTGATAATATCGAAATGGTGAAACTTATTATATCAATTGGGGCTGATGTTAATGTCCGTACAGAAAAGAACGGCACCGCCCTTGGCTCAGCCTGCATGATGGGCAACAAAGAGATATGTGAGTACCTGCTGGATCAAGGTGCCGGTATTGAGCTGGCTGATAATGAAGACAGGGCGCCATTAATAGAGGCCGTCTATAACCAGCACCAGGTAATAGTCAGGCTTTTACTGGATAATGGGGCAGATGTAAATACCAGGGAGAAGAATGGCTGGTCTCCATTGATGTTCTCAGCAATGCATGGTGATATTGAGATTACCAGTATCCTGATAGAGGCGGGAGCCGATGTTAACCTGAAAACCAATGACGGTGAGACTCCACTGCAACGCGCAACAACCATTGATAATGCCGGCATGGACCGGAAGGAAGTTATAGAAATATTGAAAAAAGCAGGAGCGAAATAGAATTTACTTCAGCGAATTAACGATGGTTGTTTTTCAACATTATTCAGATCCTTCGCCATGCTCCCATCTTCATTGAAGATACGATAGGCAAAACAGGATGAAGGTTACTCCGCAAGTGCTTTCGGGCTCAGGCCCGGCAGATCAAGCTTCTTCTTTCTATTAAAGTCATAGGTGAATTTTGTGGTTATCCCAGTTTAGATTAAGAATACATAGATGTGGTAATTATTTCATACATTACAAAGTTCCTAACCAGAAAACCTTTGTATTATGGATATTGTATGGCGATTAATTTTCAGTTTAACCATATTTTCTATTATCCTGATCTTACATAAATGGATTGGTAAATATTCAAACCCATTAGACAGGAGCAACAATCCCAAAAAAGAAATTACTGAGGTCTTATTGCTCTGGATAATTGCAGTAATAGTACCCATAGTGAGGATGTTTGTTATTACTCCCTGTTTAACTGAGTTTATTGACAAAAGGGTTTTTATTGAGCTTGTCTATGTCCCGGTTATTTTAATAACCTATATTCTTATTCCTCTCTATATCGTGATGATCCGTGGAAAGTGGACTTTTGCTGATATGGGTTTGACATGGAAAGTAAAATCGAGAGGCGTAGTAATATTTGCTATTACGCTTGGCCTGATAAGCGGAGTTATTGCTTATATTTCCAATCAGGCAGTCATTGGGAGTGATCCACTTTCTTTTGGGACACTACTATTGCTTCTGTTTAATAATGATTTTGTTGAGGAATTCTTGCACAGGGGTATCATTCAATCAAAGCTGGAAAGAGTTTTTGGACAATACAAAGCAATCATTTTTGGTGGAATTTTGTTTGGATTAACACATATAGCATTTGATATTTCAATGTTATTGGATACCGGAGTAATCTTTGTATTCTTTGCATTTCTTCTTCAGACAATGCTAGGTTGGCTGCTTGGCATTATCTATATGAAGACAAGGAGTCTGTGGCCGGGAATTGTATGCCACTACCTTGTCAACTGGCTGCCATCAATACTGGTTGGACTTCTGGGATAAGAGTTTGTTGAATTGTTGAAAGGTTAAATTGTTGAATCGGGATGTTGAAAAGAAATACTGAAATTGTATATTGTGACGCAAAATATGGTACTCATTATATTAAGCCAGGTAAAAAACTATGAAACCTTGTATTAAGATTATTAAGATTAAGTACTTGTTAATAATATTGTTATTATCCTTGAATATAAATGTTGCATTTCCCCAGAAGGAGGAAGTAAAGATTGCAATGGCCCAAATTTTCTGCCTTGATGGTGACAGGTCGGGTAATTTTGTACGCATTGAAAATGCCATTATGGAAGCAAAGGAAATGGGAGCTGATATTGTCTGTTTTCCTGAGACAAGCCTGTTTGGATGGGTAAACCCTGATGCCCACAACCGTGCATACCCTGTACCGGGCCCGGATTCAGATAGACTATGTATTATGGCTATAAACCATAACATTTATATTTGTATAGGACTGGCCGAAAGGGACGGGGATAAACTCTTTGATTCGGCACTTCTCATTGATAACAGGGGTAATATTCTTCTCAAACACAGGAAAATTAATATACTTGAAGAGCTGATGTCACCTCCTTATACCGCGGGGAATGATATTAAAACCGTTGAAACGGAATTCGGAACTATTGGAATGCTGATATGTGCCGATTCATTTGAGAATGAGATTTTGAGCAGGATGGGGGATCAGCATCCTGATATCGTACTTATTCCTTACGGATGGGCTAACAGCGAGGAAAGCTGGCCGGGGCACTCCGAGGAATTAAGCCGTACAGTAAGAAATGCAGCAAAAGAAATAGGCTGCTATGTTATAGGAACCGATCTTGTAGGTGAAATCAGTCATGGCCCATGGAAAGGGCTTGTATACGGTGGTTCCAGTGTCACATCAGACAGGTATGGGGAAATCATAGGACAGTGCAGGGATAGAGACAGGGACGTGGTCCTTGTTAATATTGAACTATAGAACCAAGCCCCCTGCTCCATGCCCCCTGCTACTTTCTCGCCTTCAACGGGTATGGCGGTCTTTCGGGCTCGACGGGCGGATTCTTTTTCAACTCTTCCAGTGCAATTTCAATTGCTTTCTCAAGCTGTGGGTCGTTGCCCTTTATAACCTCGGCCGGCCATTGCTCAACTTCAATATCAGGTGGTATACCAACATTCTCAACTATGAATCCCTCGCTGGTCCAGATAGCAAGGTTTGGTGCAGTAACTGAGGCTCCGTCAATGAATTCAGGGAAACCAAGTACACCTACCAGACCTCCCCATGTGCGTTTCCCTACCAGTGTACCGACCTTGAATTTCCTGAACATCCATGGTAACATATCACCACCCGATCCTGCAGTCTCATCTATTATCATAACTTTGGGGCCCTGTATCGAAGCACTTGGAGTTTTAAGATCTTTCCCGTAACGGAAATTCCAGTGTGACTGGTAAGGTCTGAGCAGTATATCGATATAGTAATCAGCAATGGAACCACCACCATTGAAACGTTCGTCAATTATTATTGCTTTCTTTTTAGCCTGCGGGAAAAAGTAGCGCTTAAAATATTCGTGACCAGCCCCTGCAGTGTTTGGTACATAAACATAAGCAACCTGGCCGTTGGTGGCCTCATCAACTTTCTTCAGGTTACCTTCAACCCAGTCACGGTTTCTTAGAGATGATTCACTGTTTACCGGAACTACTTTTACTTCCCGTGATCCTGAATAATCTGGATTCGGGCCAATAGTAATATTGACAATTTTACCGGAAGTATTCTCAAAATAGCTGTATATATTCTGATCTGCAGTAAGGTCTTTCCCGTTAACAGCAAGTATATAATCACCAGCTTTTGCATTTATACCGGGCTCTGTCATGGGTGACCGCAGATCCGGATTCCAGTTCAATCCACCATAAATCTTTTTCAACCGGTACCTGTTATTCGAAATCTCATAGTCTACGCCCAGCAGTCCACCACTAACGCGCTCAGGTTGTCCCAGCTGTTCTCCCGGGCCTTGCAGTCGGTGATGACCCACGGAGATTTCACTGCACATCCACTGGATGACACGGTTAAGGTCATTCCTGCAGGACAGATCCGGAATGAATTGTGAATATTTTTCCTTCATAGCAGGCCAGTCAGTACCATGCATCCCGGGATCGTAGAAATAATCCCTGTTTACTCTCCATGCCTCGTCGAATATATGTGGCCATTCTGCCGGCGGATCAATTTTAACCTGGAGCGAAGAGGTGTTTATTATGCCTTTCCCGGGCTCGGGCTTTGATCCGGTATTGGTGATTCCAAAAGTTCTTCCACTGCTGTAGAACATCTTTTTACCATTTGCTGATATTTCATAATCATCGAGGTTCATAACCTCCTTGTCTTTCTTTTCCTTAATGTCATACATATGCAATTGGCTCTCACCTCCAAATCCTGCAGGCCTGATAATATAATATACCTTACCTTCCTCACCGACTCCCAGATCTGAATAATTTCCAGCATCTACAGGGAGTGCGACAATGCGGTCCTGAATCCCGGTAAGGTCAATCTTCATTTCATCCTTTATCTCGGGCTCTTCAGTTTTACCCTTCTTTGATTTCTTTTCAGGTTCAACTTCAGGAGTCTTCTCCTCTTCCAACTCCTCTTCATCACTTTCCCTGGCAAATGGATTGATCAGATCTTTTTGCAGGGTAACAAGGTATATTGAGGAAGTAGCTGACATATCTGCATTCGATTGGTCAAACCAGTTCACAACGGGACCGGCATCTGTTGATGCAAAGAAATAGAGATATTTTCCTCCGGTATCAAAAACAGGTTCAGAAGCATCGCTCATACTATCAGAGACAGGATATGATTTTCCCTGGTCTAATGAATAAATAAATACCTGCCTGAAGTTTGATTCAAGGACTTTTGTATATGTCAGCCATTTTGAGTCTTTCGACCATGATCCGAACAGCTCCCTGAAAACTCCAGGGAAATACATTTCATCTGAATCTACTTTTTTTACTTCTCCTGATTCAATGTTTATTATATACAGGCTCCTGCTGTTATCCACATAAGCAATGTTTTTGCTGTCAGGAGACCAGTGTGGATAAGCATAAAATCCTGCTCCATTGAGCTGGTATGACCTGGCTTCTTCTGATCCGTCCTGCGGGGCCACGTGAAGCATATATTCACCTGAAGCGTCTGAAAAGTAAGCTATGGATTTCCCGTCAGGTGACCATGCAGGATATTTCTCGTGTGCACCTGTGGTAAGTGTTATATTTCTTGGATCACCCTTTTCAGCCGGGACAGTCATAATATCACCCCTGAAATCAAATACTACCCTTGCACCTGTCGGTGATATACCTCCGCTTCTTATATAGCTACTACCTGAAACATATCGTGGTCTCAGTTCAAGCAGGTCAGTTGCAATTCCTATTGTTATCTTTTCAGGTGATTTTGTATTTAAATGAAAGAGATGTAAATATCCGGCCTGCTCAAAAATGATCTGACCGTTGCCATGTGTTGCTTTTATAATGGGAAAATCTGAGAAATCCGTTAGCTGTTCAATTTCTTTCGTGCTTGTATTATATGAAAAAAGATTGAATTCACCATTTCGGTCACTTCTGAAATAAATCCTGTCTCCAATCCACATCGGATCGGTATCATTACATCTCCCTTCAGGCTGTGGGATCTTTACTACCGAATGATCTTCGAATGAGAACAGCCAGATTGTGGCCACAGTACCTCCTCTGTAATTCTTCCATTGACCATACCTTCCGGGGATAGGAGTATATGCCATATATTTCCCATCCGGTGAATAGGATGCACACCAGCCATTTGGAATTACCAGGCGGGTGGGAAATCCTCCATTAACCGGCACAGTGAAAAACTGCATATAACGGTTGGTATAAACCTCTCTCTGGGATGCAAAAAGAACCGCTGCACCATCAGGGGTAAATCCCCTGACTATATCCGCCCCGGGATGCCAGGTAAGTCTTTTTGGCACACCTCCTTCAATCGGAACTATGAACACATCAGTATTTCCATCATATTGTGCACTGAAAGCAATGTGCTTCCCGTCGGGTGAAAACACAGGATCGGATTCCTGACCTTCATCAACTGTTAGGCGTCGCGGGAATGTACCATCGAGATTGGCAATCCAAAGATCATTGGCATACACAAACGCCACGTGCTCAGCACTTACGGCAGGCTGTGACAACAACCTCGTATCTTTGGTATCTACTCCAGAAGAATTACCTGATATCAGCAAAAAGGATATCAGGATTAAAAGCAATGTTCTGAATGTCTTTCTCATGATTAATAATTGAATATGTTAGTTAATGATTTTTAGACTGATATGGTTTATACGCTGTGAATATTGTGGCCATATAAATAATAACCAGGGAAACATAAGGATTCTTTTCCAGTAATTAAGTTTTAAGGCGTAGAACTTTTAAAAGCTAAATATATAAAAACTATCCTAAATGAATTAATTTATTCAGGATCGGTTACTTGATCCCTGGCATGTTTAAGAACTTCTCCCCCGGAGGGGGACAATATCAATAGCCACAGTTACACCTGTGGTTTAAAGCATTAACAGTGATATAAGACCGCCGGAGGTGGTCAATAAGATGTTCACTCCCTCCAGGTATTTTTACATGGGGCAGGGGATTATGAATGTTGAATTTTAACGAGTAACGAGCAACCAGTATCCAGTCTCGCCCGCCGAAGCTTTGAACCCTTGGGGCAAAGGCGGGTACCAAATACCCAGCACCGTTGCCTTAGATCTAATAATTGGCATCATTTTTTGCCCTTATATTTCATAATTTGAAATATTTGAATCAATATATTTTCTGATACGATGTAATTCATCATCATTTCGGATTATTCTTTCATAAAAACGTTTCTGCCAGGCAAAATACAGATTGTTCTTGACAGCAAATGATTTAACACCTGCCTTATATCCACGTATTATTGATGCCAGGTTTTTTGATTGGGGGCCAAAATGATTGGGATTTACAGAACCCTTATTTGATAAACGGTATGGTAGAGGCGCAAAATTTTGCGCCTCTACGTTTGATTTTCGCAGAATCAGAATACCATGTACATGATCCGGCATAATTACAAATGAATCTATCATTACGAATGGGAAATGGATTGGTATATCCGACCAATATTTGAATGCGATTTTTCCTAATTGTGATAATTGGATTATACATTTTTTGTTCTTTCCGGATGAAATATTTATCTCACCAAAATATTTTTTCTGTTTTTTGTGCATATGGTAATAAAATAAACACCATTTCTTGAATAGTCCCAATCAGGGTGTCTCCAAGTGTCAACCCTGTATTTATCCTGGTATTTTCTGTATCCCATTTATTATGCAGCGAATTATTATAACAGCATAATAAAGATACAGGAAAAGATACAATTAAAAAATTAAACCTAGTATACTAATACTAATCCAGCCACTCCGCTACCTGCTTCAGGCTCAGTCCAGGCAGGTCCAACTTATTCTTTTTCTTATACCCATTCAGGTCATTGGCCAGTTTCCCCGCCTTTCTCATTTCCTGTAAGTTGTTCGATTGAAAAACAATCCGTACCAGCTTCCGGCTTAAAGAAATCCTCTTCCGGGGTAGCTACGGGACGCTTAACACTTTTAATATCTGGTTTAATATTAATTTCGAACGGGAATTGTACATAGAAGTAAGAGGTAAGGCTATAATTAATACAGCATGAAGCCCAATGCCACATTTCGATATTGGTACTTATTGACAAGATAAACGGGATTGCATCAAGCGAACGATGACGCATATTAACTGTCATTCCGGGAACATAATTACCTGCCCCTGAAGGTTGCGAAATAAAGGGATGGGAAAAAGCTTCAGGATGACCGAAAGCATAGCCATAATAATCTTCACTGCCTGTCCCAATGCTGGATGGGAATTTCTCCCCATCGACAAAAATCTTTTCATCACCTTCACCCCACCATGTATTGGCCATATTAAACAAAGTGACCTGATCGCCTACATATAATCCTTTACCTGTGATATTAACATAATTCATATCAAAGAATCCGTCTTTTTCACTCCTGGTATTCATGTGATAGTACTCATGCCAGCAGGCACCAAAATAAAGACTGTTTGGCACCCATTTATAATCACTTAACCCGATTTTTCCACTTAACTGAATCGGTTCATCCCCAAAATTAATATAGGTTAATTTACAATTTTCCTGAAAGGGCATCAGCCATGCGGAGGTCATTTGCCCATCCTCTGAGCTCTGGTTAACCCAGGTTTTATGAGGAAATATTTGATGTCCAGTTCCAAAAAACTCACCTACAGGAACCCAGACACTTTGTTGTCCATCGAAAGCAATAGAAATCACTGTCGATCGTAAAGCCTGTTCAGGATATATACTTTCGACCTTCAGGTCCAAATAGGAAATTGCCCTATTCTTTTCATCGAACACAAAGACTACTGAATCTCCCGGCTGAACTTTCTGGTTAAAAGTTTCGGTGATCCCCAGGGAATGAAAGTCTGCCGTTAACAGTCTTTTTGTCCTGTCAAATGATTCTTTCGCCCTCTTCAGTTCTTTAACAGAAAAGGTCTCCACCGTTGTTCCTTCTTCATACTCACGATAACAGATATTGTAGAATACATCAGGCCAGAAACGATTTTCCCTGGGTCGAAGGGAGTCGCACTCATATGTAATTTTGCAATGTTTTGCAAAAGGAATGGGAACATATAAGTTATGGCCCCTCTCATTCAACGGTGCGTCGGCCGGTACCGACTCACTGAACGGTGCTTCGGCCAACATCTGTCCGCTGATCACATCAAAAGGCGCGCCCTCAATTTCGGGGATGGTATCATGATCCAGGTAGATTCTTAAAATTCCGTTTTCTGCTTTCCAGAAAGTCATCCACCAGCGAACAATAGCAGCCGGACCTTCCTGGTCGAATAATACGAACTCGCGGCGGTTGTTGATATTTTCAACCCTGACAAAATGGGACATATCTGCATTTGCATACCATCCTGGTTCATTAGCGGCAACAGTCTCCCTGTTATAACTGCTGGCTTGTTTCAGCTGGTATTTCCATTCAGGGAGATAAGTAAGGTTTTCACGGTCAGACATCTCATCTAATAATGTTTTAATGTTGACTGATTTTGTACAGCTACTGAAGAGAAATAATGTGAATAGCAGTACGCTTCCAATGAATAATCTCATATCAGATTTCAATTTTATGTGATTTATAGTCATACGAAATTATTAAATATTTAAGCCCTGTTGAAAGAGGGAAGGTTTTTGAATAGAGAATGGTAGATATAATTCATTTATATTAGATCTAATAATTTTTAAGCCAGCTAAATTTTTGTGTATCTCATGAAGATACAATTTGTTATTCCAATAATATTACTTCAAGGTTTTTTTGAGGATCCTTATAATTCAGGAAATACTGTATTTGATATACCATCAGAAGTCAAAGTTAGCAATTTTAACTTAGGAGGTGAGGGTTTCTAATCAAGACATTTATGTAGGAAATTCATCATTTTTTCCCATGATTCAAGTCCATATTTAAGGTCCATTTCCGGAGTGCCTCCGTTGTAAGCCCTGTACTTACCGGGGATCAAATCAGGCAGGAATACCATATGACCGGCACCTTCGGCACAGATATACTGATATTCATATCCGAATTCTTCTTCTTTTAACCGGTCCATAATCATCTTAACATATTCAGATGATGGCCAGGTATTATCATCCGTGCCTGCAAGGAAGAATAAATTTGATTTGATTTTCTCAACCTTTATTCTGGCCATCTCAACCAGATCCGGATCAGTATTATTTAAGCAATTTCTGAAATAATCCACAAATGATGTCATTTGCCCGCTCATGAACATCTTCATTTCCTCTTCTTCAAAAACCTTACCTAGATAAGGTAAAACCTTTTCCTCATAAGTCCAAGAAGGAACAAGAGCTGTATAATTCTCACCCATCCATAAATGTGCTGCAGGAGACCAGGCAACAATGGCATCAAATTCATCAAACATACTTCCCAGCAGCTTGACAAGCTCTCCTCCCCTGGATCTATTGTTAATTACTAACCTTGTTATAAACCACCATTAATCTGGTCAGCATCCATAGCATACATACCTCTTCCATGGGTTGCAATAACCAGGATATTATCGCGTGGGTGGATTATCAGGTCATGTACGAAACAGTAAGGAAGATTGCCTCCAAGAGTTTCCCATTCCTTACCTCCGTCTGTTGAGACATAAACACCAACATCGGTTCCTACATAAAGTATATCCTCATTTACAGGATCTTCCCTGATCACATTTACTGTTCCAAGCGGGATATTCCCGGAAATATCTTTCCAGGTTGATCCATAGTCTTCAGATTTCCATACATATACATTAAAATCGTCATCTCTCTTACCATTCTGCGTCATATAAACTGTAGCCTCATCGAACTTTGAAGCTTCGACTCTGGATATCCACCTGTCAGCTGCAATTCCATCAATAATTTCATTCCAATTACCTCCGTCATCTTTTGTGATCCATAACCTCCCATCATCGGTTCCAACGTAGAGGAGTCCCTTCTTTAAAGGGGATTCAGAGACAGCAGTTATTACCTGGTGTTTAACATCCCCGAGTCGCTCCGGATTATTGTGTGACAGGTCCGGACTTATCCGTTTCCATGAATCTCCCTGGTCGCTTGACTTGAAAAGGTACTGCATACCATGATAAATCGTTTTTGAATCATGAGGTGACAAAATAAAAGCTGCCAGCCACTGACCACGAAGGGGCGGTTCGCCTTCATCAGCTTTCGGGACAATATTCTTACTTTCCCGACTGATGTATACAAATATGTTACCGTCTCTGCCCATTCTTTCTATTGTATCAGCATTATTATAATCTGCTCTTGAAAGAGTACCATAGAAACCTGCTGAATAAACTATAGCAGGATCAGTCGGATCGATAGCATGATGACTTCCTTCACCACCGGGAGCACTTTCCCAGTCAACTGCAGGAATCTTATCCCTTCCATTGCTTAGAATGACTTCTCCTCTCCTGCTTCCATGATCCTGTACAGAACCGTACACCTTGAATGGCTCATCCATATCATAATTCACATTAAAGAACTGAACAGCCGGAAGCCTTTCATACGAACTTAACCATGTTTCTCCACCGTCTTTTGTTATGTGAACTCCCTGGTCGTTAGTGCAGATCATGAACTGATTGTCATCTTTATCTATCCATATCCCGTGATTATCTCCCCCGGCATTCCTGAAACGCTCCCATGTCTTTCCACCATCTCTGGTAACACCCACTGATACACCCTGGAGATAAATTGTATTCTCATCTGTCGGATCAACAGTTATCTGTCCGAATACCCATCCATAAGTATTACATAATCTTTGCAGTATAGGATCATCCAGAGGACTTACTCTCTCCCATGATTCACCCTTGTTATCTGAACGGAATAACTGAGCTCCCCTGATAAAGCCACATGAAGGAAGTCCGTATGAATCATTCTTCTCTTCTTCAGTTGGTTCGCGAACCACTTCATAATCATCGATATAAGCATAAACAATATTAGGATCTGTATGTGCAATATCAATACCTATTCTTCCACGGTACCCTGGTTCCATTATTCCTTCGGTGATCTCAGCCCATGTAAGACCTCCGTCAGTAGATTTATATATTGAGCATCCTGTATAATGAGGTTCTGTCCTGGGATCATTCCACTTTTTCCTTACTCTTTGCCACGTGGAAGCATAAATGATATTTGGATCGGAAGGGTCCATATCAACATCAATTACACCCGTTAATTCGTCTTTCTGCAGAGTTAGCTCCCACGTATTACCACCATCGGTGGTCATGTAAAGCCCTCTCTCCTTATTCGGTGTCCATTCGTTCCCTGAAACTCCCACATATACTATGTCCGGATTCTCAGGATGAATAATTATCCTTGATATGGTATTGGAGTTTTCGAGGCCCATATGAGTAAAGGATTTCCCTCCGTCGGTAGATTTATAGATCCCGCAGCCTGCATGAGAACTTCTGAAAATATTCGATTCTCCGGTTCCAACCCAGATAGTGTTTTTATCGGATGGAGCTATTGCGATATCTCCTATAGAGGAAGAAACCTCTTTTTCAAAGATTGGGAACCATGATTCACCTTCATCAGTACTTTTCCATACTCCTCCTGAAGCACTTGCCGAAAGGATATAGTCCTTTTCCGGTGAAACTGCTACGTCAGTCATCCTGCCGCTTGTATTTTTCGGACCCAGGAATTGCCATTTCAGATCCCTGAAGGTTGAGTTCTGTTCCATTTTAAGGTGAGTTTCCCAGGCTGCCAGCCTGTCTTTTCCATTCTTTATTATGGTTTTCTCCTGTGTTGAACAGGATGAAATCACTAATGCAGCAAGTGCTGCAATGATCAAATTAAGTTTTAACTGATGATTTTTCATAGTAACCTTTCCTTTGGTTTGATTTTGGTTGATACTGAGTTTCCTAATATAAAAAAACTAAGCGTTCAGGAGTGTTAAAAAAATGAAAAAAATCCATGAACCAATTAGGGTGGGTAAATTTCAGCCAATAGAGTTTGAGGTTTAAGAGATTAATTTTTAATGATAGACTATACTTAATGCCATGTACCTGTATCCGTCGGTGTTCCTGAATTGTCCGTTAGGTATACTGCCTGAGTAATATCTCAGGTAAAAGCCGATATTTCTGCTTCTGGATTTTGAGATATGATCATACCCGAAATAGATGTTATAATTCCAGGTTCTCTTTTCAGGGATAGCATCATCGTAACTGAATTTAATTCTGTTTCTGACTTCCAGGGATATAACCTGCATCCATGAATCTGAACATAAAGCCCCTTCTGTTCTCTGAATATTAAATTGAATGTAAAATTCCATGTTCTTTTTACCGGAAGGAACAATGACCCCTTTTGTTTCAAGAGTATCGGTAACATAATAGCCCTTCGACCTGTTCCACAATCCCTGTATTCCGGCTTTTACAGAAAACAGGTTTGTCCTTATGGTATCAAGATCGTTTAAAACAGCTGCAATTTCCCATGCTTCATATGAGAGATTGATCCTCTTAAAATCAGGTAATTTGCTAAAGCCATGCAGGGAAAATTCGTCCCCGATATGAGTGCTCTCATGAAAAACGGGAATAATTTTTATACCTATGTTCTTAATCCAACCGCTTTCGATATACTTTACTGCTCCTGCCCTGAGGCCAAAGAAGTAGTCGGTATTTATTACAGGAGCAGTATTTTCCTCGAACATATCAATTAAAAGGATATTACCAATTTCTCCACTGAGGGAGAATTTAAGTTTTTTCAGGTTGTCAACATAATAAAGAACAGGGATATCTACACCGAGATGAGTCTCTATAAATGGTCTCTTGTTATAATCAGTTAAATAATAATTGTCATCCAGCTTATTTATATAGGCGAATTCAATTTTTATTACATTGCTTCTTATTTCCGAAACAAAGGGCTTTAGTATATCTGATTCTTTAAAGAACCTTAGCTTATTTCCCTGACCAATAAGGGTTGACAGGTTGACGGCAAAAATGCCAGGATACAGGATAAAAGCAGACCGGATTTTAACATTATCACGAAGATTAATTTCTAAAATATTTACTTTCCTCTTTTACCGGAACAAGTTACATAATTCCTGAATACGAGTTAGCACATTTATTACCTCACTATTCAGACAACTCAAATTCAATACATTCTTGAAGAAGCCACCAGGATGATACATAGTACTTACATGGGAAGGCAGGTGCTAGGCATATGTTTTATACAATTCAGGGAGTATTTCCCCGAGATTCCTGATTTCCTGCGCACAGTGCATGCAGTATTTTTGCCCTATGTCGCGTGGTATTATTCTTTTTTTCACGCTTCTTTTGTTAATCAGATTGTTTAACGATGAACCTTCCTTTATCCCATTAATCTTTAAAGTATGTCCTATCCAGCATCTTGATCGGACCTCCACACCGTTCTCTCTTTTTCTTACTAAATGGCACATGAAAGTATGTTGTTTCAGATTCTTACTTATGGATCCGGCTATGCCGCAAATAACTGTTTCTACTTCTGCACTTTCAAACCGCGATACATCAAAACCAAATCTTTCAGGTGATACAAAATGCATTGACAGGTGATCGACTCCTTCTCCTATATCTTCCACCGGGAATGTTGTGGTATCCCATATTCTCTGGTTATAAGGACCTGTTCTGGATTTGAAAGTCTCAAGGTCCACATCAAGTCCTGTTCCAAAGTGGGCCTGAGGATACATAATCCTGTAACGTAAAGGATCCTGTGGATTCCACCAGAACCACCAATCAATCATTTCGCCAGTTACAGATGGAAGCACAGTTAGCATTGCCGCATAAACAGAACCATCGGAGAGGTTTACATAACCTGTTTCAACCTGAAGATATCCTGGTTCCAAAAGATCGTTTATATTCTCAAATAAAAGAGCATCACTTTCAGGGTAAGGTCCCTTCTCTATATTATCAATTAATTCTCGAGGAATTACAGCCTGAGGTTTATGCAAAAAGTGGGAATAGGGTTTCTGTAACTCCTCTTCTGATATATTGACATTTATTAACATTTTCATTACCTTTAATTTCAAAATAAATCTGGATTAGAAAGGTTTCTCTCTTGTAAATTTCTAATAAAAAGTTACGAAAATATTTTTTATCAAAACCCTTGAACCCAAAAGTTATGCAGGCAATTGAAATTATTGAGAACATGTTTTGTAATGACCCAAACATTCCACCATTGCTAATCACGAAAACCAAAGGTGTATATTTCTATGAGTCAAATGGCGGCAAGATTTTGGACGCATCAGGGGGTCCTATGGTATGTAATATTGGCCATGGCCGTTTAGAGATTGTTGAAGTTGCAAAAAAGTCACTGGAGAATATTTCCTATGTCTTGCCTGTATTTGCTTCCGAACAACGAATCAGATTATCAAAAAGGGTAAAAACTTTTCTTCCGGATACTATCAATAGGGTATATTTCTGCTCCGGTGGTTCTGAGGCAAATGAAGCAGCTATAAAAATAGCAAGGCAATATCATGTGTTGTCGGGCAGAGAGCGAAAATATAAGGTAATTTCCAGGAAACTTAGCTACCATGGGATGACCCTGGCCACGCTATCCCTGACAGGTATCAGGCAACATAAAAAGTTCTTCTCCCCGATGTTATGGGATACTAGTCATACAGAACCATGTTTCTGTTATCGCTGCCCTTACCAGAAATCCTACCCCGGATGCGGAATAGAATGTGCGTATGATCTTGAAAAGAAGATTTTAGCAGAGGACCCCAAAACAGTTTCTGCTTTTATAGCTGAACCAATTGTGGCAACGGCAGCAGGAGCTGTTGTGCCTCCGGATGAATATTTCCCCATTATAAGGGAAATTTGTGACAGGTATAATGTAATTTTTATAGCTGATGAAGTGGTTACCGGGTTTGGAAGGACAGGCACGAAAATGGGTATGGACAATTTTGGAGTCGTACCGGATATATATGTATTTGCAAAAGGAATCAGCGGAGGCTATGCCCCTCTTGCCGGTATGGCAATTGGAGAACATATAACAGGCGTTTTCCAGGAAAAGGAAGCAGAATTCAGGCACCTGTATACCTTCTCTGCGAATCCACTTTCGTGTGCCATTGGAGATGAAGTATTAAGGATTATTATAGAAGAGAACCTTATAGAAAGAGTGAATAAGCTTGAGAAGTATTTATTTGAAAGGTTAAAACCACTTACCACTCTTCCAATAGTTGGCGATGTACGCGGAAAAGGATTGCTTTGGTCGGTTGAATTTGTGAAGGACAGGAAGAGCAAGGAGCCATTCCCTAAGCAATTTAACCTGAAAATGAAAGTAATAATGGGTTGTCTCTCAAAGGGAGTCTTTTTCTACCCTGGTTATTTTGAGGATGAAATGGGGAATGGTGATAATATTATGATTTCTCCTCCATTTGTAATCAAGGAGGAGGAAATTGATTTTGCTGTCGGGGTACTTTCCTCAGTTCTTGAAGCCATTATCATGGATATTAAAGCGAATAGTTAGACAGGGAATGTGTGTCAGCATAAGATGTAACCGGTCAGGTTAGTGGGTGGTCTTCGAAAAGGAGGCCATTTAAAAGGTCATCAAAATTCAGCCTTCTGCCAGACAGGCTGCTTATATAACCCAGAACATCAACCTTCAGACCAGGTAATTTTCTTGAATAAGGTAGCATTGGATCCTTCTCATGTAAACCCAGGCACAGGAAATGGTATTTCTGTTTGTATGCGAGGGAAATGCTGTATTTTATTAGTTTTTTCAGCGCCGCCCTGCTCTGATCATGGGCAAGATACTTTACATAAAGGGTTTTAAGAGTATCTCCTTCGCCCGGAGGTCTGGTAATCAGTCGAGTAATGCTCAACAACCTTAAAAATGATAAAATTACCCTGAAAGTTAAGGAATATCTGACTACAATTGTTTTACGATACGAAGTAGGATCCTCAAGTGTAATTGCAGCTACAGGCTTATCTCCTGATTTCAGGAGTATATTATGGTACCCTTTCAATTGTCCGGTTGTAATAACAGGACCGAACTGGTAATTCTTGTAGAACTTATCATAGAAATTGCATAACTCATTCAAATCTGGATCAGGAACGAGATGTAAAAGCCCCAGTCTTTTCCTGAAAGGAGTAGGTATACAGTAATTCAGATTAAAAGTGCCAACATATTCAAAATTGGATAAGCCGGCCCTTCCTCCAAGCATGCTGATTACTTTCTGGTTCCCTTTCAGGGCTATTGTGAAGTGAAGATCAGCGGATCGTTCCCTTTGTGAATCGGTTACATATTTGAAGAGCCTGAATATAGCAAGACTACCCTGATATTGGGGATCAAGCTTCAGGTCGCGAAGGTAATGAATGATCTCCCTAGAACCATTAATGTATACTGAGTGTGTAACTACTGACCAGCTGCCTACAATAGACCCCTTATCTTCAACCACAAAAGTGCGGTATTCTCCGCGCTTCCTGAGAATTTCAAAAAAATCAGGATCACGATCGATTCTTAATTGAAGACCTCCGCTCATAGGTGCTCTTCTTGTTAATTCAAGCAGTCCTTGATTATCTTCAGGGCCGGAATCTCTTATAATCATATTAATCTGGTTTTTCAGGAAGGATATTCCTGTCCTTAATAATATTTGGTTAGTTTCTACTGATTTAACAAAGCAAGTTACAGTTTTACAGGTTAAGTGTCAAGAAAATCTTAGAGATGAGACAAGTAGGCGACAGGCCGGACCGTGAAGAAATGATCCGGCTGGTCATCTTAAAACGGTTGGGCCTCTATGGGAAACATTCGAGTTGGTGATGCAACCTGATTGTGTGGCAGGGTGCATTTAGTTCAAGGTAAAGCCCCAGGAATTCCCTTTTCCGTTTCCTTTTGGAGTAATAGATGTCTAAATAGAGGGTATAACGGGGCTTTGACGATCCCTTGCTTTTAATTTGTCTTTTCCTAAGATGCACTTTCATAGCGAATTGTTTGTTTTCAGCAGTGTCATGGAGCTCGCCACGAATTCTCGTGGCTCGGTTCATAGTAGAATCTTTAGGTTAAATTATAAGACAATTGTGACTAACCAAAGGAATAAGGAACTAAACCTGAACAGTTTAACCAGTTTCGATTTAATGTAAATAAATGTAGCAAAAATAAATTATTGACTTGTATCCCAGCATTTGATATCTTTACTAAACCAATCTATACTAATTAATTAACCACAAAACCATACTGACATGAAAAACTATGCTAAAACCTTATCATTGATTTGCCTTATAATAGCATGTATTATGTTATGTTGTACAACTGAAAAAAAGGAACCTATTAAGACAAATCCTTTAGAGGGTGTTTGGGAATATGTTGAAAGTTTTACACCTGATACTACTTATCAACGCAGTCCAGATCTGAAGGCATATAAAATCCTTTATGAAAACTATTTTGCATTGGCCGGACAAAATCATCCTGCAGAAGAAAACTGGGGGCATGCAGGTAAAATACGTGTTACTGAAGATACTTATGTTGAGTATCTTGATATCGTTAGTATGCCTGCATATGTTGGGGATTCTGCAGTTTTCAAATATACACTTAATGGTGATATTTGGACTATTACTTATGAAGGTGGTAGTCGAACAGAAAAGTGGAAACGAGTTAAATAAGTTATTTTCAGTGGACAACTAAGAGACAAAAAAGCCCTTTTCTCAAGATTAGGGCTTTTGATATTTCTATAGCATTCAAAATATTATTTCAGCCATTCCGCTATCTGCTCCGGGCTCAAACCCGGCAGGTCATGGTTATTTTTTACTCTTTCCGCCAAATTTTCCAATCAATCCAATTATTAAAAATATAAAGCCTAAAGGCCATATATTAGAGTTATGATAAATGATTAATCCAACAATTACCCAAACAGCTCCAAGAACTAAAAAAACATTATATACTGATTTCTTCATCATTCGTTATTTCTTGTTCAGTGTTCATTATTCATCAGGAGATGATCCACTCCGATACCTGTTCTATAGTAACCGTCCCAATCTCCAATTTATTTTTCTTCCGGTTCCCCATCATCTCCTGGTGAAGTTGCCCCGGCTTCTCCACCTCCTTCAACTTCTCAATTGTTGTATACCCCAGCTTCTGCAATGGCTCTACCCACTCCTCCGGGATCCCCAATGTGGATTAATCCGACTTTTAACTCTTCTGTCATGAATTCAAATCAAATTTTGAATTCCCAATTATATTACGATTCGTCTTTATTATAATGAGACAGAATTGCAGTCAAACAATTATGCTACTTATTCTTTTTCTTTAAGTCATTAAGGATTTCACTCGCTGAATCTCTGCCACCAAGGCCAAATGCCAGTGCCAGTGCAAGACAGATAGCACCAAACAGAATAATAAATGCACTTGTAACAATCTCTTTTGCTATATTCAGTTGACCAAGCGTAACGAAAATAGTCAGAACTATTATTGCATAGTAGGTAATCTTACTGATCAGGCCAGATGTCATTTCTTTCATCCCTGCCAGCGAAGTCTTTATAATTTGTGAAAACATCCTCGCAAGGTAGATTCCAATAATCAAAATTACAATTGCAACAATAATATTGGGTAGATACAACATTATCTCATTGAAGAGTGATGACGCAACCGTAAGGTTCAGGCTGTTCAATGTGGCAATGATTACAATCAGCATCAGAATCCAATAGATCAATGTCCCGATAATTCCAATTGAGTCGGTTTTTGAACCACCCTCTTTTAAGAATTTATCAATACCAGTCTTTTCTGTAAGGTAATTGAACTTGATTAATTTCAGAAGTTTTACTATGCCCCGCTTTATCAGTTTAGCAATGATCCACCCAATAATTAATATCAGGAGTGCTCCAAGAATTTTAGGAATAGAGACCGCAATTTCATTTAAAAATTGCTGTGAACTGTCGATGAAAAGATTGAATTGTTCTTTCATAGTTTTAAGTTTTAGAAAATTATAATCCAGACTATTAGAAAAAATTTCTAATATATGAACAGCCTCTAACATGCTGTGCCTATTTGTATAAGATAAGAAATTTTTGCACTAATTGCAAATAAAAAGCAATCCCAGATCAATCCCTCAGGTTACAAGATGTTCGGTTTTTAATAGGAGGGGAGTATTCAAATTAGGGTGAGCAGGGGAGTAAGAAAGAAGTTGAAGGGGGCACAAATAGATGACAAAAAAAGCCCCAATCGTCTGATCGAGGCCCACTTTTATCTTTATACTTTTGTCTTTTGTCTTAATACATCCCCCCGGCCCCGTTGACTCCCTCCGGTCGTCGAGCTCGCCCCGCTTCGCGGACCTCGGTTGAAAAGGGGGAGCCATTATTTCAACCATCCGGCTACTTCGTCAAGAGTAACCGTCCCAATCTCCAATTTATTTTTCTTCCGATACCCCATCATTTCCTGGTATGTCATTTAATACAGATTCATTCCAATACCCCCATCTTTCAACAATTTTACCTTCATCGATTCTATCCATTATTATTCCATGCAGGCTACTCTCTAATTTTTTGGAGTATAGGTCGTAGTAGCAGTCCATTTCCATGCAACTAAATCTTTGTCAGCAACTATTTCATCAAGTGTCATATGGATATCGGGAAATATTGTTTGAAAATCGGACATGACTTCTTTAAAAGCTTCCGGGCCCTTTGCTCCTGTTTTTGAAGCCGGATCAATAAAATCCTCATGAATTATAGAATCAATCATTTCGAAGTTCCATTTATTCCAGATTTCTTCTACATAAAGCTTAATTATTTCAATGTTTTGATCTCGTTTCATTTCGTAATTAATATTCTGGTTAGAGCAACCAATGATAAATATTATTAAGAAAGATGGTAGCAGGCTTATCCGTTTCATTAATATTAGTTTTGTGGTTAATTATTAGCAAGTTACGATATAAACGACCAGATGTCAAACAAAAGTGTGCAGGAATGCTATATCCTTCTTAAATCTTAAATCGAAAGGGTTTAGAAGTATTGTTGAATTGTTGAACCGAGCCCCGATTCGGGGTGAGTTCGCAAGCGGCCGAGATTGTGGCTGGTCCGCCTTCGCTAAAGTTTCGGTGGCCAGGTGGGAGCGAGCAATCATGTAATTGTTGAACTTTGATTGGAGCAATCCGACCCCCATAAACCAGTGCAGATCTCAAGAAACTTACGGGCAGATCTTTGATTACTTTTTTTGTTGGGGTAAAGAAATTCTATTCTTTAACTCAATGGTTATTTGCAGATCTGGTTGTAAAGCTCTGCAAGCAACATAAAGTGCTTGAATTTTCTGAGATCAGGATTTTTTTCCAATTCTAAACAAATTGCAGGGCAATCTTCAAAAAGACCAGGAAAGATTGTGTCATAGTTATCTTTTTCTACCTTAATCATATTGTTATTGCCTTTGACGATAAAATAACTGGAGAAACGTATCCTTTTCTCGATTATCTTATACGAAGTTCTGTAGGTAGGGCCGATAGTTAATCCTTCATCACTGGAAAAACTAAAACTTATACCATCAAATTCTGAAATTTCAACCACTTCATCTCCACCAAACTGCATGCTGCTTCTGTTCATGAAAACATTTATTTTCCCTTTTAATATTCTATTCAGGAAAACGGGAATTCCTTTTTTAAAGGATGGCATACTTACATAATGCTCCAGCTGAAAATCAAGCTGGGTATCGAAATCCTCTTTAATAGGTTTGGTATAGTTCCCGAAGCCTGTAATTTCTTTTGCATTAAAGACTTTGGTGGCTCCGTTTTCTGAATAGAATATTATTTCTACGGGATTATTTTCGACATACTTGAGTCTCCATTTTAACTGTCCATACAGGGTATCACCATTACTCAGAATCACATACCCATCCACCAAAGTAAAAGTAGGAGCAGTACCATACTGGGCAGTTGAGGTTACAGACATCATTAATATGAATATAGCAACAAAGATGAACTTGATTGTAACTGGATTTTTATGCATACTGATCAGGATTTTATTTAGGATTAACAAGTTACGGGATTAGCTAACAGAAGTCAAATAAAAACGTGCTGGAATACTATATATCCTTCTTAATTCTTTATTCTATAATCACTAGTGTCCGACTAAAATAATAAAAGAAGGGGTACTCCCAAAAGGTTTCCCCCAGAAGTTGTAATTTGGTTTTTCCACAAACTAAATACAACATGGGTAAAATTACAGAAATAAAATTTGTCGGA
>Ga0315539_1000232_pt1 | contig 42995 bp, 40 predicted proteins | sample SalMarSW160150MG_FD_203097 | JGI IMG/M metagenome (GOLD analysis project Ga0315539, IMG submission 203097) | Salt marsh sediment microbial communities from the Plum Island Ecosystem LTER, Massachusetts, United States - Salt Marsh Sediment SW1601-150 ...
TGACAAGGCCAATCAGAATAAAGAAGCCGGCCACGAACAGCCCGGTAGCCACCGGGCTCTCGCCAATCCGCTCGCGATAAGGTACATGAGGAATAAGAGCATCTAGTGCTCTGACTCCAAGCCACGCCAGAAGAGCAGAGACGAAAACCAGCAACACAACCTTAGCTAACCATATCAAAGCAATTACCCAGAAAGGGATGCCTAAACCTAACTCTGGCATAATAGTGCCTCCTTATTGTCTATATTCGATTGATGGGAATGGCGTAACATGGGTTTCAACAACGGCCGCTGGTTATGTATAGTCCATAAAAACAGTTAATTTTTTCGCGAAATTATGGGACATTTCATAGTTCCGAGTGCCACCCGCTTACAGCGCTATTTACAGTATAGCATCTTCTCGTCTCTAGTGTCCTGCTTTACATCTCAATTCGGCAAGCTTGCGGAAAATATCCTGGACGAGCTCACTTCTTGCCTATGACGGATTAGAAAATGGTAAACTAGCCACAAAATACGGAAGAGGATAGTAATGATTATAGGATTATTAGCTTTTATGGTTTTCCTAGCCTTTCTACTTGCCTTCTGGGAAATCCAAATCGAAGGTAAGGATGGTTGGGCATCGAAGCTACCTGGCTGGCGTATAGAAAAGGGATGGCTTGTCAAGTTGGCGGGTGGACGGCCGATAACTGGCTACCATTTTTTTATGACGCTGTTCCTGATTACCATAGTTCATCTGCCGTTGTTTTTTGTTCCCTGGAGTTGGCGATTAGAGAGTCTACTGCTTGGCTTTTATGTGGGCATGGTTTTTCTAGAAGACTTCTTGTGGTTTGTTTTAAATCCGCATTATGGTATTAAAAACTTCCGCAAAGGAAAAATCTGGTGGCACAAACAATGGTGGGGGCCGGTTCCTGCTTTGTATTGGTTTTTACTAATCATCGTCATCGTATTAATTTATTTCGGAAGAACTGCTATCTAAACAGGGGTCAGGAATCGTCTAGACCATTAGCCAGGGGTGATAATTAAGTAGTTTCCGCCACCTGGTCAAGAGACTGACATTCGGGCGTCAACTACAACATACCCTTTCCCCTGCTCTTGAACTTTCACCGGATTGAGGTCCATTTCCGCTATCTGGGGTAAGTCTTCCACCATAGCAGACACTCTCAACAGGAGGTCTTCAAGAGCCTTAATGTCAGATGGCTTGGAGCCTCGCCAGCCAGCAAAGAGCTGGTAAGCCTTCACTGAGCGCACCATCTCCTGGACATCGATGTCAGTCAAGGGGTGAATACGGAATGTAATATCCTTGAGGAACTCGGCGTAAATGCCCCCCATACCGAACATGATCAGAGGACCAAAGGAAGGGTCCTGGGTTAGGCCAACAATTACCTCAATTCCCTCAGATATCATTTGTTGAATGGTGACACCCTGCATCTCATCGGCTCTTCCCAGATCCCCAAGGCGTTCTCTGATTTGGTTAAAGGCTTGTTTTACCTCACCTGCTGAGTGGCATGGGAGAACCACTCCTCCAACCTCAGTCTTGTGGATTATCTTGTCTGAAAGGAGCTTAACTGCAACCGGGAAGCCAATTTCTTCAGCCGCCCTGGCTGCGTCCTCCGCTGTCTTTACTGACTTCGACACCACGACCTGGATTCCATATTCGTTGAGCAGTTCGGAGATGGAGGAAGCTTCCAGCCAGAGAGGGCGGGTAGAGCTTTGCTCTAAGGCTGATGCCACTACCGCGCGGGCCTTTTCTTTATTGATCCCTGTCAGTTCAGGAACCACCCCCTTTGGTCTTCGCAGCCACCGACTGTACTCCCACGCCCCAGCGAGGGCAACCGCGGTATGCTCCGGGAAGGTGAAATTGGGTATGCATCCGCCATCTTTGGAATCGTACTCAATACCGGCACCACGCGAACCCATAAATGAAGCTACTAATGTCTTGCCACGCCTGCGAAACTCCGGTGCCAGTTCCCTTATGGCATTGGCTACTTCCTCAGCTCCCACAAGTATCGGCGGGATAAAGATGACTATCACAATATCTATGCCGTCATCACGCGCCAGAATTTCCAGCGCCCGGCTGTAATCCTCGGGGGAAGCCTCAGCCGTCATATCAATGGGATTGGCAATGCTGGCTCGAGATGGGAGAAAGCTCTTTAGCTTTGAGACGCTCTCATCTGAAAGAGTGTGCAATTCCAGCCCTCTATCAGCACAGGCATCGGCGGTCATAATGCCCGGGCCCCCTCCATTGGTGAGAATAGCCACTCTTTTCCCCTGAGGAATGGGTTGGTGATATAACAGGTTAGCCACTTCAAAAAGCTCTTCCAGTGTATCCACCCGGACCATTCCGGTCTGGGCAAACAATGCTTCAGAAGCTACCTCACCGGTAGCCAGCGCCCCGGTATGTGAGGTAGCAGCCCGGAAGCCTGCCGAAGTACGCCCGCTTTTTACCACAATCACCGGCTTGGTGGGCGTAATGCTGCGGGCTATGCGGACAAACTTCTTGGGATTGCCGAAAGATTCAAGGTAAAGGAGGATGACCCTGGTAGACGGGTCCTTTCCCCAGTATTGGAGCAGATCGTTGCTGGAGACATCAGCCCTGTTTCCGATGCTGACAAATGTGGAAAGCCCAATGTTCAGGTTCTTGGCATATTCCAGGATAATCTGCCCAAGCGCACCACTCTGAGTACCCATGGCAATACCGCCGGTCGGAGGGAAAACAGGTGAAAAAGTAGCGTTCATATTGACTTCTGGATCAGTGTTGACGATGCCCATGCAGTTGGGTCCCACTATGCGCATCCCATAGCGCTGAGCAATTTCAACTATCCCATCCTGCTTCGCCTTTCCTTCAGGGCTGCTCTCTCCAAAGCCTGCTGATATTATAATTACGCCGCGCACTCCTTTTTGCCCGCACTCATCCATCAGCCGCGGGACCGTATCAGCCGGAGTGATAATAATGGCAAGGTCCACTTCTCCGGGTATATCCAGAACAGACGGATATGTCTGCACTGCGGCGACTACCTTGGCTTTAGGATTCACGGGGTAGACGACTCCCGTAAACTCATGTTGCAACAAGTTACGGAAAAGCCTGTTGCCGATAGTGAGATTTCTGCGTGAAGCTCCAATAACGGCTATGGAGCGGGGCTTTAACACAGCCTCGAGCGAGGCAATGTCAGAAGCTTTCTCTTGCTCTGAGGGCATCCATTCCATATTGAATCCACCGTTTATGACGTTACTAATGATTATATTGCAAAACGGTGGTTTGTGTCTAATGCGGGGGTTAGACCAGAGCTACACCGGTCGTCGTGCAATCCCTCCGGGGCTCTTTTCTAGTTCTATGTCTGCCTCGGATGTTATGGATGGTAAAGTAAACAATCCGATGAAAAGTGATGTTGGCAGAAAGAGCTTCGTCTTTGTAACCAACATGACTTTCCCATTTGATATGGCTATACTTAACATTAAGCTAAAATGGAAAATCTAATAAAGAGATAACAATGTCAAAGAAACCATATCACCAAAAAACATCAGGGAGAGTAGACATGAAGCACCATACCAAATACCGTGACCTTGACGAGATTAAGTCATCGCCGGCGGCGGAGCGGAAACTACCCTGGTGGATAAGGGAGGTTGATAAACCCACCGTGGATATTGACTGGAGCCAGATGAAGCGCTTTGACGGCAGCAATATCATGTTCAACAACGGCTTCGCCCAAGCGCTGGGTCCCGAGAATGCCATGAAGCTTGGGAAACGTGCCACAGAGACGAGCACAAAAAATATACTTGAAAATGAGCCCGGCTTCAACCTGAGGGACAAGGCATTGGTCGCCGGGGGATGGGTAACATCACTCTTGGCAGCAGAGCGTGCCTTCCTAGGTCCCGGTATTAAAGTCCCGGCAGACCTATGTGGCATACCTGAGGAGCTTAGCTATCCTCGCTACGAAGGTACCCCTGAGGAAAACACGCGGATGGTTCGGGCGGCGGCCAAAATTTACGGAGCCGCCTCAGTAGGCGTGGTCGAACTTGACGAAAACACCCGCAAACTAATTTATTCATTTGATGGCTGGGATAAGCGGAAATGGGAATTTGAGGATGTGGACAAGGCTTACGAGACGAAAAAGAAGAAGGTAATACCATATAAGGCACAATGGGTCATTGTTTACACCGTCCGCATGTCACAGCCAACCATGGCCCTAGCACCGAGCGTATTAGAAGAAGCAGCAACCTCCATGGGCTATTCCGAGGGCACTTCGGTCCAGCTCCGCCTCCAGCAGTTCATAAACAGGCTGGGCTACCAGTGCCTGGCTGATGGTAGCATGGGCACCTCCGGGAACAGCCCCGGTTTTGGTGTGCTGGCCGGTCTGGGCGAGCTCAGCCGTTTGAACCGTATGATTTCACCGAGATGGGGCCCCATGGTGCGGGTATTCAAGGTGATTACTGACCTGCCGCTGGCTCCTACCAAGCCGATAGATGCCGGCATATTCCGCTACTGCCGCTACTGCAAGAAGTGTGCCGAGTTCTGCCCCTCTAACGCCCTCAGCATGGAAACAGAGCCCTCATGGGAGGTACAGGGATCCTGGAATAACCCCGGTGTCAAGACATACTACGAAAAAGCGCCCAACTGCTTCTCACAGTGGCTGAAATTAGGTGGACATGACTGCGGCATCTGCCTGGCCTGTTGTCCCTTGTCCAGGCAGGATACATCATTTATACACATACACGATTTTGTCAGGCAGGTTATATCCACTACGCCGGCGTTCAATAGAATTATCACAAAGCTGTATACCGATCCCGGTTACGGTAAAGACGCCGAAGCATGGTGGGAACTCGACCTGCCCCCACATGGCTATAAAAACACATAAGTGACGTAGTATGAATCTTAGCTAATTGAACAAAGCTATTTTTGGCTATAATGGCTATACATAACATTAATTTCAAATGTAAAATCCAATGAGGAGGTAAAAATGCCTATTGTTCATGTAGATTTCTGGGAGGGTGTTGGAGAGGAAAAAGTAAAAGCAATGATACGGGGTATAACAAATGTTATCGTGGATTTGGGCGTACCAGAACATGCTGTAGAAGTAATCGTTCAGGAAATCCCCAAAACACACTGGGGTATTGGTGGTGAGCCAGCTTCAGAAAAACTCAAAGACATATCACCACCCAGGTAGCGGCTAACCTTTGTGCCTTCTCCTAAACAAAGGTCCGTTTTTCAGTGCTGCGTTTACATTTGTGTAAAGTACCTTTTGTGAAGGGTATACAATCCGGCTCAGAAGACGCTGAATTCCAGGGACACCATACCAATTATGCCTACTACAAATCAGGTATTATGTCCCCAGAATACCGTGGCAAAATGAATAATCCATGGATTGTGTCCTCTGGAGCCCCGGTGTATACTTCAATATCGGTGAATGCGTAGCCTTGAATCGATTGAAAGGAGGTAACAGATAATGGCAAAAATCACTGATGCAATGAAGGGCATTGCGGCCAAGACGAAGGGATTCTCTCTAGCCACAGCGACTAAAGATGGCGAACCTCATGTTATTCCGGTTGGTTTCGGCAAAGTGCTCTCAGATGACGAAATCTTGCTGGTGGATGTTTTTATGAAGAAAGCATTGGAAAACATTAAAGCAAACCCAAAGGTAGCTGTCTCAGTTTGGGACTACGAGGGCTTAAAAGGATATGAGTTCAAAGGCATCGCCAGGATTGAAACATCGGGTAACGCTTTTGAGGACAGCGTTAAAATGGTGAAAAGTGTGTTCCCTCAATTTGATGCCAAGGCCGCGGTTGTAGTGAAAGTGGATTCGATTTATGATGTAGCTCCGGGACCTGAAGCTGGCAAGTTGGTAGGTTAAGCTCCTTATTAAATTCCTCGGCCACTCGTTGATATAATAGTTAGAACAAGCCTGTATCCTGTGTCAGACTGGGCAATCTGGCTAAATGTACAGTTTTCCAGTCGCTTTAAGCGCTAGGTAATAAATTCGATTCCGCTCTGGCTTAGGCCCTTTTCGCCTCTTTGAGGCTCATGAACTCTCATTTATGAAGACTTATATATATTTATAAAAACAGGAGGGGGCTGAGATCTTCTCCCAGCCCCTCTGCGCTAGCATAGGATCGGGTAGATTAACTCAGGAATATGCGCATCTGAATGATTCTGAATTTATATACTGGATCGAGTTCCCACATTATATCTTCGTAGCCATTTTTAAGTAAGTCACCAGTCTTCCAGTTGAATTTCGTAGGTGTATCTTTCGACCAAGTATCGTGATACCATTCCACCCATGCATTTCCATCTGTATCATAGTAATAACTCTTCCAGTTCAATAAGGAAGCTTTGGGTCCCAGGTAACGAACGTATATTTCAACGTCCCAAGTAGTAGTATTACCTGAACCGCTCGTTGGGAACACTATGCCTGCTTCATAGCCAGAGTCGCCAGGCTTCCCGCCAGTGCCAGGATCACCAACCCATCCATCGGTGCCATTCTTATCCAGTACCTCATAATGGTCAGAGGCTCCCACCAGGATTTTGGTCATCCCAGTTCTCTTCACAAAGATTCTTTTGCCCTGGCCACCAGTCCAGTCTACATCCCTTGTGTTAGGGACACCAATGATGTTCAAGTTGTAGCACTTACCCTTTGGAAGTCCGTTCCCTTTTGTATCTCGGTCCGCTAAGGCTACTCCAGGTATTAATGTGGCCATTAACACCACGACCAACACGATTGCAAATATTTTCTTCATCTATTCCTTCTCCTTTCATTTATTCTTTTCATTAATTATATCTGTCGACTTCAGATATACGGTTTTGATTTATTGATCTTTGTCAGCTATCACCCCCTTTTCAAGTTTTTGCCTTATCGCCGTTGACCTGCTATTATCATCTTACCACAAGTTTCCTTCCAGTCAATTGCCTTATCTTTACTTTTCCTCCAAAAGCCCTCTAGAAAATAGTCCTGGGACTTTTGGGGCGAGCAAAAGTTGTTGTGCCCAAGACATAGGACTTCTGGGTGATAGACAAGGAAAGGAGCTTACGTTAACATAAATGAAGTTCTGTAAAGGTGAATGAAGTGGTGAGAACGTGGAAGTGAAAGGAAGGAATTCAGGGATGTTGACAACGACTGAGGTGGCTCACCTGCTCCATGTTCATCCCAACACAGTGAGGCACTGGGCAAACGAGGGGCTTCTTCCCGCCTATCGCCTGGGCACCAGGGGGAACCGCAGGTTCAAGTGGAAAGAAGTGGAGGCCTTTATCAAGTCCAATAGCCACAAATCACAATAGCCCAAAGGCTGCCTCAATAGAGGCCAGCCATAAGTAAACACAAAGAGACCTAGCGAGCCTTTCTTAGGAATTCCAGGGACACCATACCAATCAGGCCTGCTACAAATCAGGTATTACGTCCCCAGAATATCACCATCCTATTGCCCGATGGCGACTATGTCACTATAATATTCAAGTAAAACCTGACTATGTTGTACACATTTACTACTCGGAGTGCTGGTAATTAATATGCGAAAGCGTTTCTCATTTGTTATCTACTTAGCTATTGCATTTGTGGCGCTTTCCGGAATTGCATATTTCATTCATTACCTCATTTTTCGTGATGTCCACCATATATTTATCTATATGATTGGTGACCTTGCCTTTTTACCCCTCGAAGTCCTATTGGTGGTGGTTATCATTGAGCGCCTCCTGGCTCGCCGAGAGATGCAAGCCAAACTGGAGAAACTCAACATGGTGGTGGGAGCTTTTTTCAGCGAGCTGGGCAACTACCTACTTCAAGACCTTCTTAAACATTTTGATAACCGCCTGGAGATTTCCAGCAATCTGAATGTTACTGAGAGCTGGACAAAAAGAGATTTCCAAAAAGCTGTCAAATTTGCAGACCACCTCAAAGTCGAGGTCGACTGCCGAAATGTAGACCTCGGCAGGCTCAAAGCCTTTCTGGCGCAGAAACGAACGTTCCTGTTGACGCTGCTCGAGAATCCAAACTTGCTGGAGCATGACCGGTTTACCGACCTGCTCTGGGCAGTTACCCACCTGGATGAAGAGCTTGAGGCAAGAACATCGCTTATCGATCTTCCTGATAAGGATTTGGAGCACCTTGCTGGTGATATCCAAAGAATGTATGACCATCTGGCCAGTGAATGGTTAGACTACGTTCAGCACTTGAAATCGAAGTACCCCTTCCTTTTCTCGCTGGTTCTGAGAACGCATCCGTTCCAGGAACAGCAGTCACCCATAATAACCTGATAGAGCCGCGTAATTCCAGGGACACCCTACCAATTAGGCCTACTACAAATCAGGTATTATGTCCCCAAAATACCCTCAGATGTATAACAGTTGACTTTTTAATATACCCATAAATATAATCCGTCAATAATACTAATGGCCGATAAAAGATAGGAATGCCAGGAGAGATGAACAGATCGCCCCGGGCCCAGAAATGGTATGATTGGTCACTACGGCATACCATCCTGATACCGATTATACTCTTCATCATCGCCGTGATCTTTAAGACTTTTGACGTCTTTGTCTTCCGCATTGATGAGTTACTCGGTGAAATTATTATCTCCAAGTCTCTCGGATTCCTCCTGATCGTAGCCTATCTGTGGTTCGTTGGGAAATCGGTTACCGCCATTGGTCTGCATGGCAAATTTGTGGCAAAGTCGCTAATAATAGGCTCTACCGGCATCATTCTTATCCTGTTGTTTAGCTACGGACTTCAGTTCGGTGTTCTGGCCGGCGCTGGCAAAGAGCCAAGTCTGGTATTCACAGCTATCGATCCGACAGCCGGCGTAACCGGAGGCGTGGCATTTGCCATGTTTCTCTTAGTTGGCAACTTCGTAAACTCCTTTATGGAGGAGGGATTATTCCGGGGCGTGATGCTTCGTCATTTCAGGGTTTCTCTGTCATTCTGGAGAGCTAACTTTCTACAGGCAGCCTTTTTTGGGATTTGGCATTTAAATTGGCCAATCAAGCAGTTCCTGACTGGACAACTCGATGTGGGTGGACTGGCCTCTCAATCTTTAATTATACTGATCGCAACAGGCATTGTCGGATTTGCCATGGGTTATCTATATTTAAAGACGGGCAACCTGTGGGGTCCATGGATTATGCATACCATCAATAATAGCGTCCAGAATATGGTCCATATTCAAACAATAGATGGCCTTGATTCCGATATGATGGTATTTCAGATTGCGCTTACTTTTTCCTTAGTTGCCATAATGCTATTCTTCAGGGCTTTAACAAAGCGGTTCCAAATGCCCGAAGTCAAGCCATGGGGTCAAGAAACCAGCTAGTATAGTGGTGGCTGATGCCTTTTCAACTTAACAATCCCAATATTCGACAAATGATGTCCCGTATATAAAGATTTTGCAGACGGATTGTGCAGTTTTCCAGTCGCTTCAAGCGCCCAGAGTCCCTTTCTTAGCTTCCTGGTCACGGACAACAGAGTTAACAATACGACGTCTTATATTGCTTCCCTCAAGGCAATAAATTACTCAGACCTTCCCTTGATATAGCCAGCGCTTGACAGGTATCATAGTAGATGTAGCGCTTATCCTGTAATCGAGGCCGATGATGAAGAAGATAATGGTTATCCTAGCCAACTATGCTGGTACTGAGGAAGGCTATGGCTTGTTGGGTCCGCAGATGGCAGCCACCATTATCCAGAATAGTACCGGCTATGAGTGTATCGTAGTAGCAGTAGGTCACGATTTTGATAAGGAACTCATCAAGAAAAATGTAATTCAGCTCGCTGGCAACGAAAGACCGATTATTGGCTTCAGCAGCCTCGGAGGTCGTCCTGAGCTCTGGGAGCTGGCTAAGGAACTGAAGGCGGAAGGGGTTATAACCATTTTGGGTGGTCCTCAAGCTGACGTCGATTATATAGGAGAAACAGGTTGGGAACAGCATCTTCACCGATTTCCCGGGGTAAAGGATAGCTTCAGTCTTGCTCTCCAGGGACCTGCTGAGCAGCTAATCCCCTTTATTGAATCTCAGGATAAAGAAGTATCTGAGAAAATTTCGGGGGCGCTTTTCACTCAGAATGGTAGATGCCGGATAAATGAGCGGGCTAAGTGGAATGGAGATTTTCTGAGGAAGGTCAACTGGGGGAATCTGTATAGGCTGGGCTCATCGGGACTGGAGCCAGTGTCTGTGACCAGCGCACAGGTTGTACAACAGATAGGGTGTCCTTACGCTGCCAGAACGGTGAGGGTCAGCATTGATTATCCAACTAACTTGAAAGGCGCCTCCTTCAACAAGAAGGGCCAAATATCACTTAGCCTTCGGGGTTGTAGCTTCTGTGATGTAGCTCGGGATAAAGGGTTTGGCGGTAAGCTATCACTTGATAATGTGATGGCACAGATAATTAACTTGCCTGAGGATGCAGAGGGGAGAAAAATCCCCTTTGAATTGATAAACGAGGCGCCCTTGACTACCATGCCTAAATTGCTGTCAGCTACTAAACAGCAGGGGATCGAGATTTCTCAGATAGAACTGGTCAGCCGAGCCGATTGGTTGATAATGGGCGAAGAGCAACTTCGGGTTGCTTTAAAGTTGGCTGAGGCCATGAAAGTGCATATCCTCATGTCAGCGGTAGGCTTTGAATCCTTCGCTAACTCTATCTTGAGGAATTTGAATAAGGGTTATACGGTCGATACAAACCTTTCTGCCATTAAACTGATGAGGCAGCTAAAGGAAGAGTTCCCGAACAACTGGTTCTATACAACCGGCGATGGGGCAAGTCATGGCTTCATACACCCTACCCCCTGGGATTCTACGGAAACCGAGCGCGAGATGAGCAGCATCATATTCGCTTACGGCCTGAATCGGGATATTCTTCCCAAGCATAGCACTCCGCTAATTATCCACCATGCCTGTGGGTTAGCCGATTGGATAAAAGAACTGGAGATGAGGGAAGGAATCACACTGAAGAGAAGGGGATCCATTATTGAGTGGTGGTAGGTGATAGATACCAGACAAGCCTGCTACAAATCAGGTATTATGTCCCAGAATACCCCCAAAATATAAAAAGATGGAACAGAAAGGATAAAATATTATGACAGTCGATTTGAATAATCTTTTCCGTTTGACTAAAGCCCAGATTAAACCCGCAGCAGAAATGCTAACCCGTGCTTTTCAGGATAATCCAGGACTGATATATTACTTCCCAGACGAGTCCGAAAGAAAGAATAAATCACTTCATTACTTTCAGTTTACGATCTGTTATGGTCTTATCTATGGCGAGGTTTATGCGACATCTCCGAATCTGGAAGGATTGGCGGTGTGGATTCCTTCAGAAAATGCCAATATGAGTCTATGGAGGGTTATAAGAAGTGGAGGGTTGTCCAAGATACATAAATTAGGTAGCAAGGCTGCTTCGCAATTGAGGTCTTTTGGAGATTACGTTTCCTCCATACACAAACGCCATGCGCCTTTCAGGCACTGGTATTTGCTTGGTCTTGGAGTTGACCCTGATTACCAAGGACAAGGTTATGCGAGCACCTTGCTAAAGGCGATGTTTACCAGAATTGATAATGAGCATCTGCCCTGCTATCTTGAAACTCAAAATGAAAACAATGTGCCTATTTACCAGCACTATGGATTTAAGGTAGTCGAGGAAAGTATAGTTCCAAATACCAGGGTAACTAATTGGGCTATGTTAAGAGAGCAGGTTGGTTAGTGGTGGTTTTCGTCTTACAGCGTAGTCGTATGTCCTGAGCAATATAATCTTCTGGAGGTTATCGTTTTCAATATTAAATTAGAATTCCAGGGACACTACACCACTCAGGCCTATTACAAATCAGGTTTTATGCCCCCAGAATACCACACTCAGGCCCTATTCATTAGTGACTAAAGGCATACTTTTATTAGTTTATTTAAGCTTTGCCCTCATACTTGAAGGAGACCCGCACCTTCGCACGATAAGCGGCAACCTTGCCGTTCTCGAGATGCATGTCCAACTCTTCAATCTCAGCAATGCGTAGATCACGCAAGGACTTCGAGGCCTGTTCAACAGCGGCGGCGGCAGCCTTTTCCCAGGACTCAGTACTGGTTCCAACCAACGTTATTATTTTATAAACACTGTCAATCATGATACCCTCCTTTCAGATTTGTTGTGCATTATATAGCCAATGCTCTCAATGAAGCAATTAACAATGTGGCGGATTATGCAGTTTTTCAGTTGCTTTTGAGCGCTAAAGATAAATTCAATCCCGCCTCTGGTAATCTGGTTCAGAGGACGCCGAAGGACAAAGAGATAAGGTCGCCGCCAGGTCACTCGTCAAACAGGTCTATGCAGGCCAACCTGAGATAAATGGACAGAACAATTGCTGTAATGCTGTCATACCAAGGCTATTCTGAGGCCCGATGGCGGAGCCTACGACAAACTGTTTCGATACGTATCAGTGCTTCATCAATATCTGAGGATGAGACCATGCGGTGAGTAACCGCACGGAATGGGCGGCCGTCACGTAAGCCTACCTTTACCCCTTCTCTCTCGAGGCCTTCAACAAACTCGGCGACAGATAACTCCGGGGAGAGGTTGAACATCACGATGTTGGTAGGTATGTCGTCCTGGGCCAGCGTTATTCCTGTAATGCTCGCCAGGCCCTCTGCCAGACGTCTCGCATTGGAGTGATCTTCAGCCAGGCGGTCTATCATTGTCTCCAATGCCACGATACCCGCAGCTGCGATAATCCCCGCCTGCCGCATGCCGCCACCCAACATCTTACGAAACTTGCGGGCTCGCTCAATGAAATCCTTGCTCCCGCATAGGAGCGATCCAACCGGCGCACTCAGTCCTTTCGAAAGGCATAATGCTATAGAATCCGAATTCTGGGCCAGTTCGCATGCCGGTACGCCGAGGGCAATTGCGGCATTGAAAATGCGAGCGCCATCCAGATGTACCTTTAGCCCGCGTGTGTGGGCTAGATTACAGACTTCGTTCGTATAATCTGTCGTAAGGACGGCCCCTCCGCAGCGATTATGTGTATTCTCCAGACAGAGCAGCCTGGTCTCTGGGTAGTGGATATCCTTAGCCCGGATTGCTCGGTCAATATCATCTAGATTGAGACGGCCGCACCTATCATTAGGTAAGGTGCGCAGAGTTACGCCACCGAGAGCTGCAGCACCACCTACCTCGTACCACAGGATGTGTGCCTCATCTCCCACAATGATTTCGTCGCCATGATTGGTATGAGTGAGCACGGCGATAAGATTACCCTGGGTGCCGGAGGTAGTGAAGAGTGCGGCTTCTTTACCCATTCTCGCTGCCGCCATCATTTCAAGCCGATTGACCGTGGGGTCCTCACGATAAACATCGTCACCTACCTCCGCCTCAAACATTGCCTGCCTCATCTCAGGTGTGGGATGGGTAATAGTCTCGCTACGCAAATCAATTACTTTCATCTCGCATTGCCTCATGTTCTTATCAAGTCAATCGACGGATAACCGCCCGTTTGTTGAGCCTTCTCAAACAGGAGCTTAGCCACAGCTATGTCCTCGACAGCGATTCCAGTTGAATCGAATACAGTAATAGCGCTTTTATCTGTTCTCCCTCTCTTCTTGCCCACAACTAATTCGGCAAGTGTTCCGTAAACCTCACGAATACTATAGATACGTTTCTTAATAGGGACGTTAATCTCCCCGCTGGTACTCGCCTGTTTCAAGTCATCAACGACGACAATTGCCTCCTTAAGTATGGAGGGATCTAATTCTTGCTTACCTGGTGCATCAGCACCGACCGCATTTATGTGAGTCCCGGCGATTATCCACTCCTTCTTGATAATAGGACTACAGGAAGGGGTCAAGGTGCATACGATATCTGATGCCACTGCCTCTTGAACGGAACAATTTCTAATCGAAAACTTTGAGAAAGAATGCATTAGTCTATCCACAGCAGCTTTGGAAACATCAAAAGCATTTATTGAGATGGGGCTGAACAGCTCGGCATGAGCCAGTATTTGCGTGTGCGCTTGAAAGCCAGCACCGATAACTCCAATCGTATGCGAATCGTGTCGCGCTAGATACTTGGAGGCGACAGCCGCTGCCGCACCGGTTCGGTAAGCTGTGATTTCAGTAGCGTCCATTATTGCCAGCGGATATCCCGTTTCCGGGTCATTGTAGACCAGGATAGCCATAATCGAAGGCAAACCAAGGGACGGATTCTGAGGGTGTACGTTTACCCATTTCATGCCGGCACATCCTGGCAAGGCAGCAGGCATTGCCCTGAAATCACCATGTTCAAGGGATAAAATATGTTTTGGCTGGCATCCTTCCCCTGCCTTCGCCACATATCCTGAAAGCCTCTTCCACCACATTAATAACGTCTGACATACTCATCAGCGTTTTGATGGCATTCCTATCTAACAAGAGTGTAGGCATAAACTAGCAAATCCGGTGTTTATTATGGAGAATTTCCCTATTGAATTTACTCCACTTTAACAGCACGGTCAAGGCATAACTCACTTCCTACCTGCCTGTCACTTGTGATTCTGATGGGTGCTGTAAGCGCTAAAGGATAAATTCAATTTTGCCTTTGGTAATCTGGCTCAGAAAACACCGAAGGGCAAAGAGCTAAGATTCAAAGCATTCCTGAAATGGCTTAGCAATTACCTGACCACCCCACGGGGTTCGAGGAAGTTAAGCGAACAATTTGGCTAAGTGTTACACGTCTCCAGAGTAATGAATATATCTTGCGTCCCAGGCGGAAATGAATGAGAAAAAGTTTAATATCTTCTCTGCCTTCCTCTACTAGGTCCACCGGGCCTTCTGTTGCCGTAAGACCCACCACCTCTGCTCTCAGAAGGTGGGCGAGCCGCGTTAACAGTAAGCGTCTGGTCCTTCAGTACTTTCCCGTTGAGGCCAGCAATTGCAGCTTGACCTTCAGACACCACTGCCATTTCAACAAACCCGAATCCCCTGGGTCGCCCAGTGTACTTGTCTGTTATAATGTTTAAAGACGTCACTTCTCCAAAAGTCCCAAATTCCTGACGTAATTCATCTTCAGTTACATCAGAGGGTAAGTTACCCACATAAATCTTCATACTAGTGCTCCTTTCGCTTAATCTCGTAATCCTTGCAGAGAAAATGGCGGTGGGACTTTGCCTCGCGCAGAATTCCACTCATTTGCACCATCCTTTGAAAGCGACACAACAGGGAATCTTGAGAGTCACCTTCACGTATCGAGACTCCCATTGAGATGATACATCGCCACATTCTAGAGACATACACGGGCCGGGGATCCCCGGCCCGTGTATGTCCGTCAAACCGGCATTATCTACTCAGTCTGACTTTATTGTAGCACTCGCTACAATAGACCGGCCTGCCATTGGTAGGCTCAAAAGGCACTTCAGTGTCTTTGCCGCACTCGGCGCATATGGCAGGAAACATTTGGCGTGGGAGTCCGTAGTTGTTACCGCGACTTCCGTTCCGCTCTGCCTTCCTTGTCTGTCGGCATGAAGGACAGCGCTTGGGCTCATTAGTATAGCCCTTGGATTGAAAGAACTCTTGTTCCTCAGCGGTGAAGCTGAAGTCAGTCCCACAATCGGCACATTGGATTGTTTTGTCCTGAAAACTCATTGGATGACCTCCTTCCTCAAAAATTTTAGCTGGGGTTTGGGTCATCCAATACTTGATATGAATCTAGCAGAATCCTAAGAAGCTTGTAATAACCTAAACTTAAACTATTAAATACATCATACACCGATTATTAAAATTGTCAAGTCCCGCCGCGGCTTTATTCGTGCTTTAAGTCCGCCTCAAGCGCTAAGGGATAAATTCAATTTCGCTCTGGCTTAAGTTCTCTTTCCCTCTTTAAGGCTTAGAAAGTTCAGGTTATATTCCTCAATCAGCCGGGCATCGGCAAAACTGCAGTATCTATTTTCACCTATTATGACGTGCTTTATCACCTACTGCAGCACACTACATCGCCTAATTAGTAGCAACATGACGAAACGTGTAGCTTAGAACTACCCAAGAATTGGGTATGTAATAGAGTTCAAGTCGGGTAAAGTGGGCGGTACTGGACGACAGACAGAACTTTATGCTATTGTTTAGCTTCAGTGTATGGTCGAACCAAAATCGCAGGATTTGTTTACCTAGATTACATAGGTTATCCACAATCAAGAGTGACCCAAGCTCATAGCGTCTCGGTGCTGCTAACTTCATGAGGTAGTGTGCAGAAAAGACAGCTCGATAGAGGATAAAGAATGAAGACAAAGAAAAGAGAGCACCGATCGGCTTCACTGGTTGAATCTCGACCTGCGGTCCCAGTAAGGAGAACCCTTGCCCAAGACCTGTTCGATGGGGTTGCACCCTCGTACGACACCTGGGCGCAAGTGCTGACTTACTTTCAGTACCTTCGTTGGCGCGAGTTCTTAGTCTCGCGAATGGCTCTCCGGCCGGGAAACCTTGTGCTTGACGTATGTACCGGTACAGCCGGTGTTGCCATGGAGATTGCCGACCACCATGATGGTCGAATCGTGGGCCTCGATGTCAGCCACTTGATGCTGGAAGCTGGCGTCCGCGCCGTCGAGAAGCAAAGCCTAGACGGCAGAGTCCAACTTGTCCAGGGCCGCGCTGAGCATTTACCCTTTCCTGATGAGACCTTCGATGCGGTTGTCTTCACCTACCTGCTGCGTTATGTCCAAGACCCTGATGCAACAATACGGGAGCTGTCTCGCGTACTGAAACCAGGTGGGCAATTGCTCTCGCTTGAGTTCGACATCCCAAAAGCCTTTTGGATGAGAGCTCTATGGGAACTCCACAATAGGGTCGTCATGCCAGTAATGACCATCCCCGTTTCACGAAGTTGGCATCGTATGGGCTGTTTCTTAGGTTCGAGCATCTCAGGCTTCTGTCGGCGGTGTCCTGTTGAGCGCCTCGCCGCAATATGGCGTGAAAACGGAATTCCGCTGGTACAAACGAGACACCTGTTGCTCGGTGTAGCCGTTGTGATGTGGGGAACGAAAGGAAGATAGAGACCGATAGCCAGCCGTAGAATTACCTTATTGTGGACTTTCTCTGCTCGAATATGACCTTCACAGCTGTCTTTAGCCAGTAATTTATTAGTTTCGCCCTGCTTTCTTCCATTAGTGAAGTTTTCCCTCTTTAAGGCTTAAGAAGTCCGAGTTCCAGGGACACTATACCAATCAGGCCTACTACAAATCAGGTATTATGTCCCCAGAATACTATCCTCTCGATTTTGAGCATTGACAATGCCTCATAAGTGAATTACAATATAGTAAAATTCTAACATGTGAGCTAACCTTAATAAAGAAATTGTGTGAGGGGCTGAGGAGATGAAATAAGGGCACTGGAACCGCCAAATTAGGATGCGGTGGCTGGTGCCCTTTTTGCTTATTCAATCACAATAACGGGAAGGAGGTAATGCCTATACTGAATAAAGGCTGGCTTCTTCGTTTGTGGGCGTCGGAGAGGTTGGTTCGTTGTGCTTAAATAGCCCAATAAATCTAATAAATAAGGAGTCGACAAAATGCTAATTATGGACATTATTACCTGGGAACCAGCAAGGTCAGAAGAGGTCATTAAACGTAGAGCAGAAGAGAAAATTCCTCAAGGGGTAAAAGTAATTGGCGAGTGGGTTGAGATTGGAGGTTATCGAGCTTATAGACTGGTTGAGGTTGCTGACCCCAAGCTTCTTTTTGCCATGACTTCTTTCTGGATTGGCCTCGGTAAGAAAGAACTTGTACCTGTAATGGAAGCTGAAGAGATGATGAAACTTATGCCACGTATGTAGTGGAGTTTGCGAATTTTGCCTCCTTTTATGACATGCACCCATCGGGTAAAGAACATTTGCTGAAAGGGAATAAGCCCGAGAGAAGACGCAAAGCGCCTAATACGCGGTTTGCGTCTCACTTTGTTCACCCAGATGTTTCGTACTTCGCTAACCCCGGCAATGATGTGTGGAAAGCTTAAACAAAATAGCGGATTGTGACTCCTTAACTCTATGGCATGTTTCGGGTGGCCCACAGAGAACTATTGACAATTTCTTTAATGAAAACTCAATAATCGCACCCTATATGACAACTTCCTTAATAACATTTTAACAATGGAACCCTATGATAGTATTATTAGCAGTATAAATTGAAAGACTAGCGTAGTAACACCGTCGGAAGTGAATGAGATGAATAATAAGTTGATAGCCGTATTAGTCATAGTGTTGCTGCTGCCGCTGATAGCCTGTACTCAGCCGGCACCAGGCGAGCTGCTCAAATCAGATAAACATCGGATACGTTCACTCGATGTCAGCACGAGTGAGCAAGCATTGCTGGTCGAAGGAAACAGCGCCTTCGCCTTTGAGCTTTATCAGGCGCTCAAAGGGAAGGAGGGTAATATTTTCTACGCTCCCTACAGCATCTCACTGGCACTGACCATGACATATGCCGGAGCGCGCGGTGAAACTGCTCAGCAGATGGCTGATACTCTTCATTTCTTGCTTGGACAGGATAAGCTGCACCCGGCATTTAACTGGCTCGATGCCGAACTTGCCAGCAGGGGTGAAGGTGCTGCAGGTAAGCATGGGGAGGGATTCAGACTGAACATTGTTAACGCCATCTGGGGGCAAAAGGATTATGAGTTCCTGCCCGCCTTCCTCGATATCCTGGCCGAGAATTACGGTGCCGGGCTGAGAATACTGGATTTCACAACGGAGACGGAAAAGTCACGCCTTGCTATCAACAAGTGGGTCAGTGACCAGACGGAAGGTCGCATTAAAGACCTTATCCCGCCGGGCGTGATTAATGAACTCACCCGCTTTGTGCTGACCAATGCTATCTACTTCAATGCTGCCTGGGAGGACCCTTTCGATAAGAAAATGACAGCAAACGGCCCGTTCTACCTACTTGATGGCGGACAGGTAACAGTGCCGATGATGGAACAGGCGGAGTTCTTCGGCTACACCGAGGGGGAAGGATACCAGGCAGTTGAGCTGCTATATGATGGCGATGAACTCTCCATGGTTATTTTGCTTCCCGGGTCCGGCAAGTTCGCGGCTTTTGAAGAAGGACTTCTGGCCCAGCAGGTCTATGACATCATAAGCGACCTGCAACTTACTGGGGTCACGCTGACGATGCCTAAATTTGAATTCGAATCAGAATTCAGCTTAGTGGATACCCTTGCAGAGATGGGCATGCCAGATGCGTTTTCTCTTAGTGAAGCAGATTTCTCCGGAATGACCGGTAGTCCTGAACTGTTCATCTGGGGCGTTGTACACAAGGCATTCGTCGCCGTGGATGAAGCTGGCACTGAGGCTACTGCCGCCACCGCAGTGAGTGGGGCACCATCAGCAGGACCACCCGAATCTCCTGTGCAAGTCACCATAGACCGCCCCTTCATCTTCTTGATACGCGACATTGAGACGGGGGCCATTCTCTTCGTCGGGCGTGTCTTGAATCCCGGTGCATAAGCAATCGTGCCTATATTGCACAATAGCCTGTTTTGTTATCTCTGGCGTAACAAAATAGCAGAATGTGCAGTTTTCCAGCCACCTTAAGCGCTAAGTAATAAATTCAGTTCCCCCTTTGGTAATCCGGCTCAGAAGACGCCGAAGGGCAAAGAGCTAAGATTGCCAGGTAGCTTATTAAGGTTGTCAAGTCCCGCCGTGGCTCTATTATAGGTCTATATCTGCCTCAGTTGTACACTGCTGTATTCTCTATACTTTGATGCCTCTTGGTAACTAGAATTTTATGCCAATCACTGTAACAATAAATACCCTGGAAAACCAAGCCGCTTAAAACTCCATAGGATATTGCCGAAGCCAAAAATTGGACGTCTATTATCATACTAAGAATTATTATCCCTGAAGAGATAAGCCAATGGTGAAGGTGAACCCCATGCCTCCCAAAGGGAATGACAATTGACCTGATTCTACCCTGTTTTCCACTCGTTTTGCCGGCCATATGTTTGGTTAGCACAAAACCTAGAAGCCAGCCCACAAAGAAGATATAGCCAATAATAATACCAATAGCTAGTACTAGCAGGATGCAAACTAGCTTTCTCTTCATCTAAGAGACACTCACTATAAGACATCGGGGTGAGAGAATTTGAACCTCCGACCACCTGAACTCCATTCAAGTGCGCTACCAGGCTGCGCTACACCCCGTCGTCTTGCCTTTTGTAGTATGTTATCACATGAAACTGCCAGGGCGACACCCTCGAAGTCGAAAACTGGGCGAACCCCCTAGCAGGAATTTTATAGCGATAGCTATCTGGCAAGGACTTGCCTTCCTTATAGATAAGCATCGGGTGATAAATTCGATTCTGCCTTTGGTAATCTGGCTCAGAAGACGCCGAAGGGCAAAGAGCTAAGATTCAAAGCATTCCTGAAATGGCTTAGCAATTGCCCGCCTACCTTTTCAATTCCAGGGACACCATACCAATTAGGCCTACTACAAATCAGGTATTATGTCCCCAGAATACCCAGCATTACTTCCTCTCGATTTTGAGTATTGACAATGCCTCATAAGCGAATTATAATATAGTAAAATTCCAACATGTGAGCTAACCTTAGAAATTGTGTGAGGGGCTGAGGAGATGAAATAAGGGCACTGAAACCGTTTTGATAGCGGTGGCTGGTGCCTTTTTTGATTTGGGCTTTGTAGATAATTAAATGGAGGTAACGCCTATTGAACAGCAGGAATCAAAATATTATTTAGCTGTTTTAAAATATGATAATGAAATCTTAAAAAGAAAGGAGGAAATATCATGTCAACAGAAGAAAACAAAGCAATGATACGCCGTGTTGGAGAGGTGTTCAACAAGGGGGACTTGGCGGTAGTGGACGAGGTTATGGCCGCCGACTACGTCCACCATGGACCTTTTGGGGAATTTAAAGGTCCAGAGGGATTCAAGCAAATGGTCACCATGTTCCGCACCGCTTTCCCCGACCTTAATATGACGATTGAGGATATGGTCGCCGAAGGGGACAAGGTGGCGTCCCGTCTCACACTACGGGGTACACACAAGGGTGAGTATATGGGCATCGCTGCGACAGGCAAGCAAGTTACAGTGACAGAGATTGTCATCAGCCGCTTCGCAGGCGGTAAGGAAGTGGAAGCGTGGGGAAGCCCTGACCTGATGGGCATGATGCAACAGTTAGGCGTTGTCCCTCCTATGGGGCAGGCGTAAGGGTAATCCCTGGCTAATTCGCTTCCATCCCCGGGGGCAAGCCTTAAGGCCACCGGATAACTGCGGGTTACTACGTTGGGGCTCTTAGCTCGAACGAATGCGTCCTTTCCTTACCGTTTGAAGTTTTCCCCGTTAAACTTCCTGGCGGATTGGGCAGTTTTCTAGGCGCCTTAAGCGCTAAGGGATAAATTCGATTCCGCCTTTGGTAATCTGGCTCAGAAGACGCCGCAGGGCAAAGATCTGAGATTCAGAGCATTCTTGAAATGGCTTAGCAATTGCCTGACCTCCCCCCAGGTTAGAGGAAGTTAAGCGAACAATTTGGCTGATTGCTACATCGTAGTGCAAGCAGAGGTTGCAGTTGCTTAAGACCTCACTTATAGGTACTGACACGACTGACTTCTACCAAAGGCGTTCCAGTTCCTCTACTAGTTTCGTAACAATGGATTCTAGCCCTAGAAGTTGAGTGGCAAGATTTTACTGTTTCCAGAATCTTCTCTAGTCCCCGCTACATGAAAGCCGGTTGGGAGTGGTGCCCGTGGGTTCGGGTGGAATACTGAGGCAAAATTTACCGTCAGTCCCTCGGGCGGTTCAAAGTGAGTACAGCTAAGGATCACCGCGTTAACTCTTCGGTTATGACCATCTCTTAGTTCACGAACCAGCCGTTGCCTTATCTCTGACAGGCGACGGCCGATGGGTGTTTGGCCTGACGGCGGCGCAACTTCAATGTACACAATTCCTGGTCCCTCTTTCGGTAGCTGTTTACCCGCTTGGGCCAAGCTGTATAGAACCGTCTTCACGTAATCTCGGTCTTCACGTGAGTTGAAGAAGAAGTGACGCACATCCCACCATTGAGCCCCTTCTTTGGTGACTTTTACGGCGGATGTACCCCGCTCAAACTGTCCCCATGGTCTCCACTTCAACCCCGCAGTCTTAATGGCTTCACCTGGTCGTGGAGTAAGTCTGATCGTTATCTTGTACTTATTGTCATGTAGCAGCGCAGTGATGTTTCGACCCTCATCTAGCAAAGTCCGAAAGGTTCCGATGAGTCTACCCAGATCCTCGTCCACCGGATCCGTAGCGGAGTCAACGTACACGATAGCGTTGATTCCTGCCCTATCCATTTCTTTGTTCATTAGTTCGTACATGCGCTCCCATACTGCTTCCACCCTTATGTCCCTCTCAGCAAGGGGACGCTTCGTCTTACATTCGAGGTGCGTGGGAAATCCTCCAATGCTAATCGTGATATCATGGCCAGGAGGTGGATGGATTTCGACATTGTGGCCTAGCCGCTTGTACCAATCGGCCACGCGCAGCACATAGAATTCGTGACCAAATTGACGTACGTCCATTAGCTCCTGCCTTGTGTGCTCCGCACGGAAGCATGACATTCGTGGGCAAATCACTAGGCAGGAAGCCAGTGCCATCAACCAGGCGTCCTCTTCGCTGTTCGCAACAGCTGCACTTCCTTGCCTCAAGGTCTCCGCCGCCCCGTCCCAATATCGGATCAACGTATGGCGGCGTTCGGGCGCAGGTTTTCTTTTTCTCGGGTCATCCAACTATGACCAACCGATGAAGGCACCAACTATTTCCATAGCTTGGTTCAGGTTCCCCAGGCTTGTACTCTTGTTTTTCCAGGGGGCTGCATGCTCTGGGTCTTGAGTGTTCGCTCCCCCAAATGCCTCGAGAGCCTCGGCATGTCTCTTCAACCGCCCGAGGGTTATGCCCTTGTCATGCCAGACATTTGCACAATTCGGGTCAAGTTCAATTGCCCTCTCTATTGTTTCCAAAGCCTCGTCATATCTCCCCAGCCTGATGAGGGCATGGCCTTTCGCACGCCAGGCTTGTGGATAGGTAACGTTGAGCGAGATTGCCTTCTCGAACGCCTCGATAGCCTCCTGATGCCTCTCCAGACTCCCAAGTGCTATGCCCTTGTTATTCCAGGCTTGTGCATACGCAGGATCGAGCTCAATCGCCTTCTGGAACGCTTCTAAAGCCTCTAGGTATCTCCCCAGCAACGCAAAGGTTGAGCCATAGCCTTGCCAAACCTGTGGATATGTCGGGTCGAGGGTAATGGCTTCCTCGAAGGCCTTAAGGGCCTCGTCACATTTACCCTGCTGGACAAGTTGCCAGCCGTTCTTTGAGACTTGTCTGGATTTGCGGCCTCTGTCATTACCCATAGTACAGTAACCAATAGGTGTGTGCCATCAGTATATTTGGTACAGTTTGGCACGCAACGGACAAGTAGTTTCCCCTGTCAATTCCCATTCGTCTCTTTCCTGCCGTCTTATGCTATTTTAGGAGCCAGCCAACTTTGCGTCAACGGGATCGAACGACGCGGCATAAGCAGAGTATTAGTAGCATTGGAGGTCACGAAACCTTTGTAGAGTGCCACATTCTGACGGATTGTGCAGTTTTCCAGTTGCCTTAAGCGCTAAGGGCTAAGATTGAATTCCTACCGGACAAAGCAGGAGTTTACCTTGACATAGATAATGAAGTAACATTTATCCACCGGTTAAACCGGGGCCTCAACAAATATTTTAGTGCCTTTACCCGGCTTAGACTCCAGCTTTAATCTACCACCAAGCAACTGCACCCGCTCCTGCATTCCAGCCAGGCCCAGTTTACCTGTGGGTGGCAGTACTTCGAGGCTTTCCGGGGGTTCAAAGCCTTTACCGTCGTCGCTTATAGTAATCGTTATCCTGTCCTCGTCGAACTTGACTTCGACCTCAGCCCTGGTGGCTTCAGCATGCTTGGCAATATTTCTAAGCGCCTCCTGAACAATGCGGAAGAGTAATAGTTCCGTTTCCGGGAATAACCTCCGCTCATTCCCAAGCACTTTCAAATCGACCTCTATCCAATATGTGCTTTTCAGGTCCTGGGTTACCCATTCCAATGCCGGGAGCAGACCTAAATCGTCAAGGATGGACGGTCTAAGGTCACGGCTGAACCGACGCACCTCCTGGAGTGTATCCCTTATTTGCTCATAGAAACCCCACAGTGCCTTAGCCTCACTCACCGGCAGCTTCGTCTTGTCAGTTAGCAAATTGTCCAACTGGTGAAGCAGAGCAATAAGATTTTGAGCACTGCTGTCATGAAGTTCACGCGCAATACGCTTCCTCTCCTCTTCCTGAGCCTTGGTAATTTCCTTCAAATAGTAGCGTAGATTCTCTTCGGCTTTCTTTCGCTCAGTGATGTTTTCCAGTGTTTCAATTGCGCCCGTTATTTCTCCGTCGTTATTTCGGATAGGACTGGCCGAAAAATGGAGATACTTTCCATCCTTGCCAAGGGCTGGAAACCAACCTTCGGCTTCATAAGCACCATAAATCAGCTGGCTTCTCTTGTATCCATTTTTATAATATGTCTCTATTTCTTTTTCCGATGACCCATCTACTATTAAATCAGCCATAATCGGGCGTTTCTCAGCGTAAAATGCCCGCCACTGCTCATCCGTCCCGATTATCTCCTCCCTCTTTATACCGGTAAGCGCCTCAATAGCCGTGTTCCAGTGAGTTACTTTATGTTGTTTATTAATTACAAATGATGGAATAGAGGAACCATCGATAATCCTTACCAGTGCCTCTTCTATACTCCGACGCTGGGCGATATCTTTACGGTGCATGTAGAACCACAGATTCACTACGCCGCCGACGATGATAACGCCGCTGCTCTCAAGTATGGCGTCAACCGGAACTTGGGAGATAAAAATAGCCCGCGGCAGCATAATGAAACCCGCCGCCACCAAGCTGGCTATCCCTCCCCTCAGGCCAAAGATAAAACTGGCATAGGTTATGGGTATGAGAAAGAAGACCCGCTCCGCTGTGTGCCGGGTCGTCCCTAAAAACGAGGAAATAGCGCTTGCACCCCAGGGGATTAGCTGTTCGGGATAATGAAGGATGATGCCGATGGCAAATATCGCCAGCACCGCCCAAAAATGAGGACTGCGAATAACCCTTCGGGCTGAACTTAGCAAACCTGAAGATATATGCACGGCTTCTCCCATATCTCAAAGCGGAAGGGATTCGGTCAGGACAATTCTTCGAGAGTGAACCGGCCTCTTCGCATAGCCTCTATCACTGCTTCGGTACGGGAACCTACTCCCAGTTTATTAAAGATGCTCCCCAGATGACTCTCAATAGTGCGTACACTCAGGCATAACTCCTCAGCAATTTCGCTGTTGCTCATCCCTTTAGCTGCCATCTTGAGTACAGCGGTCTCCCGCTCGGTGAGTGAATCCGGTTCATGCTCTTTCTCACCTCCCTCCTTAGTCCGCCGATATCGTTCCAGCACCTTACGAGCAATTGCCGGATGCAGCACCGCCTCTCCCCTGTATACAGTCTGGATGGCATTGATAAGTTCGCGACTACTTATATCCTTCAGCAGGTAGCCGGCAGCCCCGGCATCCAGCAGCGGGAAAATGTACTGCTCATAATCATAGGCAGTAAGTCCCAATACGATGGCAGAGGGCTGAAATGCCTTGATTTGCTTTGTGGCTTCAATGCCGTTGATTTTGGGCAGAGATATATCCATGACAATGACGTCGGGCTTGAGTTCTCGTGCCATCCGCACCGCCTCTTCGCCGTCACCGGCTTCCCCGACCACGGTAAAGTTTGCCTCGCGTTCCAGAGATTGATGGATGCTCTCCCGCACCAACGCATGGTCCTCAACCAGAAGAATAGTAATCTTTTTCACCTGACATCCTTTCCTACATTAATATAACGAACAGCCTTCCACTCTGCCCTGCCTAATCTTAGCCTACCGCTTCGCTTTCTTCAACCGAATAAACTCTAGAGAATAACCTATGGCTTTACGGGAAAACCACAGATAGAGGGTTGTGGAAATCCCTGATGAAACCAGTTTCTTTCTGTGGGAAAGCCCCTGGCAAAAAAACAGGTATCACACGGATGTAGCCGTTATATGGCTGTGGTTTACTTAGCGCAGCTAAGAGAGAAAGGAGAAACTAAAATTGGTCTGAGAGCATATTTACTTTGGAGTAGATAAAAGTAGATAAAAAAGAAAGGAGGAACTGAAATGGGACTAAGAGCATATTTACTGGTGAATGTGGTGGATGATATGGAACAGCAAGAGTTCATTAAAGTGCTAAGACAACTTGAGGGGATGCCCGGCGTGGATTTCGTTGACCCAGTCATCGGCTCTCACGATATGATTATGATGGTGGACGCTCCGGTGACAGTTGAGGCTCTAGCCAGCAAGATCCGGGAAAAGAACTGGGTCAAGGATATGGAAATCCTGAGAATCGTTAGTATGTTTGAACGCCATCGCGCTTCTAAAAAGGAGCTCCTCAAGGCTTTAACCCATAGTGGTGTGTGATTTTCCACTTATTACTTAAATCTATGGGAGTCTTAAAGAAATCAAACTGGAGCGGAAGGAGGTCGGATGGCTATTAAAGCAAAAGACAGAGAGCAACTTAGTTTTACTGTAATTGACGCTATAGCCCATAAGCATAATGTGCAGCCTGGAGCTGTAATACCAGCCCTTCAGGAGATTCAAGATGCTTACGGCTATATTCCTCCAGTAGCAATCGAGCGCATAGCAGAGAATATAGGTGTCCCCGCCAGTGAGATATATGGCATAGTTACCTTCTATTCTCAGTTTAGACTGGAACCTGTAGGTGAGAATTTAATCAAGGTCTGTCATGGCACTGCTTGCCATCTGAGCGGAGCGGAGAGAATAGCACAGGTAATAGCCCAGGCGACAAGTGCTGAGGAAGGAGAAACCAGCCAGGATGGTAAGTTCACCGTGGAGCGGGTAGCCTGCCTTGGCTGCTGTAGCCTGGCTCCTTGCATAATGGTCAATAATGAAGTCCGTGGACGGCTCACTCCTGAATCTGTCAATAAGATAGTGAGCCAGGTCCAGGAAGCGGAGGAGCTTACTCCGATAAAGTGAGATAGATGATGTCTTGGGAAAGAGATAAAAAGAATGGAAGCTGGGTCGTAAAGGTAGGGCTCGCCTCTTGCGGAATAGCCGCTGGAGGCCAGAGAGTCTACGATGCTCTGAAGGCCAGCCTTATTGCCCACGGTTTAAAGAATGTAGAACTGAGGCGGACCGGGTGCATGGGCATGTGCTACAGCGAGGTCCTGGTCGAGGTCTTTCCACCGCTGGGTAGGCGCGTGTTCTACAGAAATGTTACCCCCGAACAGGTCCAACGCATAGTTGAGGAACATATAATCGGCGGTAATCCTGTTACCGAATGGGTTCTACCCGCTGATGAGATAGATAACCTTTTGTCCAAGCAAAGGAGGATTGTGCTCCGAAACTGCGGCATAATTGACCCCGAATCCATAGATGACTATCTTGCAGCGGGCGGCTATAAAGCGCTGGAGAAGGTGTTGCACAGCATGTCACCCCAGGAGGTAATCGACGAGGTTACCAGGTCCGGCTTGAGGGGAAGGGGTGGAGCAGGCTTCCCCACTGGCGTCAAATGGGGCTTTGCCAGAAAGTCTCCGGGCAGTCAAAAATATGTAATATGCAACGCCGATGAGGGCGACCCCGGTGCTTTCATGGATAGAAGCGTTTTGGAAAGCGACCCTCACAGTGTTATCGAAGGGATGTTAATAGCTGGCTATGCTATCGGCGCCTCCGAAGGCTATATTTATGTTCGGGCGGAGTATCCGCTGGCAATTCACCGGTTAGAGATAGCCCTGGCCCAGGCTAGAGAGAGGGGCTTTATCGGTGAGGGTATCCTGGGCTCTGACTTTGATTTCAACATAAGCATCAGGCAGGGAGCCGGTGCCTTCGTCTGCGGGGAGGAGACGGCTCTCATGATGTCTATAGAGGGACGGCGGGGAATGCCTAACTTCCGTCCACCGTTTCCTGCGCAGTCCGGGTTATGGGGTAAGCCAACCAACATCAATAACGTAGAGACCCTGGCTAACGTGTCCTGGATTATACTCAATGGCGCTAACGCCTTTAATGCTCATGGCACTGAGAAGAGCAAAGGCACCAAGGTCTTTGCTCTGGCGGGCAAGATAGCCCGCGGCGGACTGATAGAGGTCCCCATGGGCATATCCCTGAAGGAAATCGTTTTTGATATCGGTGGGGGGACCTCAAAAGGGCTGGATTTCAAAGCAGTCCAGATGGGCGGACCATCCGGGGGTGTTATTCCTGCCAGCCTGGCTGAGACTCCTGTAGATTATGAGTCGATTACTAAAACCGGTGCCATCATGGGCTCAGGTGGATTGATTGTGATGGACGAGAGTGCCTGCATGGTGGACGTAGCCAAATTCTTCCTTAACTTTACACAAGATGAATCCTGCGGCAAGTGTACCTTCTGTCGAATAGGAACGTTACGTATGCTGGAGGTCCTGGATAGAATTACCAAAGGCGAGGGTAAAGAAGAAGATATAGAGCACCTTGAAGAACTGGCTCAAGGTGTGAAGAAAGCCTCACTGTGCGGTTTGGGACAGACGGCACCTAACCCGGTATTGACAACGCTGAGGTACTTCCGTGATGAATATGAAGCCCATATCAATGAGAAGAGATGCCCGGCTAAGAAATGCCAGGCCCTGATTACCTACGAGATTATCCCGGAGAAGTGCCCCGGGTGCGGGTTGTGTGCCAAATACTGTCCTGCAGATGCTATTTCAGGGGAGAAAAAGAAGCCTTACCTCATAGACAATGAGAGGTGCATCCGTTGTGGGCTGTGTATGAGTGTATGCCGTCTCGATGCCATATCTGTCCATTAAGGAGATGTAATGGCTAAAATATCATTTATCTTAAACGGGGAAAAGGTTGAAGCGGAAGCAGGAAACACTATCCTGGAAGCGGCTCAACAGAACGGAGTTGAGATACCCACTTTATGCCATGACCCGCGTCTGAAACCCAGCGCTGCCTGCCGTCTCTGCTTAGTGGAAGTGGAAGGAGCGCGGGGGCCGATGCCCGCCTGTGCCGCTCCTTTGTCAGAAGGCATGGTAGTGAGGACAATTACCGACGAGCTTGTTAAAAGCCGGCGGATGGCTCTGGAATTGCTCCTCTCCGACCACTATGGCGACTGTGTTGCCCCGTGCAAATTAGCCTGCCCTGCCGGAATAGATATCCAGGGCTATATCGGGCTAATCGCTAATGGAGAATATCAGGAGGCGCTGAAGCTGATTAAACAGTCTAACCCTCTGCCTGTTGTTATCGGGCGAGTATGCCCTCGCTTCTGCGAAACCAAGTGTCGGAGAAACCTGTTAGAGGGTCCAGTAGCTATAAATGCCTTGAAGAGATTCGTCGCCGACTATGACCTGAATAACGGAACCCCCTATGTCCCCGAGGTCAAACCAGATACTGGACACAAGGTAGCTATTATCGGTGGAGGCCCGGCGGGCTTATCAGCAGCTTATTATCTCGCTCTGGAGGGGCATGAGGTAACCATCCTCGAGGCGAGTCCAGAGCTTGGCGGAATGCTGAGATATGGAATCCCTGAATACCGCCTTCCCAAGGCCGTCCTGGATAAGGAAATAGACAGTATCACTGACCTTTGTCATGAAATTCGCTGCAATGTCAGCTTGGGTCAGGACTTTACCATTGATAGTCTTAAGAGTGACGGCTATGAAGCCATATTCCTTGCCCTCGGTGCTCAGGCAAGCCAGAAGATGAAGGTAGAGGGAGAGGACTTACCGGGTATCCTTTCAGGGATAGGATTTCTGAGAGATGTGGTCCTCGGGCAGAAGGTAAGCCTGGGACAAAAGGTAGCGGTTATCGGTGGCGGCAATACAGCCATTGATGCCTCCCGAACTGCCCTGAGGCTGGGCGCCAGCGAGGTAAACATTGTCTACCGAAGGTCAAGGGATGAGATGCCAGCTAACAATGAGGAAATAGAGCAGGCTGAGCAGGAAAGAGTAAAGTTCCACTTCCTGGCAGCACCTGTGAAAATCATTGCCCGCAATGGTAAGGCTGATGCTATGGAGTGCATCAAAATGGCTTTAGGGGAGCCGGATAGCTCAGGCAGGCGAAGACCGGAACCAATAGCCGGCTTGGAGTTTACCATGGATGTAGATACGGTGATTGCCGCTATCGGTCAGACTATAGAAGCTTCCTGGGTTCAGGATGGGCAGATAAAGTTCAACCGCCGGGGATATATTAGCGTTAATGAAGAAACAATGGAGACTTCCCTGGAAGGGGTATTCGCTGGCGGGGATTGCACTTCAGGACCAGCTACCGTAGTTGAGGCAGTAGCTGCCGGGAAACGGGCGGCAACTTCGATAATCCAATATCTTAATGGTCAGCCAATCTTACCGCCCAGGAAACAGTACAGTTGCAGCAAAGGCGAGTTGCAAGATATTGATATCGAAGACTACGCCGATGTGCAGCGTGTTCCCAGAGGTGAAATGCCAGCTCTCGACCTGGAGGCACGAAAAGGAAACTTCGCTGAAATTGAGCTCGGGTTCAACGAGGATATGGCCAGAAGAGAAAGTGAACGCTGTCTGGCCTGTGGCTGCCAGGATGTATTTGAATGCAAGCTGCGAGAGCTGGCTACCGAGTATGCTGTGGACGATACCAAATACAGCGGCCGCAAGCACCATTTGCGTATAAGAGAGGATGAACACCCTTATATTGTAAGAGACCCGAACAAGTGTATATTGTGCGGTCGTTGCGTCAGAATATGCAACGAGGTTGAGGGTATCAGCGCTTTAGGATTTTACAATCGAGGCTTTGATACCATGGCGGGTCCGGCTCTTGATATTCCGCTATGCGAAACAGCCTGTGATTCCTGTGGTCAGTGTATCTCAACGTGTCCTACGGGAGCGCTGACTCCAAAGGCACAGCTGCCCAAACAGGGTCCGTGGGAGCTGAAACCTGTACCAACTACCTGCCCCTACTGTGGGATTGGCTGTAATCTGGAACTGAATGTTCTCGGAGACAAGATAGTAAAGATTACCTCTCCGATGGGTAACCCGGTGAATAACGGTAACCTGTGCCAGAAGGGCCAATTTTACCCGACGACACTTCACAACCTGAAGCGGCTCCGCACGCCTTTGGTTAAGCGAGATGGTAGATTGTTTGAAACCAGCTGGCAGGAGGCTATAGCCTTAGCCGGTAAGGGACTGAAACAAATCAGGGACAAAATCGGCAGCGATGGGTTAGCCGTCTTATACTCCCCCAAACTGACTAATGAGGAGAATTACCTGGTTCAAAAGCTGGCTCGAGTTGCCTTGAGAACCAATAATATAGGTTCACTGGCCACTACTGGGGTGAATGATAGCCTGATGAAATGTCTGGGCAGTGATGCTTCCACCTGTTCTTACAGTGACATTCTAAGTAGCGACCTTGTCCTTGTCTTCGGCTGCGATATTACCGAAGAGTATCCTGTAATTGCAATGAAAGTCAGGGAGGCAGTCGGCAGGGGCAGCAAGTTGATTACGCTTAATCCCCACCCCACCAGGATAGATTCACTGGCAAGGATTGCCCTAAAGGTCAATCGCCGAACAAGCGTAGATTTGCTTCAGGCAATGGTGGGTTATATCACAGCCTATGACCTCGTCAACCACGACTTTATCAGCGCTCGAACTAGCGGCTTCCAAGATTTCGCTTCAGCAATGAAAAGACATTCTTTGGGAGAGATTGCCAATGTACCCTGGATAAGACCTTCAAAAATTATCGAGGCGATACACCTTTACATCCGCGCTCAAAATCCAGTGATAATAGTGGATGCCAATACGGCTACACCCGCTGAATTAGCCCTGATCTGTGAGATGGCATTGATTACCGGTAATGTGGGACGAGATGGCGCCGGTATAATCATACTCCGCACTGCGGGCAATGCTCAGGGTCTGATTGATATGGGGGTGAACCCGGGCTACCTTCCTGGGCAAAAGCCAATCACCAATGAAGCTGCCAGGCAAAGATTCGAAGCTGTCTGGGGCGAACTTGTACCTATTACAAAGGGCAGAAATTCTATCGAAATCATCCAGGGAGTGGAGAGAGGAGACATCCATGGTGTCCTTGTTATCGGCAGCGATGCTGTCGGCGAAATGAAGAACGCTACCTTCGAACTCCCGGTTTTCTCCGTGCTCATAGATACTGTGTTTCCCAAAGAGCCGCCCTACCCTGATGTAGTCCTTCCTGGGGCTAATTTTGCTGAAAGTGATGGTACCTACACCAATTGTGAACGGAGGATACAGCATGTGCATCGTGCTATCTTTCCACCGGCTGGTAAGCAAAATTGGGAGATTATCTCAGATTTAGCAACTTCGTTGGGCTATCCGATGCATTATCCAAGAGTCTCAGACATCTACCAGGAAATTATCGGACTTGTTCCACTCTATAAAATTGCTGAGAATAGTAAGACCGCCGAAGGGATAACACAATGGTCATTACCCGAGAATCGTAAGTTTCATTTCGGAGAAGACCTAGCCCGCCCTAACCCCCTTGACCTCCAGAACTATGAAATCCTAGAAGCTTTAGAAAGCTTGTCGTAAGTCCTGTCTTTTTGTGCTAATCCTTCGATTAGTGGATTTTCCCCTCTTTGAGGCTTAGAAAGCCAGAGTTATATTCCTCGATCAGGCCGGCATCGGCAAATTTGTTTATCGTTATTGCTCAATTGCGGCAGTGCTGGGCTCGGTGGCGGGTTTGTGCCCGCTGAGCACTCCGCCAGTAATGGCGAGGACGCCGGGAAGCAGCATAAGACCAGTCAGTGCCATCGCTACCCCTCCAGACACACCACATTTAAACCCGGTTTCGCCCCTTCTCGTCTTTCTCCAGGCGACGAGGGCGAGAACCCAGCCGGGGAGCCCGAGAAAGACAACCGACGTAAAAAGTAGGTCCGTCCACCAGAAATAAGACCCTATTGCACCTATTGCAGGAGCCCCTTCAATAACTACACCTATAAGGAATGCCACGGCCAATACCACCCAAATTACTAACCCCAGAATGAAGCTGACCAGCAATACCGGCCTCCCCTTTCTTTCTTCTGCCAATTCTTTCCCGCGAAACCTATTCCATAGAAAGCCGGTCAGTGCGCCGAAGGCCAGAGCGGATATAATGCTAGCCAATGCCGGCCAAATCGGTGACAGGACAACCGCTCCACCACCACAATAAATCCAAGAAAGGCTGCCCTCGCTAGGCCATCCAGGGGTCATGTAAATAATCCCAACTGCACTGAGTATCCAGACGAACGCCGAGAGCACCACTCCCTTCTTAACGCTGGCGGTGCCGGGGAGGTAACTATACAGGGCTGCGAAAACCGCCCCGAATACGACTCCGCGGACTACATGTTGAAAGAGCAAGTTAAACACGGATGAGGGGTCCGTTAACGACATCCATGTGAATAGGGTGAGCCCGGTTCCGTATAAAAAGTGCAGGAGGGGCAAAGATTTGTAGTAAATTGCTCCCAGTATCCCACCGATAACCATGTAGACAAGTCCGGTGACTACACCAGCTTTGATGCCCCGTCCGAAATCAGCCATTTATCTCACCTCATCATACATTCAGTAAATTTGCTCATCGTTATTGCTCAATTGCGGCGGGGCTGGGCTCGGTGGCAGGTTTGCGCCCGCTGAGCACTCCACCAATAATGGCGAGGGCGCCAGGAAGCAACATAATACTGGTCAGTGCCATAATCACCCCTCCAGCCACACCCCATTTAAGCCCGGATTCGTCCTTTTTCGTCTTCCTCCAGGCAACGAGGGCGAGAATCCATCCCGGGAGTCCGATAAAGGCAACCAGCGTATGAAGTATTTCTGCCCACCACATAGGCCCAGGTCCTACTGGAAGAGTCCCCTCATTAACCACATATCTGATAATACCTACTGCGGGGGATGCCCACATCCATATTCCTAAAGCGAAGCTGACCAGCAATACCGCACTACCTTTCCTTGCTTCTGTCAACCCTGTTGCCCGAAACCTATCCCACAGAAAGCCAGTCAGCCCTCCAAAGACCAGAGCGGATATGATCCCACCCAATGCTGCGCTAATTGATGGCAGGGTAACCTTCACGCCCGCCACCGTCAGGCTCGCCGACCATACAGTCTGATCGTCATAAGTGGGCCACCCGGGTATTGTATAAATAAGTTCAACTGCACCAAGTACCCAAAGCAATGACGAGAAAATAACTGCCTTCCTAACACTGGTAGTGCCGGGCAGATAGTCGTACAGGGCTGCGAAAACAGCCCCGAATATAACTCCCTGGACTATGCGACCAAAAATCGGGCCAATCAAAAGCAAGGGATCCGTTAACTCGAGTGATATGCTGAGTCCAGCTGCTGTTGTAATGCTCGGAAACTGAAAGGAGAAACCCGTTAACTCAAGTATTACGGAGACGATTAGGTAGACCCCTGCAACAGCCGCGCTGGCTTTGATTCCCCGTCCGAAATCAGCCAATCATTTCACCTCACTACACGTTCGACAAATTTCCTTATCTTTACTGCTCAATTGCGGCAGTGCTGCGCTCGTTGACGGATTTGCGCCTGCTGAACACCCCGCCAATAATGGCGAGGAGCCCGGGAAGCAGCATAACACCGGTCAGTGCCATAATTATGCCTCCAGCCACACCCAATTTAAACCCGGATTTGTCCACTTTCGTCTTTTTCCATGCAGCGCGGGCGAGAACCCAACCGGGGAGTCCCAGAAAGACAACCGACGTATTAAGCATATCGAACCACCATAAAGACCCAGGCTGTATTGCGGGAGCCCCGCGAATAATCACACCTATAAGGAATGCCACGACAGGTAATACCCAGATTACTCCCCCCATAATAAAGCTGACCAGTAATACCGGCCTTCCCTTTCTCTCTTCCGTCAATTCCTTCCCCCGGAACCTGTCCCACAGGAAGCCCGTCAGAGTACCAAAGACCAGAGCGGATATAATGCCGGCCAACGCCGGGCCGAGCGACGACAGGTTAAGCACTCCAATGTAATAGATTCCATCAATTGTGTTGCCCTCCGTGGGCCAACCCGGGGTTGTGTAAATAGCCCCAACTAAAGCGGCTATGCAGAGGAACACCGAGAGAACCACTCCCTTCTTAACGCCGGCAGTACCGGGGAGGAAACTGTACAGGGCCGCGAAAACGGCCCCGAATACGATTCCGCGACCTACATATTGAATGAGCAGGTAAATCATGAATGCGGGATCGGTTAAAGACCTCCATGTGAACAGGGGGAGTCCGATTCCGAGTATAAAGTGCGGGTTAGGTAAAAGATCGTAGTAAATTACTGCCCCAAGTATCCCAGCGATGACTAGATAGATGATTCCGGTGACTAGGCCAGCTTTGATCCCTCGGTCGAAATCAGCCAATTACCTCACCTCACAATACATTCAGTAAATTTGCTTATCGTTATTGCTCAATTGCAGGAGTGACGGACTCGTCGGCGGGTTTTCGCCCACTGAACACCCCGCCAATAATAGCGAGGAGCCCGGGAAGCAGCATGTGACCGGTCAGTGCCATCATTACCCCTCCAGCCACACCCCATTTAAGCCCGGATTCGCCCCTCTTCGTCTTTCTCCAGGCAGCGCGGGCAAGAACCCAGCCGGGGAGTCCGAGAAAGACAACCGATACATAAAGCACGCCATACCACCAGAAAGGTCCAGTCTCTATTAAAGGAGCCCCACCAATAACCACACCTATGATGAAGCCTATGGCAGAGAGCGCCCACATCAATACCCCAAAGATGAAGCTGACCAGCAATATCGGCCTACCTTTTCTTTCTTCTGCCAATTCTTTCCCCCGAAACCTATCCCACAGCAAGCCGGTCAGTGCGCCAAAGACCAGAGCGGATATAATGCCAGCCAATGCCAGGCTAACCGATGACAGGCTGATCATTCCACTGTAATAAGTCCCGGAACCCGAGAAGCCGTCAGCATGCCAAGCCCATCCAGGGGTTGTGTAAATAGCCTGAATTACAGCGATTACCCAGAGGAACGCCGAGAGCACCACCCCCTTCTTAACGCTGGCGGTGCCGGGGAGGAAATTGTACAGGGCGGCGAAAAACGCCCCGAATACGATTCCACGGATTACACGGGGGACTATATCGACAAGGATCAAGGTAATCACGAATGAGGGATCCATTAACTCGAGTGAGGTTCTGAGTCCGGCTGCCATCGTAATGTCCCCAAACTGAACGGAGATACCGGTTACTTCAAATATCACGGAGATGATCAAGTAGACCGCTGAAGCAGCCACACCAGCTTTGATGCCCCGCTTGAAATCAGCCATTTTCCTCCTCCTTGACTATTCACATCATTCTTTTTACACTAAGGAAGATTATTATAGCATGCCATTACCCAGGGATGAACTATAATGAAAAGTAAAAATCCAATAGTTATAATCACCTTGGTTGGTCTCGCCATTATTGCCGCCGTTGCCGCCTATACCTTTCTCAAACCGGAGCCCGAGCCCAAAGTCCATTCTGCAACTTATGGCTATTATTTCCAAGAATCTAGAGTAGGGGAGCTACAATTCGCAGCAGTCGGCAATAAGACTTATCAAACTTATCAATTCGAAGGAGAGTTCAACATAGATATCACCATCGGAGAAGTTGGGGCGAGTTTTCATGGAGAGGTTGGAGATTTCAGGAATTCAGTGCCTCGATCCAAGTCTTCGGGAGGGAGCTACGAGGACTCTTCTCTGCCATTTCCGACGGCAATAGATGCAGCCATTTTCGTTGACGTAACCAGGGAGATGACGTTCTTACTACCACCAGAACGCTGGGAGGACATCAATGTGGGGTACTCAGAGCAGTTCACCTACACCATCCATTTGGGTGGTATACCGGAGGTAACCGTGGAGATGACTGCCATCGGGAAAGAGGATGTTGTGGTCCCCTCAGGCACCTATGAGAATTGCTTCATGGTGAATGGAACACAACCTGAGATGGACCTCGAGTTGACGCTTTGGGTAACCGAGCAAGGTATCGTGCCCCAGGCAGAAATTACAATGGCCGTGCGGGGCGTTGATCCTCTCACGTTAACAATGAAGCTTGAAAATTATGAATAAAAGAGTTATAGAACTCATTGACTCCATCCCAAAAACAGGTGCTGCACATTTAACCGTCGGTGAAAGCTAAAATTCCACGATAGCTTATTAAAGTCGTTAAATCTCGCTCTGGCTTAAGTTCCTTTTCCTTCTTTGAGGCTTAAGAAGTCCGAGTTATACTCCTCAATCAGCCCGGCATCGGCAAAGCTGAAGTATCTGTTCTCGCCTATTATGATGTGATCTAGGACCTTAATCTGCATAATATTTCCGGCGAAAACTAAATCCTGGGTTATTTGTTTATCGTTATCGCTGGGTTGAGGATTCCCGGCCGGGTGGTTGTGGACGAAGATTAAGGCCGCAGCATTATGTTTGACGGCGCCCTGGATAATTTCCCGAGGATAAATAGCACTGGCGTTCAATGTCCCTTCAAAAAGGTCTTCAATCTCCACAACTCGATTTTGGGAATCAAGGAACATGACTTTGAAGACTTCTTTTTTCAGGTCTCGCATAGAATGGTACAAGTAATCGAAGACCTCCCTGGAGGACCGGCAATAGAGCTTATCGAGGACTTGTTCCTTAAGAAACTCCCTGGCTACATCCTGCATGAATTTGATTACAAAGACGTGAGTTGGGCCTATTCCTTTAATCTCCAGCAATTCCTCGGGAGGAGCCTCCAGAACACCTCTCAGGGTCTTGAACCTGTTTATGGCTTCTTTGGCTTGCGGTTTACAGTCCTTGCGAGCCGTCCCCAGTGTCAGCAGCAGTTCCACAATTTCGTAGTCCAAGAACCCTGCCAGCCCCGATTGATTGAACCTTTCTCGCAGTCTTTTCCTGTGCCCTTCCTGGCTTTTAGCTTCCATGTTTCGCGTTTTTCTAATTATATATTTTAACTACGGTTATGGGAATTGCGTTATACGACGGCAACGGAAGTGCTGATATAATACTAATGTAATGAATTTAGCCCGGCAAATAGAGCAATACCTCCCCCGGCAAATTCTGGAGCTAGTCCAGGATATCAGCGGACAGGCGGCTAAGCGGGGGCAAATGGTATACCTCGTCGGTGGTGTAGTACGAGACTTGCTTTTAGGAGATCCTTCGCTTCGCTCAGGACCCCGTTTCGACCTCGATCTGGTAGTCGAGGGCGATGCCGTAAAATTGGCTCAACAAGTGGCTGAAACCAGTCAGGCAAAGTTGCTTGCCCACCACCGCTTCGGCACCGCCAAGCTCAGATATGAGAATTTCACCCTGGACCTGGCGACTGCACGAAAGGAAACCTATGCCAAACCGGGGGCATTGCCTGCGGTTACTCCGGGCACCCTCAAGGATGACCTCATCCGTAGAGATTTCTCTATCAATGCTATGGCTATATCCCTCGCTTCAAAAGATTACGGCAAGTTAGTCGACCCCTATCAAGGTAAAAGCGACCTAGAGCGCCGTCTTATTCGTATTTTGCATCCCGGGAGCTTCAGCGACGATGCCACCAGAATTTTACGGGCCGTCCGTTATGAACAACGGCTGGGTTTTGAGCTCGAAACACAGACCGCCCAGCTACTTAAACGGGATATTCCTATGCTGAATACAATAAGCGGTGACCGAATCAGGCACGAGCTAGAACTAATTTTTAAGGAAAAACAGCCGGAATTTGCTGTCAGGCGGCTTGGCGAGCTAGGAGTGCTGCCAACAATAAGCCCCTTCCTCAAAGGTGATGGCTGGATAGCTGAGAAATTCGACAAGGCGCGCCGGCTAAAGAAACCCACCCAATTGCCATCGCTCTATTTCTGTCTTCTTATTTATTCATTCCGCGAAAAGGGCATTGAGCAATTTCTCGCTCGTCTTAACATATCGGCAAAATTATCCCGAGCGATGCGCGATACGCTCCGCCTCAAGACCAGCCTTCCACTCCTGGACAAGTCTTATCTGAAACCCAGTGAGATTTATTATTTGCTCCGGGAATATGAGCCTGCGGCGATACAGGCAAATGCCATAGCATCAGAACCTTCAATGAAACACCGCTATCTCCAACTATTTCTCACGAAACTGCGCTATGTAAAGACTTCCCTCGACGGGGAAGAACTAAAAAGACTGGGCATCTCCGCCGGGCCTGAGATGGGAAAGGTTCTCCAGATACTGCATAAGGCAAAATTGGATGGAGAGGTCAGAACCAGGGCAGATGAAAAAAAACTAGCCCTCTCTACTGACCCTCCCCAAGAATGACCGGAGCAGGATATCCAGACCCGGTCGTGGGACAATACGTGGGACATCCAGAATAACAAGACGGCTAACTGTTACAAGTCCTCTTTATCACTGAAACTAGAAAGGCAAGGGCGGGAGAATACGCCAGAGCACCTCCAAAACCGGCTCGCCGATATAGCAGAGCAAAAGGTACTTGGGAAATTTCCCTAACAAGCAGGGCAGGAGAAACCTCCAGACCGGTAGCTTAGCGACTCCTGCCAGGAACCCGGCTATGTCAACCGGCAAAATTGGCTGGAAAGAGATAAGGAAAATGCCCCAGGGGCCATGTTTATTCATCCATCCTGCAAGCCTTTCATATCCCGGTGCGGTCTCAATCTGTATAATCCTCTTTCCCAGGTAGCCGGCGTAATAGGCAGCCAGTTCTCCCAGAGTACCTCCTACACTGCCTATAAGCACCGTAAGAATGAAGTTTCCCTCTGATGCAACCTTTATCATCATAACCAGGGCAAAGGGCACAGGAATCCCAATCAGGGCAGAATTTAGCACGCTGAGTCCAAAAACAGCCAAATAAGCTGTAGGGGCAATTTCTTCTTTCAGTAAACCCAGATACTCAAACAAATAGAAAAGCCCGAAACTGAAACCAACGAGGATGACAAAGTAAAGCGCTAATTTAAGCCATCTCTTTTGCTTAAGCTTTTCCATTGTCACTAAATTACCTGCCCTGCAGGGCTAAAGATCCGCGGCTACATTTGTATTTGGGAAGGAAGATGCCAGGTAACACTCCAGTCCTTGCTTTTTCAGGCGTGAAAATAGCTCACCAGCTTTCTTCTCCCCTGAGAAAAAAGTAAAAAGACATGGTCCGGAGCCAGCAAGATAAACTCCCGGGGCTCCGGCTTCTTTCAAGGTCTTCCGATATTTGTCCAGCCCGGGGAAGAAATCAAAGGCTACCTTCTCGAAGACATTGAACATAAGACCAGGGTCAATCGCCTTCCCTTGCCTCAAAGATGACAAGGCTGCCTGAACAAACTGGCCTTCGGTGAAATCGGCAACGCGCAAATTATTATACATTTGCTTCGTTTTGCCCGAGATTTTAGGTAGTGACGGCACCAGTAACACAAAGCAGGTTGAAGGCAAGGATGGCAGCGGGGTTACCTTTCCCCCCTTCTCCTCTACCAGAGCCGTGCCTTTATGGATAAAGAAGGGAACATCCGAGCCCAGCTCAGATGCTAAATGGACCAGCTCGGAAAGCGGCAACCCCAATCCCCAGAGCTCATTTAGAGCTAAGAGGGAGGCAGCGGCGTCGCTGCTGCCTCCCCCCAATCCCACACCCCAGGGTATATGCTTGCGAAGTTCGATTCGTGCCCCCAGACTATATTTTGTTCTTTCCTTAAGCAGGGTGGCCGCCTGTGTTACCAGGTTATCGCGCTTTAAACTGGCCTCATCACATTCAAAGCCTATCTCCTTGTCTAACTGAAAATTGAGGACATCGCATAAGTCTATTGACTGAACAATACTGGAAATTCGGTGATAATCATTATGTTTGCCCAGTACTTCGAGGACAAGGTTTATTTTAGCCGGGGCATAAACAGTCAACATTATAATCCTTTAATTACTCACCCCCGATGTCATTCTCAGGGAGCGTGGCGACCGAAGAATCTCGAGATTCTTCGCTTCGCTCAGGATGACACAAGTAGGGAGTAAAGATTTTCCATAGCTCCCTCCACTCCTCCAGGGTAAGAGTTTCAGCTCGCCGTTTACCGTCTATTTCAGCCTTCTCCAGGAATATAGAAACCTGGTTGGGCGGCATCTCTAAAGAGTGAGCCAGAGAATTGCGAAGCTGCTTACGAGGAGAGCTGAAACCATGCATAACTATATCAAAAAAACCAGCGACATCGGATACCTCGATAGGCGGCTGGGAGTAAACATCCAGGCGCAAAATAACTGAATCTACCTTCGGCGGGGGATAAAAACTTGCCGCTGGTACATAGGATATAATAGCAGGCTTGCTATAAAACTGAGTCTTAACACTGATCAAGCTCATATTACCAGGGGCGGCAGCAATAGCTTCACCAACTTCCTTCTGTACCATTACTACCATTTCGGATGGTCGGGGCTGCGCCTCGAGAAAATGGCGCAATACCGGTGAAGTAATGTAATAAGGAAGATTAGCTATAACTTTATAACCTCGGGCAAGTTCGGAGGCGGCTAAATTATTTTGTAGAAGTTGCCGGGGGGCAACCTTAAGTATATCAGCATGGATAATTTTGACATCAGAAAAGGTGGCCAGTCGTTTTTTCAGTAGGGCAACTAATTTGGAATCAAGCTCAACAGCAATGACCCTGGCTCCTCGTTTGGCTAATCCCTCAGTTAGTATGCCCAGGCCCGGCCCTATCTCAACTACGATGTCCCCGGGGCTGAGTTCGACAGCAGATAGAATACGCTCTAATACAGCTTCATCTATAAGGAAATGCTGCCCTAACCTTTTTTTCGGTTTGACGCCAAATTGGCGAAGCGCTTGCTGGTACAAAAGTGTCAGCCTTGTCTAAACAATTGATAGAAGCCCTTTCCCACTTTCCTTATTGCCACATCCATGGCCTCCAAAATTTCTGTAAGCCGTGCACCTGCTCTCGATTCCTGAACCGGAAAGTTGTCTTTACCAGCTAGCTCCTGCCAGGCAACTCTATATCACACTGGAAATGCTATTTACCGCTGCTTCCTTCCGGATCTGACGGGGTTCATAGCCTCCAGTTGTATAGAACCCGACTATCAACACCGCTCAGCAAAAACAAAATCTCACCAGCCGTAAACCTCAAGCAGGAATTCAGCCCCGCTATAGCGGTTTTCGGGTACAGGGCACCGCTAGCTCCCCGCCTAGCACGGCTCAGTTAATGATGTTACCAATAAGTGCTAACCACGTCAACATTAAGATGGCTCTTCGCCAAATTGTGCATCTCCTGCTTTGCAGTCTTTAAGCTCAAGCAGCATTGTGGTACTATCTAGTTTGACTAACTACTGGATAAGCCAGTAACATAAATGATTCCGGGAGGTAAAGATGATTAGAAGCTTTAACGGCAAGACACCCAAGATAGCTGATTCAGCCTTTATCAATGAAGCAGCTTATATTGTTGGTGATGTAGAGATTGGTGAAAACTCCAGCGTGTGGCCCGGAGCAGTACTCAGGGGAGATATTGGCAAGATAAAAATTGGCAGGAATAGCGTTGTTGAGGATAACTGCGTTATTCATTCGGGGTCACCAAACTTACCTCCTACAGCGGAGGCCACCATCGGGGACAATGTAATAATTGGTCACGGCGCTGTTTCTAATGGCCGTAGAATCGGAAACAATGTGATTATAGGCATGAATGCCACCATCCTTCACGATGTTGAGATTGGCGACAATTCAATAATTGCTGCTGGTTGTGTAGTTACAGAAAAGATGAAAATTCCAGACAATTCATTTGTTACCGGCGTGCCTGGAAAAATTAAGAGAACGGTCACCGCTGAGCAGCTATGGTGGTCAAAAAATAGCCCTTCAATCTATCAGGAACTAGCCCAGCAATATAAGAGCGAAGGACTCTAGAGGCACAGTCCAGTGTTACCTATGTGGTCAGCCAGCACAGCCCCTGATCTAGTTCAGATAGATGGGTGACACATACATGGGTCATGAAAGGACGTTATAATGGCTATGCTATGAAAGTTTATTACTCAATGCCAGGATATAAACGCCTGGCAAACATCCCCAGGTTATC
>Ga0315539_1000234_pt1 | contig 42839 bp, 21 predicted proteins | sample SalMarSW160150MG_FD_203097 | JGI IMG/M metagenome (GOLD analysis project Ga0315539, IMG submission 203097) | Salt marsh sediment microbial communities from the Plum Island Ecosystem LTER, Massachusetts, United States - Salt Marsh Sediment SW1601-150 ...
CGTCACAGTCCTTGTTTGGACAAAAATCACCTACTTGAGCAAACTTTGACATTTCGCCCTCCTCTCGATCATTGATGGGGGCTATAGTATAGCTCATTATTCAACAACACTCAAGAGGGGGACTACCAACCGTTCAACAAATGAAAAACTGTGACCGTGTGGAGTATAGACGGCGACACCCGCCCCTGGGGCGCGGGCTACGACATCGGTGCCGACGAGTACACAGGCGCCACCATCTATATGCGCAATCCCCCACACCCACAGTGACGTGCTTCCCACCGTCGGTGGCGACACCGACGGGCACAATTACGCCGCCGGCTAACGTGGTCCACCTGCCCACTATCTTGAAGAACTATTCCTGAAACCCGAAGGGGCATATCTTGGACGTCAACACAAAGTCACCTGCATCAATCGCGCAGGTGGCTTTGTGTTTTTACAAGATTCAGGATATAATGATCGCAGTGAGGGGAACACGATACCGCTAAGGACAGTCATATTCATCGCCAGCAAGAGCGAAAGAGGAGAGGAGGAGAAAAATGCGAAGGGGAATGATTCTAATCACCATCGTGCTGGTGGCAGCGGTGGCAGGGCTGTTGTTCGTTGGCTCGGCCGCGGGTCAGCCGACCTACATCAGAACCGAGAGGGCTCTGAGCACTGTCACCCTGTACGCCGTGGCCGACGCCACGGTCCGAAGCGTGCAGCCGAACACCAACTTTGGCAACGAGCATTACTTGGAGCTGTCGTACAACGCGATTGAAGGATCGGCTGAGGAGGTTGTGCTGCTTCGGTTCGATCTTTCTGGACTGCCCGCCAGTGCGGTGATTGACTCTGCCGTGATGGAGCTCTACCTGGTGTACGCGGCTGGCGACAATCCCAAGTCACTGGGAGTCTACTACGTCACCGGTGTCTGGTCGGAGAGCACGGTGACGTGGAGCACCTTTCCCACGGCAGATCCGTCGGGCCTTACCTTCTCGGTGGACAACGTAACATACCAGTACAAGTCGCGGTCAATCACCAGTTGGGCCAGTTACTGGCAGAGCAACCCGACGGAGAACCACGGCGTCTATATTCGTCGCCTCACCGGTGAGGCGACCTACTTCGAGCGGACGTTCGAGAGCAAGGATCACATGGAGAACCGGCCCCGGCTGGTGGTCAACTACCACCTCCCGACGCCCACGCCGACGATCACCCCGACGCCGACGCGCACTCCGACCCCGACGCGCACCCCCACCACCACCCATACTCCCACGCGCACCCCGACGCTGACACACACCCCCACCCGCACTCCGACCCCGACGCGCACCTCGACCTTCACGCCCACCAACACGCCAACGCATACCTCCACCCGCACGCCCACCCCTACGGGGACCCATGCGCCAACTCCCACCTGGACGGCAACATCTACACCTACACCTACACCAACCGCCACCAGGACAGCCACCGCCACGTCTACGCCGACCCCGACGGCCACCAGGACAGCCACTGCGACGTCCACCCCCACAGCCACGCCCACCAGCGAGGCCCGCACGTGGATAGTCAACACCACTGCCGACCATGACGACAGCTCGTGCGATCACCCGCGCACCGAGACGCAGGATTGTACCCTGCGGGAGGCTATGCGCCGGGCCAACGCGGAGGAAGGCCCAGACACCATTCTGTTCGACATCCCCACCGATGATCCTGGCTACGATTCGGACACAAGGATGTGGACCATCGTGGCTTTCACAGCCCTGCCGGAGATCACAGACGACGGGACGACCATTGATGGCAGTGGCGTTGCCGCTGAGGGCAGGCCGGGATACAAACAGGCATCACTCTCCGGGTCCCCCTACTGCAAGGTCATAAAAGTACAGACCCATATCATGGCTCCCTTGATGCTGACGGCCGCTTCTTCAGTGCTGGAGAACCTCTTCATTGTGGCTGAGGACACTGATGCTGTTGTGATTAAGGGTTATTCCGCCACGTCCAACGTGGTCCGGTGCAATACCATCAGTAGGAATTGGCAACACGCGCAATCGGGGCATGGCGTGGTTATCTGGGATGTAGCACATGACAACTCCGTCACCGACAACCAGATACTCCATCACACTGTTGGCGTCAATATCGGCGCAGCAGCGTACTCCAACGTCGTGGTCAGCAACTACGTTGCCGAAAACTCCACAGGGGTTCTTCTGCACATTCTGGCCAACAACAACCGGATAGGCCATGTGTCTGATTCGAGCAAAGCCAACGTAATTGTCAGGAACTCCGGCCACGGTGTCTCGATCCAGGGCACCGCCGAGAAGAACACAGTGGCCAACAACCGCATCGGCATCCTGACGAACGGGGGGGCTGACCCGAATTCAGGTTCGGGAGTGTACCTGTCTGACGGTACCGCGGACAACACCATCGGTCCAGGGAACGTCATCGCCTACAACTACGGGGATGGTGTCGTGTTCGGCTCCCCAGCGGCTGGCTTGAACGTGGTGACCTGGAACAGCATCTTTGAGAACGTCGGCCAGGGTATCGTGAACCCGCGCCTGGCACCGCCCGTTATTAACTACGTCAGCCTGACCGGTGTGAAGGGGACAACCAGCCCAGCGTGCTCGTCGTGCATCGTAGAGATCTTCACCAACGTCGTGCACACAGCAGCCCAGCCCGCGCAGGGAGAGATCCCCCTGGGCACGACCACCACGAAGAGCGACGGCACCTGGCAATGGGCGGGGACGGTGCCGCCGGGGAGGTGGGTCACCGCCACCCTGACCAAGGACGGCGACACCTCAGGATTCTCGTCCCCCACCCAACCCATACAGGCGATGACCTTCGGTGGCAAGACGTGCTCGGCGATCCAGCCGACCGGCCCCTGTCTGATCGGTGTACAACTCAAGCTGTTGGCCAAAAAGCTCGAATGGGAGGAGATCTCCTGGACTCAGTCGGCCGCGGAAGGCGATTTCCTGCTGTACGATCAGTCGGAGACCCTGGCGAACGAGTATCTGCTGGTGGTAAGCGACCCGCGCTATCGGGTGGAACAGGTCGAGGCCGGGAGCGGCGGCGAGGTGTTGCCCGATGGATCCATCTACTTCTCGAACGTTGAGCCGGGCTTCTACGGGGATAACACGTTCTACGTGGAAGAAGTAGCATCCTCACAACTGATCGTCAACACAACGGCCGACCACGACGATGGGGCGTGCCATCACCCGCGCACCGAGACGCAGGACTGCACCCTGCGCGAGGCCATCCGTGAGGCCAACGAGCGCGATGGCCCAGACACCATCGTCTTCGAAATCCCTACCACAGACTCAGGATACGACGCCGACCGGTGGACAATTCAGCCTACCAGCACCCTGCCCGCCCTGGTGGATCCAGGCACGATGGTGGCAGGTGATCGTCTGGCGGGTCCCTGTCCCGAGAGCTGGCCCATTCTCTTGCTGGGCGACAGTGCCAGTGGCAGCGGGCTGGAGCTGTTGGGCAGCAGCCAGACGGTCAGGGGCCTGGCCATTGGGCACTGGACAGGCGGCGGCGTCTGGATTCACGGCGCGGGCGCCCATCACAACCTGATCACCTGCAACAAGATCGTCTACAACGAGAGCCACGGGGTGCTCATCGAGGACGGAGCGCACCACAACCACGTGGGGGCAGGCTCCGGCCTCGGCAATGTGATCTCCGGCAACAGCGACGATGGGGTGCGCATCGAGGGCGCTGGCTCGGATTCCAATGTGGCGATGGGCAACTACATCGGCACCGATCCGTCCGGGACGAGCGCGGCAGGGAACCGCACAGGCGTCTCCATTGTGGACGGTGCAACCAATGTGGTGGGCCCTGACAACGTAATCTCCGGCAACCACAACGACGGGGTGTGGGTTGAGGGCAGCAGCGCAGCCGACAACCAGATAACGGGGAACTACATCGGTACCGATGCCAGCGGCGCAGCCGCCCTGCCCAACGGAGGCAACGGGGTAAGTATCTGGATGGCCCAGTATACGTGGGTAGGGCCCGGCAACGTGATCGCGTCTAATGAGTGGGATGGGGTGTCCGTTGGCGGAGGCGAGGCCCAGGGCAGTGTGGTCAAGGAGAACGCCATCGGCCTGAATTCGGCACGGACGGCCCCACTGGGCAACGCGCGCTTTGGCGTGGAGATCAACGATGGCGCCCATCAAAACTTCGTCGGACCCGACAACGTCGTTGGTGGCAATGGCATGGACGGGGTGCACATCTCCGGCGAGGCCAGCGACAACACGGTGACGGGAAACGCCATCGGTACAGACCCGACCGGGGCTGCAGATCTGCCCAACGCTGGCTCAGGGATCGGGGTATGCTGCGGCGCTCATGACAACTATATTGGTGGCACTTGGCGTTATGTTGGGGCTGCTGCCTTCCCGTTGGAAGACAACCTTATTACCCACAACAGCGGTCATGGGGTGGTAGTGTTTGATGGGGCGGTGAGCAACGATATTGGCTCTAACCACATCACCGACAATGGCGGCCTGGGCATCGAGACTTACGGCGGGGGCAACATGGAGCTGACGCCACCTGTGGTCAGCTATGCCGGGACCTTCGGTGTGAGTGGCACGTCCACCTGTGGCGGCTGCTGGGTGCGCATCTTCTCTGATCCATCCGACGAGGGGGCGGAGCCCGAGGGGGAAGTCAGCACCGAGGCTGATGGTAGTTGGAGCTGGCTGGGCGTGCCGTCGGGCCCCAACGTGACGGCCACCGTCACCGACCCGCAGGGCAATACCTCAGAGTTCTCTCAGCCGGTGGCTGTGGCCCCCCTGACGCTGCCCTCCCGCACGCACACCTTCGCTGGCAGGGTGTACCGCAGTGTTGGGGAGGCCAGCGAGCCCCTGCGGGGAGCGCAGGTCAGCCTGTACGCGTCTTCCAGTCCGTCGGAGGTGGGAACGCTGTTGGGGACGGCCTACACCAGCCGCAACGGGTCTTTCCTGCTGGCGGTGAGGAGGAACCATGAGGAGGAACATCCCTACTACTTCCTGGCCCTGAACGACCCGAACCTGGAGCTTGTGGAGGCTACCGCCGGTCCGGATGGCGAGGAGGCGGAGGGGCGCATCCGCTTCAGCGGGCCGGAGCCTGGCGACCACATAGACAACATCTTCACTGTGCGCCAGTCGGGGCCTGAACCTGTGCCGACGGTGCCGCCTGACCTCATCGCTCTGCGAGATGCCCCCCCCGTCCTCTACTGTGGGGGCTCCGTGGACCTGTATATCTTAGGTATCGAGGTGACTCAGGCCATCCAGTGCTTTGATGACACACAGGGTTATACGCAGTGCCCCGACAATCATCTGGAACTGACCTCTGGCAAGGACACCTACGTGCGGGTGTATATCGGTTGCACCGGCTGCCAGGGCACGGTCCTCCAAGGGGTAACTGTGGGCCTGACCCATAGCGTTGCCCCGCCTTGCACGAGCACAACGGTCCCGTGCGGGTGGGGTTGGTGGCATGGGCCAGGGGCGCCCTCGACCGTGGACGTGCCCGTGAACAAGAGCCTGGCCCAACTGCGCGCTGACGTATCGGGATCGGTAAACTATGCCCTGAAAGCACCAACAGGTATGGCCATAGCCTTCGCTGCGAACGTCAACTTCGACAAGAAGATCCTGGAGACCGACTACAGCAACAACTCAGATTCTGTGATAGTGCCTCTCCACAACCGCCAGCCGCTCAATATCAAGTGGGTGTACGTTGATCCCTACACACCTGGCGGTCAGTGTGGCGCGTACCCCAACCCGCCCGCGCTGGGACCACTACCCGCTGCCAATGTCGTTGGTGGGGCGGCCTGGCTGATGCAGAGAACCTATCCGCAGCCAGTCAGCTACAGCCAGGGCACCACCATGTCCTATCAGGCCGGTCCCGATGTGCGGTGCGATGACGGTGACTACCTGATGATGAAGCTGGAATCGTGGCGGAAGAAGATGATTACCCCGGCCCCTGACGTCATCTTTGGCTGGCTGCCGCAGAACGCTCTGGGGGGCGGGTATCCGTACATAGGATGGGGCGGGGGAAACACGGGCTTTGGCGTCGAACCCCAATATGGAGGCATCGGCGACCTGCTGGCCCACGAGGTTGGACATACGCAAGGTCTTGATCATCCCGCTGGCGGCGATCCAAAATGGATCGACCCCTGCTGGCCCTTCGCGGGGAACGCCGATATCCAGGAAATTGGCTTCGACGTGGTGAGCAAGTCCACGAAGGCTGCGACCATTGAGGACTTCATGGTTTCGCCCTTGCCGTTCAGCAGTTGGATCTCGCCCTACAGTTGGAGCAGGCTGGCTGGCAACAAGTACTCCAAGGAGTGGGCCAAAGTCGGACAATGGTGCGCTCCGGCTTCCTCGTCGGGGTCGTGTCAACACCCTGACAGCAAGGCGCAGGCGACAAGGCTGGCCCAGGCCAGTTCGGAACCCCAGCCGGCCATTCTAGTCAGCGGCCTCGTGTTTGAGGACGGCAGCGCCGAGCTCGGCATTGCCTATCAGTTCAATAGCGAAGGGCCTTTCCCCGCCTTCGATCCCGGAGGCGACCACTGTCTGGATCTTCAGAGCGGCTCCGGTTCTATCCTGTCCCGCCATTGCTTTGCGCTGACCTACGCCACCTCAAGCAATGGGGAGAGCAGCGGCACGGGCAGATTCTCCTTCGTGCTGCCACTGCCGGCTGAAGCACGTCGTATTGTCCTGCGGCGTGGCGTCACGCTGCTGGCCGAGCGCGTGGCCAGCACCCATGCCCCGTCCGTGAGCGTCGTCGCACCCCTCGCTGGGGAGGTGTTGGGCGACACGACGACCATCTCGTGGACAGCCAGCGACGAGGATGAGGATACCCTCTACTACACCGTGCTGTACAGTCACGATGGCGGCACGTCCTGGTGGCCGCTGGCGGTTGACCTGACCGAAGATAGTCTGCACACCAGCACGACCTCCTGGCCGGGGGGCGACGAAGCCCAGGTGCAGGTGCTGGCCAGTGACGGGTTCAACACCGCCATCGCCGATTCGGGAGTGTTCGAGGTGACGCGCAAGGCACCGAGCGCGTGGATCCTTGCGCCGGAGAACAACGGGTTGATTAACCCGTCTGAGGCCATCGTCTTGGCCGGCCACGCCGAAGACCTGGAGGACGGGGAGCTGACGGGAGCCAGTGTCACCTGGTCGTCTGAGCGCCAGGGAATCCTCGGCAGCGATTCGCAGCTCATTCTGCCCGTCCTGACGCTGGATCCTGGTGAGCACGAGATCACCATGACCGCAACGGACAGCGACGGGCAGACGGTGACAGACAGCGTGACAATCTTCATCGGCCACCAGGTCTACCTGCCCCTCATCTTGAAGAGCTACTCCTGAAACTCGGGGCGATAGTCTTGGGCAGCGAGCAAAGCCACCTGCGCGATTGAGGCAGGTGGCTTTGTGTTTTTACCAGATTCCGTGTATAATGGTTGCAGTGTCCTTGCCGGACACCATGAGGCAGGAAGTGAACGCATATCTGAAACAAATAGGAGAAGAAAAATGCGAACCCGAATGACTTCGATCACGATAGCGAGAGTTTCCGCTGTGCTGATGACCTTGGTCCTGCTCCTGGGGACCGTGAACCCGGCAGGATTGAGGGGATGGAGCGCGGCGGCCCGCGTTGACCAGGCTGCAGCGCAAACGGGGCCGAGACTCGCAGCCGAGTGGACCTTCGGTGGGCGGGTGTACGAAGGTGAGTTGGGCGTCGAACCGCCTGGCTCCCAGCCATTGGAAGGCGTCACTGTGTCCGTCTATGGCTCGAACAATCCGTATCCTGACCCCGGCACTTTCATCCGCAGCACCACCACTGATGGCGCTGGCTGGTATGGCCTCACCGTCTATGATGACGACGGCAACTGGGAGTTTTACCACATTCGGGAGACAAACCCGCCGGGCCACACCTCTGTAGGGGCCACAACCGTTGATGGCACGGTGAGAACCAGCGACTGGATTGAGTACGTCATCCCACTGGAGGGGAAGACCCTGACCGGAAACAAGTTCTGGGACCGAGGGCCAACCACCGCCACGCACACCCCCACACGTACCGCCACCCCAACGAGAACCCACACGCCGACTCCCACCCCTACGCGTACCCACACCCCCACGCGAACGCCTACCGGCACGGTGCCGCCGACCCCCACCCACACCCCCACGACTACGCCCACCAGCACCCGGGTGACGGATACGCCTACCCCCACACCCACGCCCACCACTACTCTGCCTCCCAACTGCCAGGATCTGCTGATCAACGGCGACTTCGAGGCCGGTTCGCTCCCGCCCTGGGGTAGCGCTGGCGCGGTGTGGCTGGGGTCTGGGCGGGACAGCCTCTACGGTGCCTGGTTGGGTGGCGCCGACAACGCGGGCGGGGAGCTGTGGCAGGTAGTGACCATCCCTGCCGGGGCCAACCCGGTTCGATGGGAGTTCTGGTGGCTGGCCGAGAGCGAGATCGAGCAGCCAGACGACGTCCTCGACGTGATCGTCCAGTACGGTGACGAGCAGGCCGACCACCTGCTCACCCTGCGGGCCGTGGCGCCCCTGGGGCAGTGGCAGCAGGCGGCGGTGGACCTGACAGACTACGCTGGGCAGACGGTATCGGTGACCTTCTTTGTGCACACCGACGGTGAGGTGCCCAGCACCTTCCGCCTGGACGACATTATCCTGTGGGCCTGCGGGGCGGCGACCCCAACGCCCACACCCACACCCACCCCCACAGCCACGCCCACTGGTGAGGCGCCTGAGGAGTGGGTGGTCAATACTACCGCCGACCACGACGATGGCGAGTGCCTGCCCCTGGACAGGGGAGACTGCACCCTGCGCGAGGCGATGCGCCTCGCCAACGAGCACGAGGGCCCCGACACTATCCTCTTTGACATCCCCACCGAGGACCCCGGCTACGACCCCGACACCGGCAAGTGGACGATCAGTCCTGAGAGCGACCTGCCGGAGATCCAAGACGACGGGACGCAGATTGATGGTCGTGCCGAAGTCGGGCAGTTTGAACTGGCATCTCTTCAAGCATCGGCCTCTGGCCCAGCCTGCGCGGGCTATGGCAAGATCACCGTGAACTTCATTTCCACCACAGCCGGCTTCGTCGCGAAAGGCGCCAATGGGAAGCTGGCGTTTCTCAACATCTATGGCAACCAAACCGCGTCAGCCGTGTCCATGTACGGCACAGGGGCCCATCAAAACGTCGTCGAGTGTAACATCATCAAGGGCCTGGCCTGGACGGCGGGCATCTATCACGCCTGGGAGGGTGTGACCATCTTGAACGGTGCTCACGATAACACCATCAACGCCAACGAAATCCACTCGTTCTCCATCGGCGTGCGAGTCGGAGGCATCAGCGCTCCGTATAACAACATCCTGACGGCCAACTGGATCGGCAGTGTGGGGTCTGGCGCACAACCCAACACCTCTGCCGGGATTATCCTCGAAGGTGGCGCCCACCACAACACCATCGGTCACACCAGCGACACGAGCAAAGGCAACGTCATATCCGGAAACAATGGGCCAGGCATTGTGATCGCTACGTCGGGGGCCATGTATAACGTGGTGGCGAACAACCGCATCGGTATCCAGGCCACCACGCAGGTGGCGCTGGCGAACAAGGGCAGTGGCGTGCGGCTCCAGCAACAAGCTGGAGCCAATACCATCGGACCGGGCAATGTCATCGCCTACAACAGCGGCGATGGAGTGGTGTTTGGCGTGTACGGCGCGCCGGCGGCATACAACGTGGTGACCTGGAACAGCATCTATGATAACGATCTCAAGGGGATCCGCAACTCCCGTCTGAAGCCGCCCGTCATCACCTCCGTCAGCACCACGGGCGTATCGGGAACCACCAGCCCCACCTGCAGCGGCTGCACCGTGGAGATCTTCAGCAACCCGTCCCATACCACCGCCCAACCTGCCGAGGGCAAGACCCCGCTCGGCAAGGCGACCACTCAGTCGGACGGCAGTTGGCAGTGGACGGGATCAGTGCCTTCTTCTGTCTGGGTGACGACGACCCTCACCAAGAGCGGCGACACCTCCGAGTTCTCTTCGCCCAAGCAGCCCGCCGCTTTCACCATCGTGTGGGCTGGCTCAACGTGTCCGCCCTGGAAGCCAATCATTCTATGCTTCCCTGACATTAAGGTCTCGCTGTGGGCCAAGATCGGCGAAGACTGGACGAAGATAGGCCAGACTATCACCGATGAGGAGGGCCAGTTCACCCTGGCCGACAACGTGTCGGAAGCACCACAATCTGAGTATAAGCTGGTGATGGCCGACTCGCGCTACCGTGTGGTGGAGGCAGAGTCGGCCAGCGGCGGTGAGGTGCAGCCCGACGGCTCCATCCTGTTCATAGGCCTGGAACGCGGTGTCTACGAGGACAACATCTTCTACGTGGAAGAGGTGGAGCCCCAGGAGCGGGTGGTCAACACCACGGCAGACCACGACGACGGCAATTGCGACTCACTCGAGACAGGGGACTGCACTTTGCGCGAGGCGGTCAACGCCGCCAACGAAGGGGAAGGCCCCGCCACCATCCTGTTCGAAATCCCCGATGACGACCCCGGCTTCGCAGACGGCCGATGGACCATCCAGCCTGAGGCCGCGCTGCCCAACCTGACGGCCGACGGCCTTACCATCGGCGCGTGCGTGGAACCGATCTTAGTGGTCATGGACGGCACGCTAATGCCATCCTGCATGAACGGCTTCGTGGTCAATGGGTCCCACACAAAGCTCCTGGGCCTGATACTGAGTAACTGGCCGTCCAACGGCGTGCTCGTCACCGGCAACAACAACGTAGTGGCCTGCAACCAGATCGTGGACAACGCTGGTGACGGGGTGCGGATCGAAGCCGGCGCCCATGATAACACCGTGGGCGGGTCGTTGGGCCGTAACCTGATCTCCGGCAACAGCGGGGACGGCGTGGGCATCACGGGCACGGGAACGAATGACAACGACGTGATCGGCAACTACATCGGCACCGATGAGGCCGGCACCGCAGCCTGGGCCAACAGCGGGCACGGCGTCCACATCTACGGGGGTGCCCGGTACAACCACATCGGCGGTGAGTCTGGGGAAGATGGCAACGTCATTGCCGGCAACGCCCACTGCGGGGTCATGATCGAAGGGAGCGGCACCTGGAGCAACGAGGTGGGAGCTAACCTGATCGGCATTGCCCTAGGTGGGAGATCGCCGCTGGGCAACGGGCACCATGGCGTGGGCATCTACGGCGGCGCGATGGACAACAGAGTGGGTGCCGACTACTTGCAGCCCAACGTGATCGGGGGCAATGGCTGGAGCGGCGTGGCCATCGTGAATAGCGACGTCAACGCTGTCCACGGCAACTACATCGGCACCGACCCCAGCGGGGTGAGGAAGCTGGGCAATGGCTTCTACGGGGTGCACGTAGTGGGTGGGATGGACAACGGCATCAGTTCTAACACCATCGCCAACAACGGTAGCGACGGCGTGCGCGTCGAGGGCGCGACCACAATTCACAACTGGATCACGCTCAACGCCATCACCGCCAACGGGGGCAAGGGCATCGAGCTGGCGAGCGGTGGCAACACCGAGTTGGCGCCGCCGGTCATCACCAGCGTGACGTCGGGCAGCGTCAGCGGCACCGCCTGCGCCGGCTGCACGGTGGAGATCTTCTCCGATCCCGCCGACGAGGGGCAGTACGTCCATTCGCCGCCCACTGCCGTCGCCGACAGCAGCGGCAATTGGTCGTGGAGCGGGACACTCACCGGCGCCAAGGCGGCCGCCACCGCCACCGACTGGTTCTACAACACCTCCGAGTTCTCCACTTACGGCCTGCTGTTGTTCACGGGGCGCGTGGACTTCACAGCCGATTCTCCCTTCCCGCGCCCCATTCCAGCGGAAGTGGGGCTGTACGGGTCCCAGGATCCTGCCGAGCTAGGCGAGCGGCTGGTCAGTGTACCCACCAACCGTGATGGCACCTACGAGTTGCGCTACAGGGTCACCGAGGACACCATCGGCCGGTACGCCTACTACAACCTGGCTGTGATGGACCCATCCTACGAAGTCAGGAGTGCTGAATCTGGCAGCGGTGGCCGCATCACTGAGCAGGGCTGGATACAGTTTGAGATGACCCAGGCCAGGGCGAGCCTGAGCTCAAAAACCCCAAAAATTGTTTACGTTGTCCTTGCCTATAATGACTTCTGGACGTGGGCCCTCTTCCATCCGGGCGTGGCGGTGGAGCCGGTTTGGAAAGCCCCCACGTATCCAGGGCCCTGGGAGCCTATGGAGGAGAAAGATTTCATCATTGACGGCATCGAGGTGACCCAGGCCATTCAGTGCTACGACCAGAACGAAGGGGACATGGGCAAGTTCTGCACCCAGGATAACCAGTTGCCGCTGGCTGCTGGCAAGCCGGCCGTGATACGTGTCTACGCCACTACGCCCGGTGTGTGCTTCACTCCTGAATCCGCAGGGTCGGTGCGCGTGGACCTGAGTGTGAGCTGGGGCACAGGTGGCTATAGCACCTACACCTACCTCAACGCGGTCTGCGCCAGCGGCCCCGCCCGGCGAGGGTCCATCCTGGGCTCAGCCAACTTCTACCTTACCGTCCCCACCGACCACAAGGTGAGCATCTGGGCCGAGGTCAACAGCGACAAGGCCCGGCCAGAGCCTGACTACACCAACAATCGCTACCCGGCCACAGGTACGGTAGACGTTGACTTCAAGACCCGCAAGTCGCTCAGCATCGGCTATGTGATAGTGGACTACCACCCCAAGCCATACCACGACATGCCTGGGTTCAACCCGTGGAAGACCTCCAAGGCCAGCGCCTCGTGGGTGGCCTCGAAATCGGCCTACGGGCTCCTGGAGGCCATCTATCCCATCGGCTCTTTCAGCTACCAGAAGTTCGGCACTGGCCAATGGAACTACACCGGCCCCGACGTGCGCGATTATTACACGGACCCATATACCAAGAAGCTGGTGTGCGGCGAGTGCGAGATGCTCAACCACCTTACGAAGCAGTGGCAGGCGTGGAAGCAATCTGGCAAACAGCCCCCCGATCAGATCTTTGCCTGGCTGCCGGAAGATGCCAGGGCGCCGCTGGGCGTTGGGGTTGCCGACGCTCCGCCACCGGTCGCCAAGGGCCAAGGAAAAGCCGCGCTCGGCGAAGAGAAGCAGGTTCAGATCCTGGCGCACGAGGCTGGCCACAACCTGAAACTGTTTCACGCGCCGTGCGATACGACGAGTTTCCTCGATCCCAAGTGGCCCTATCCTAACGACGGCTACATCCAGGAGGTGGGCTTTGACGTCGCCAACCAGAAGATAAAAGACACCAGTTCCAGTGACATCATGAGCTATTGCAAGAACAGGTGGATCTCGCCCTACCACTGGAAGAAGCTCTTCGACGAGCTGGCACCTTCCACTACGAGTGGCTCTGCGGCCCTCTCCGAGCCGCAGCCCTACGTCCTGGTCAGTGGATTGGTGGGTGACGACGATACCGGCCAACTCGATCCGCTCGTCGTCCTGGAATCGAGCACCGAACCGCCCACCCCACCGGCAGGCGGCGAATACTGCCTGGCTTTCTATGACCCGGCCGAGGCACCTCTGGCCACCTACTGCTTCGACCTCTCCTTCGTCCGCCCCGAATCGGGCGAAGCGGTGAGCGTGGCTTACTTCACCTACGCCCTGCCCTACCCAGCGGAGACGGCCCGCGTGGCTCTCCTCCACGGCGAGACGCTGCTGGCCGAGCGGGCTGCCAGCCCTCACGCTCCGGAGCTCTTCCTTGAGTCGCCCAGCGGCGGCGAGACCTGGGATGACACCCACACGGTGGCCTGGACCGCCAGCGACGCCGACGGCGACGATCTGACCTTCGCCGTCTTCTACAGCAACGACGGCGGCGGGACGTGGACGCCGGTTGCCATGGACCTCACAGACACCAGCTACCGGTTGGACACGACGTCGCTGCCCGGCGGTGGGGAGGTGCTAATCCGCGTGCTGGTCAGCGACGGGTTCCACACCACGACTGCTGACTCGCCGCCTTTCTCCGTCCCGACCAAGGCGCCCGATGTGTACGTCACCACACCGAGCGAGGGCGATCTACTGCCGCCAGAGCAGGCCCTGTACCTGGACGGCTCGGCCTACGATCCGGAGGACGGGCCACTCTCAGACGCCGCGCTGTCCTGGTGGTCGGACCGAGACGGGCTTCTGGGCCGTGGCGCGACAGTGATCGTGCCTGGACTCACCCTCTCCCCCGGTTGGCACACCATCACTCTGAGGGCTGCCGATAGCGACAGCCAGATAGGGGCGGCTAGCACCGACGTCTTCGTCGGCCATAGGGTCTATCTGCCTATTATCCTGAAGAGTCACAGATGATTTTTAGGCCCTGTACAGGGCAGAGGAGGAAGCTATTCTTGAGCTGTTGCAGCACTCTGACGCCTACGACTTGAGGATGGCAGCCCCGGCACTTGCCGGGCGCGATGTTCTACCTGTCACTGTATCGTGCCCTGGTCACGGAGGGTGGTCAGCAAGTGAAGATCATAGCATTGCAAGATGATCACTCCTTTGGTGAAAGCAGAGCTGAACTAGCGCGCATCGTAATCGAATGGATAAAGGCACGATGGTGTGCCCTGCCAAGCTGTCGTCTGCCAACCTATGAGGTAAGAGATGAGAGAGAGAGTTCTGGAACTGGTTAAATATCGCGAGTTGGTGAGGAACCTGGTGATCCGGGACATTAAGCTGCGCTACCGCAACTCTGTCCTGGGCTTTGTCTGGTGCCTGGGCAACCCCTTGCTGATGATGGCCGTTTACACGGTCCTCTTCACTATCCTGATGCCCAACAACGTCATTCCCAAATTTCCCGTTTTTATCCTCTGTGCCCTCTTGCCCTGGAACTATTTCAATACTTCCATCCTGGGCGCCATTGATAGCATCGTGGGCAATGCTCATCTGATCAAGAAGGTGTACTTCCCACGGGAGGTGCTGCCGCTCTCGATCGTTCTGGCCAACCTGGTCAACTTTCTCCTGGCTTTGATCGTCCTCTTCGCCATGCTGTTCGCCTTCAGGGTCCATCTCACCCCTTGGGCGTTGTACCTGCCGCTGATCATCTTCATCCAAACGATTTTCACCCTGGGCCTGGCCCTGATCTTCGCTACCCTGAACGTTTTCTATCGCGATACCAAGATCATCATGGAGGTGGGGATGCTGGCCTGGTTCTTTCTGACCCCCGTCTTCTACCGCATCGAGGACCTGGTTCCCAAGTACGCCAGGCTGATGTATTGGGTCAATCCGATGGCCTCCTTCGTCTCCTGGTATCGTATCGTTCTCTATCACGGCATCTCCATGGAGCCGGGTTTTATTCTTCGTACCCTCGTCACCTCGGTCGTTGCTCTGGTGGTGGGCTACTTCGTCTTCACCCGCTACAGCTCCGCCTTTGGCGAGGAGGTGTGATGGCGGCAGCCATCCAGTTCGAGAACGTCTCCAAGCGGTTCATTCTCCACCACGCACGGCCACGCTCTTTTCAGGAGTTGGTGATCGGGGCCCTGTGGCGCAGCCGCTCGCGGGAGGAGCTGTGGGCGCTGAACGACGTCAGCTTCGAGGCGCAGCGGGGGGAGACGCTGGGCATCATCGGGCCTAACGGCTCCGGGAAGAGCACCATCCTCAAGCTGATCACGCGCATTCTGGAGCCTACTTCGGGTAGAATCACCGTGGATGGCAAAGTGTCGGCGCTGATCGAGCTGGGAGCCGGCTTCCATCCCGACCTCACCGGGCGGGAGAACGTCTATCTCAACGGCTCGATCCTGGGGCTGAGCCAGGGGCAAATGGACGCCAGGTTCAAGGAGATCGTGACCTTCGCTGAGCTGGAGCGCTTCATCAACGTGCCCTTGAAACACTACTCGTCGGGGATGTACATGCGGCTGGGGTTCGCCATCGCCATCAACGTCGAACCGGACATCCTGCTGATTGACGAGGTGCTGGCCGTGGGCGACGAGTCCTTTCAGAAGAAGTGCCTGGCGAAGATCGAAGAGCTCAAGAATCAAGGCAAGACCATGGTTTTCGTCTCCCACGCCCTGGAGACGGTGCGGAAGCTGTGCGACCAGGCCATCTGGCTGGAGCAGGGGGAAATCCAGTCTGTGGGAAATCCCGACAAGGTGATCTACGATTATCTGGATGACCTGCGCCGCAAGGAGGGGGTGGCTCTAGACGAGAAGCATCGCCACCTGAGGTACGAGCTGGAGGAGCAGCAACTGGAGAACCGCTGGGGCAGTGGTGAGGTCGAGATCTATGACGTGCAGCTTCTAGGTGGAGATGGGGAGGAACGGCACGTTTATCAGACTGGCGATGCAATGATCGTTGTGCTATACTATGAGGTGAAAGAACCCGTAGCCGATCTAGCTTTGGGAGTGGGCATTCACCGCAGCGACGGGCTGCACATCCACGGCACCAACACCTTTGCCAAGGGGATTCACTATGACGTCGGGGTGGGAAAAGGGGTAGTTGAGCTTGAGTATGGGGAACTGCCGTTGTCCACGGGCAGTTATGCGGTCAGCGTCGGGGTCTGGCCCGGCGACAAGTGGCAACTGCCCTACGACATGCACAACCGAATGTACCCGTTCTCCGTGTGGGGGGCGGAAGACGAGGGCTTGATCGCGCTGCCCCATCGTTGGCTTGGTGGCCGCCCCCTGGACACTCCAGCGGAAGGAGCCTGGCCAGGACCTCGTTTGAAGTTTGAGAGGTTGCCCACCCACGTCCTGATGGGGGAGAACGACGAACATTGTCTGGACGGGGGGTGGCACGAGGTGGAGGACTGGCCCCCGAAAGTGCGCTGGACGAAAAAGAGGGCCTCGCTGCTTTTGATGCCGGATGGATCCTCCAGCCGGCTTTCCATGATCGCCTGGTGTCCCCAACTAGCCCTCAATCCCCAGTCAGGCAGGGTCTACGTTGATGGCCGGGTGGTGGGCAAGTTTGATTTAAGCGACACCAACCCGCGCACCTTTTCGTTTCGTCTGCCTGAGCCTGGCGTGAGTAGGGCCATCAAAGTCACCATAGAAGTGAAACAGACCCTGATACCTGCCGAGGCGGGGTTGGGCGAGGATCGTCGTGAATTGGGCGTTGCGGTGCAGGAGATCTGGACCGATTAGAGAGATGAACACACTCGAACAGCCTTTCGATCAATATCAGAGATACAAGATGGTGGAAGAGCTCGCGGGGCTGATCCGAGACGGCCGCCGATTGAGGGTCCTGGACGTTGGGGGCCATCCTGGGTTCATTGCGGATTTTTTGCCGGGGGATGATACGTTTATCCTGGACACGCTGCCTTTCCAGAGGCCGAACTACGTTCAGGGCGACGGGGCCAGGCTGCCATTTGAGAATGACAGCTTCGATCTGGTGGTTAGCGTGGATACCCTGGAGCACATCCCCCCCGACCGGAAGCTTGGATTTCTGGAGGAGCAGCTTCGAGCCAGCAGGGACTACGTTTTATTGGCCGCGCCTTTCGAGGACGAAAACGTCTCCCTGGCCGAGCAGATCGTCAACGAGTTCTTTATCAAGAAAATCGGCCACCCCAACGATTCCCTGGAGGAGCATTTTGCCAACGGGCTTCCTCGTCTCAGTGAAACGCTCTCTTTCTTTGACCAGCACGGCGTGCAACATCTGGAAATACCCAACGGTTACCTGTACAACTGGCTGGTGATGATGATGGCCCTTCCTGCGGCTCAGGCCCTGCCGAACTCTGAGGAACTGGTGGCCATGATCAACAGGTTTTATAACCAAAACCTCTACACCAGCGATAACCGGCGACCATGCTATCGGACGGTAGTATTGGCCAGCCAGCAGCACAGCTTGGATAGAGATTTCATCACAGGTAAATACGAAAAAGCCGAGGCCGATGTCCCAGCGGATGCTAAGCTGAAATTGGCTGATCTGCTGTTAAACCTGAAGCTGGAAAAGCCGCGCGTAGCTGCTCTGGAGGACGAGCTTGAGAAGAAGGATGGATACATCGAGAAGCTACAGGGTGAGTTTGAGGAGCGGACAGAATGGGCTCTTGAGCTTCGGGAGGAAGTTGAGGAGAGGAACCGCCGGGTCGTCGAGCTCCAGGATGAGCTTGGGGAGCGAACGGAGTGGGCCACTAAGCTTCGAGAAGAGGCAGACCAGAAAGGGCAACGGATAGTTGAGTTGCAGGACGAACTGGGGGAACGGACAGGGTGGGCCCAGGGGCTGGAGGATGATCTTGAGAAGCTGCGGGAGGATTTCGAGGAGCGGACGGATTGGGCACTGCGGCTCCGGGACGAGGCGGGGGAGAAGGATCGCCGGATACTGAGCTTGCGAGACGAGCTAGAGGTGCAAACCCAGTGGGCTCTGCAACTCCTGGAAGAGTTAGAGCAAAAGGATCAATACCTCAGGAAGCTACAGAGCGAGTTCGAAGAACGCACGCAATGGGCGCTTCAACTGGATGAAGAGTTGACCAGGATAAAACAGGGTTGGGTTTACAAGTTGTTTATGAGGGGCAAGTAAAGAGTGGCTAGGCGATAGAAAGTGAAGGGGTACGAGGCTATGAAACGTAAAAAAGTGATGAGGATACTTTTTGAGGAGGCTATTCGAGCAATGGCAGTGTTTGGGACATTGCTATTCAGCGGTGTGCTATACCTGGCACATCAGCTCGGTATGCCAGCCGGTACCACCTTACTCGGAGCCTTGGGAATAGCTTTCTTGGGCTTTGTACTGTTTGTCCCTCTGCGCTTGAAGACAGGCCGTGAGTTTAAGGTTACATCACGACGAGGAAGGATAGCCTTTGCTGCAGTATTGGTTGGCGTAATGATTTTGGTCAACTTAGTCCACTTGATGGTCTATTCTGAAGCTCTATGGACTTGGTGGCAAATACTAGGAACCATACTGATTGCGGCGCTTTTCACGTGGCTGAACGGGCGAAAGGTTGGTACAGACGAATGAGTTCGCTGTGAAAAGGGAGATCATGCTATGCTACTTTCGGCGATCAAGAAGGCCTTTTTCACGTCCTTGAATTGAGATGGTGGAGACTCTCAATGCGTATTTCCAAAGTCGTTAGGGGTGTGCTCCTGGTTCTCGCCTTTCCCCTGTTCATAATACTTCTCATCCCCCTTATCTTCGGCATCGTGGCCTCCCTCTTCGTCGCCGATATGGTGGGTTACTTCACACGAAGCACGAAACACGAAACCCAAAACCCGAAGTCGGGCCAGCCCGACACCAGCAAGGCCAGTATCATCATCCCCAACTGGAACGGCCGAGAGCTGTTGCAGCAATGTCTGCCCTCTGTCGTAGAGGCGGTTAGGAGTGATGGCGGCGGCCATGAGATCATCGTGGTAGACAACCACAGCACCGACGACAGCGTGCCATTTCTCAAGGATAACTATCCTGAGGTCAAGGTGCTGGGGCTCGATAGGAACAGGGGGTTCGCTGGCGGCTGCAACGCCGGTGCGGCGGAGAGCCGAAACGAGATCCTCGTTTTCCTCAACAACGACATGATCGTTGACCGAAGTTTCCTGCGCCCCCTGCTCAATGGTTTCGACGATGGGGCCGTCTTCGCCGTAAGCTCGCAGATTTACTTCTGGGATGCCGAAAAGCGGCGGGAGGAAACTGGCCAGACGCGGGGCTTCTTGAAGCTGGGCTTCCTGCAGGTTGTTCACGATGAGCCGCCCCCACCCCCCCGCATGCGGGGGGGGCAAGGGGGGGGTGGGGGGACTAGGGGGGGGCGGGTGCGCCCGGTGCTCTACGCCGGCGGCGGATCATCGGCCTTTGATAAGAACAAATTCTTGGCCTTAGGTGGCTTTGATGAGCTTTTTCAGCCTTTCTATTGGGAGGACACCGACATTTCCTACCGAGCCTGGAAACGGGGCTGGAAGGTTCTATACGAGCCGCGCAGCGTGGTGCATCACAAACACCGCGGTACCATCGGCAAGGTCTACGATGAGAATACCACCGACCAGGCGATCAACAGAAATCACCTTCTCTTCATGTGGAAGAACCTCTCTGATCCCAGCTTGCTTTTCCTCCACCCCTTCGTTCTCCTGGGCCGGCTGGTGTGGAATTACGCGCTCGGCAACCGCACCTATCTGACCGCCTTCGGGAGCGCCGTGAGCCAGTTGGGGACAGTCTGGAAGAGCAGAATCGGAGGGAATCGCTCGGGGAAGCTCAGCGACCAGGAAGTTCTGGCAGTCTCGTCAGACCTATTCCAATACAAAGAAAGATTCCAATCTCCAATCTCCAATATCCAATATCCAGCTTCCAAAAACATCCTGTTCATTTGCCCCTACATCCCCTGCGTTGGCGTTCACGCCGGGGCAGGCAGGATGTACACCATGATCAAGCTGCTGGCCCAACGGCACCAGGTGAGTGTGGCTACCTTTATTGATAAGGAGAGTGAGTTTAAATATGTGCCGGAGCTGGAGAGATACTGCCAGGAGGTGGTAGTCATCCATCGCCAGCCGCCTTATCGAAGACGCCATCCTTTGCTGCTCGAGCCCTTCGTAGTAAGCGAGTTCAACTCCTCCCCAATGGAGGCCGAGATTCACAGGTTGCTCTCGGAGAGGGACTTCGACATCGTGCAGGTAGAGTACACCCAAATGGCGCAATATGTGCCTGACACGCGGCGGTCTTGCACCCTGCTGACGGAGCACGAAGTGGCCTTTGCCACGCACCGTCGGGCCTTCGAAAGCTTTCCCTTCTCCTGGAAGAAATTCCGAGCTTTTATGGGTTGGCTGCTGATGATGGATTATGAATTAAAGGCTTGTCGCCGATTCGATACGGTCTTAACCCTCACCGATGCCGATAGAAAGGAATTGCTATCGTTCGAGCCCAGACTGGATATCGAAGTCGTCCCCATGGCTGTAGATAGTTCCCGTTTCGTCCCGCAAGATGTCCCAGAAGAGCCCAACAGTCTGGTCTTTATTGGCTACTTCAGGCATTATCCCAACGTACACGGGATAAAACGCTTTTGCAGAGAGATTCTACCGCTCATAAGAGAGGACATCCCTGAGACCAAGTTGTTCATCGTCGGCTCCAGCCCCCCCGATGAAATCATCAGGCTAGGTGAGCTGGACGACGTCGTAGTCACCGGCTGGGTCGAGGATATAAAACCTTACATCGCCAGGAGTTCGGTTTACGTGGCGCCTTTGTGGTTGGGCACAGGCATGAGGGTTAAAATACTCGAGGCCTGGGGGATGGCTAAGCCCGTTGTTACCACCAGCGTGGGAAGTCAGGGTATTGACTGCACACCGGGCGAGAACGTTCTGATTGCCGATGATCCACAGGGCTTCGCCGCCCAAACGGTGAAGCTGTTGAGGGATAAGGCTCTGAGAGAGAAGCTGGGCAGAAATGGCAGAAAACAGGTGGAAGCGAAATACGATTGGGAGATCATCATCCGGCAGGTCGAGCAGATGTACGACGAAGCATTAGCTACCAAATTCCACTTGATGGGCGAAGGTCTCCCGACCGAGCTCTTGCGAGACACCTCGGTCAGGAGACCTTCGGCGAACGATAGAGAGCCTTGATGGAAGAGAAGAACATTCTGGTTGTGAGATCGGGTTCGCTGCCCAATCTGCTGATGGTGTTGGAAAGCCTGGGAGAAAGATTCCCCGGCAGCGAAATCACCGTGTTGACGGATCCAGACATCCTGGACGAATTGTCGCAGCATCCCAGGGTTGGAGACGTGGCACTGTACAGCAACCTCAGGTTTTTTCTGGCGCGTCAGTTACGGGAGCTGCGTCGGCGGGAGTACGACTGCAAAGTAGCGCTTTTCACCAACGAGAACGAGGGCAGGTACAACAAATTCAAAGCGCTGGCCTTTATGTGTCGAGCGCCCCGCATGATCGTTTACAACGAAAACGGCGATAGCTTCGAGTGGGATTATCGCCACAGACGAGTAATCTGGAGCCACATCAAGTGGCGTCTACGGGACAAGTTCTTCTCGGGCGCCCCCTTACAGCAGAACTTCTTCGTCCTGCTACTCAAGAAGCTTGCCAGTCTCCTCCTGCTACCGTTCGCCTTTATCCGCTTACTGTGTTCGGTGGGATGGCTCTTTGCCCGTCGGTGGTATCATAACAACTTCGGGAGCTAGCTAGTTGAAACTATCGGTCATAATGCCCGTCCATAATGAATTGCACACGATAAGAGAGGCGATTAGGCAGGTGCAGGAGGTTGGTCTCGAAAAGGAGATCATAATTGTTGATGATCATTCTTTCGATGGGACCCGCGAGATCCTGAGCCAAATCGCGGACGATGAGGTCAAAGTCGTCTACCATGATCAGAATATGGGCAAAGGCTCAGCCATAAGAACTGCGCTGCAATATGTGACCGGGGACATCATCATCATACAGGATGGGGATTTGGAGTACGATCCCGCCGACTACCACAAGTTGATCGAACCGATCGTGGAGGGTCGAGCCAGCGTGGTCTACGGTTCCAGGTTTCTGGGTGAAATCACCAACATGCACTTCCTCAATTATATCGCCAACAAAATCCTGGCCCTGACGGCCAGCCTGTTGTTTTTCAACTGGATCACTGACGAAGGAACCTGCTATAAGGTCTTCAAGGCGGATGTGCTGAAAAGCCTGGACTTAAAGTGTACGGGCTTTGATTTCTGTCCGGAGGTCACGGCCAAGGTCCGCAAAAGAGGGTACAGGATTGTAGAAGTCCCAATCTCTTATCGCGGCAGGACTACGGACGAGGGCAAGAAAATCCGGTGGCAGGACGGGCTGATGGCGTTTCTTACTTTGATTAAATATAGATTGGTGGATTGACAATGGAGCAATTAGACCACCCGACCACCAGACCAAAGACCACCCGACCACCAGACCAAAGACCACCTGACCACCAGACCAAAGACCATGTGGTTATATTGGGGTATCTTCTCCTGACCTCACTTTTGACATATCCTTTAATCTTCAAAATCGCTACTCATATTCCAGGTGGCAGTTTCGACGCCTTGCAAAATGTCTGGAACCTGTGGTGGTTCAAATTTGCTTCAGTGGATTTACATAGCAACCCGTTCTACACCCATCTTATCTACCATCCCACTGGCGTCAGTTTGCTCTTTCATACCTTTAACCCCTTTAACGCTATTATTTCAGTGCCGTTGCAAATGATATTTGGGCTAACAGTCAGTTATAATATCATCATCCTCTTGGCCTTTGTTATGGCAGGATATGGCGCCTACTTGCTGGCCAAATATATTACACAAAACGCCGCCGCAGCCTTTATAGCGGGAGCAATATTTGCATTCAGCCCTTCTCATTTTGCTCATACCGCCGGGGGACACCTGCAGGTGATTTCCATAGAGTGGATTCCATTCTATGTCCTGTTCTTCCTCAAAACAATCAGGGAGTCTCGTAAGATAAATGCCTTCTTAGCTGCTTTCTTCTTCTTGCTTACGCTACTATGCGATTTTTATTACGCGCTCTATCTGGCCTGCTTCTCTGTGCTGTATTTGTGCTACCAATTCTGGACAAGCAAGGGGCAAATCACTAGCAAAGAAGTGATGACCAGGTTCGTTATATTAGCAATTGCATCCGCAGTGCTGATAGCACCCATCGCCTTACCCATGTTAATGGAGCTAAAGTATCACATATCGCCTTCTGTAGAGACCACCTTAGCGGGCTCTGCCGATTTGCTTGGTTTCGTCACCCCCAGCACCCTGCATCCACTCTTGGGCCCCCTCGCCCGGAATATAGCTGGCAAGTTCACTGGTAACACGGCGGAAAACACCGTTTTTCTTGGGTATACCGCTCTCTTGGTAGCGATCTATTCGGCTTTGAGGGTTAAAGAAAAGGATATTAGATATTGGATATTTGTTACACTCTTTTTTCTTATCTTGTCTCTTGGTCCGGTTCTGCATATCTTGGGTGATACGGAATTCACCGCCTTCAAAGTGAGAGTCCCCCTCCCCTACCTGATTCTTTACCCCCTTTTCTCGTTCACCAGGGTTCCTGCTCGCTCAATCGTTATGGTGATGCTTTCGTTATCCATTGTGGTGGCATACGGGTTAAAGAGCTTGTCCCGGTGGATCCAAAATCGCTCTGAGGCGATTGCCCTGAGCCTGCCTGGATTCAAGTCGAGCAAAATCGGATCTACTGTGTCGAGGAGTCTGCCAAATGCCAAACGTCTTCCAGAAGCTGTTATGATGTCCTTTTTCTTTTGCGCTATCATCTTTGAATACGTGTCGTGCCCTCTGCCCTTGGGTAAGATGACGGTCCCAAAGATGTACGATCAGATTGCTTCGGAGGAAGGCGACTTCGCTTTGGTGGAGCTTCCGCGAGATTACTGCTATGCCCAATGCCAGGTCAGCGAATATCAGTATTATCAGACAGTTCATAGGAAGAAACTGGTTGGAGGATACGTAGCGCGCAATCCTTCGTACGCGCTGGATTACCTGTACAATACTCCAGTGATCCGGGAACTGAACTTCCCAGAGTTACCGCCAGATATATTGAGGCAGGACCTGTCAGAGGTAGGTCCGAGCTTACTGAATCATTACGATATCAGGTACATCATCCTACACAGAAACTACATGACTCCAGAGATGTTCCACCAAGTTGACGGTTTTATTAGCGACGTTCTCAGGATACCTCTGGACTATCAGGACGCGAACATAAGGCGGTATAGGATTATAGAAACCGCTGAGCCTGTGGCCTTCTTGACGCTAGGGAACAATTGGCAGGGAGTGGAAATGTGGAATGGGATACCAGCTCGCTGGATGAGCAATAACGCTACCCTGTTTGCCATTGCTCCGCAGCCAACAGAAGCGGAAATAAGTTTCTCCGCCAAGAGCTTTCAGACAGAGACAGCGTTAGAAATCTTCCTGGATGGAAAGCTGCTTGATTCTTATCAGGTAGATGAGGCTGGAAAAAGCATTTCCATCACGGTCAATTTACTGGCGGGGGAAAATGTGTTTACCTTTTCTATCCCCGAGGACTCGACACAGCCGCTAGATTCCGGCGGACGCAGCGTGGTCTTTCAGGAGATCGCCCTTCATGTGGAAGGAAGAGAGGGACTAATGCCAGTTGAGGCCCCAGCGACGCCAGCACCTCGTGCAGGTCAAGGAGCAAATCTGATAGAAAACCCCGGTTTTGAGGTTGACGATTTTGGTGTACCGGCCAATTGGGTAAAACAGGGGAATCCAGTATATGATCAAAGCGGGACCAACAGTCACAGTGGCCAGGCCGCAGTTCTAGCGGACGAGCAGAACGGATATTTCTTCAGGCTTTATGTGTCTGGATTGACCAGATACACCTTAAGTCACTACGCCAAAGGTGAAGTTGGGGGAGAGGAGGGACGCCTACAGATTAACTGGTTCGATAGTTCAGATAACATGGTTGATGTGAGCATCATCGTGTTCACGGCTACGACAGAGTATACCAGGCGCTCCCTGACGGCTGTTGCCCCCCAAGAGGCCGTTATCGCCGAGGTATACGTTTCCACAGCCACTGCCGAAGACAAAATATGGTACGATGACTACGAGTTAGAAGCCGAGGTCTCCCCATGAATGAAAACGGACGATCACGACGGTTATCCAGTCGCTACAAAGACGTAGCCGCCGTAACGCTGCTCGCCGTGCTGGTTTTGACGTTTTTCTGGAGATACCTGCTGGGCGAAGTTTCTTTTCCGTGGGATCTGTTGGGCTTCCATTATCCTCACTTTTTCTTACAGGCCGATGCCTTTAGAAATGGTGCGTTGCCCCTGTGGGATCCATACATCTACAGTGGAAATCCACACGTCAGCAACATCCAGGCAGCCATATTCTACCCGATGAACTTGATCTTCTGTTTGTTGGCAGCGCTCTCCGATAACCTGGGATTTCGCGTGGTGGAGTACCAGCTCATCCTTCATTTCTTCCTGGCTGGGTTATTCATGTACCTTTTCAGCAGGAGTAATAATCTGGGGGTCTTTGGCTCGTTAGTCTCCGCCATAACCTACATGTTGGGTGGGTTTTTCGTGTCACAAGCTCAACACCTTGGCGCGGAAAGCGCGGCGGCGTGGATTCCCCTGATTTTCCTCCCGTTACAAAAAGCTTTCCGGACGGGGGACCCTATTTATGGGGTATGGGCAAGCATCCCCATCGCTTTCCATATACTCGCTGGGAATGGCCCCAGTTCTATGGTGCTGGTCATTGTTCTGACTTTTTATCTCATCTGCGTACAATGGCAAAATCACAGGAAGCACTCCCCCCCCTCTCTCCCCCCCTGGCAGGGGGGGATGGGGGGGATTGTCAGGCCGCTCGGCATCTTCGCCCTGGCATTATTACTTGGATTGGCATTATCGGCTGTCCAGACCTTGCCCACTTTGGAGCTGTTTCCTCGCTCGATCATGGAGGGTAGAACTTATGAACAGGCCACCCGCGCCACCTTTTCGTTGAAGAGTTTAATGACCTTCTTTGTTCCGAACTTCTTAAGCGGCAATTCGGGGTCAGCAGCATACTGGGGGACAGGAGATATCACGAAAACTTATCATTATATCGGCATCCTCCCTTTGATACTGGCCGTGTTGGCTGTTTTGTTCGTTAACAAGAAGAGGTCTGGGCCATTTATAGCCTTGGGCGCTTTCTCGTTTCTGTGGTATCTGGGCCATTATACCATGGTCAGTGAGATCGTGTATCTGCTGACGCCTTCGATCGTTCGAAGAGCCATCGAGCTCTTCCCCGTCAAAGCTTATTTTGACTTCGCTGTGGCCACTCTGGCTGGCTTCGGAGCGAGCTTTTTACTTGGTTTCTTGAGCACCGCGAACCGATCTGGACTCACCAGGTTCTCTAAGCTATTACTTTGGTTGAGCTTGGGATCCATGCTAACCCTGTTGTTCATCTGGACGCCCATTTTGTTGCACCTTCACTTTGCCTCTGACCCTCAGAGCCAAGAGTATTTACATTTCACCGATGTGTTTGAGGGCCTGGTTCTTTTCACTTTGCTTCTCGCGTTCAGTGCGTCGCTCGTTTTCTCGTGTGCCAAGAGGCTCTGTGGCCGAGGAACCACCATGGCCTTGATCGTAGGCTTGGTCGTCTTCGACCTGTTCACCTTCGGGTCAGTCAAGAAGTTCAATGCGGCCGAGGCAAGCCCCGATTTCTGGGTAGGGCCGGACTACGTTGATGGTGGGAAGATCGGGGTCATAGCGTTTTTGCAACAGGACACGGATTACTTTAGAATCTATGCAGATCCAAAGGCTTTGGGAGGGATATGGGCCAATGGATCCAGGATTTGGAAGCTCCAAAGTGTGGGGGGAGCTGAGCCCATACTGCTACAAGACTACTCGAAGTTCCTCCGCCTCTTTTGTTCTCCCGAAGATGGCGGTAGAATATTCACTATCCGTTCGCTTAACTCCAAGCTACTCGACTTGCTAAACTTGAAGTACATTGTAACCACAAAGAGCTTGATGGAGATAGACCCCGCCGTTGATGAATCTAGATTCGAGCTTGTTTTTGACAACTACTATAAGATCTACAGGAACAAGACCTCCTTACCTCGCGCTTTCATCGTCCATCAAATTCGGGAGCTGGATGGTGGTGAACAAGTACTGACCGAACTGAGCTCACCGCTCTTCAGTCCGCGAGAGGTTGTGCTGTTGGAAAAAGAGCCCAGCCAATCGTTAAGCTCCGAGGTGGCTGAGATAGCCGTCCCCAGCAGTTTCTGGATCGAGGGAGAGAACTCCCTTACCCAAGTCGGCATGAAGGGGACGGATTCTAAAGCTGCTGCTTCAGGTCAAAGATGTCTCGGGTACGGATGGGGACAAAATAGCGAAGATCGTGCCGCATACGCTATCCCTATTCCAAACTCCATGCCTGGTGCTGGCCTCTATTTGCGATACGCGAAGGGGGGCTCCGGTAGCGCCAGCTTCGACATCTACGTAGACGGTAAGCTAGTCGGAACAAGCCCAACGGTTTCCCTGCATCCAACATCGGGATGGGGCGAGGAAGATTCACATTGGGAATACGCCGATGTGCATCTGGGGAGCCTTGGGCAAGGCGAACATGAGGTGGAAATACAATCCGTGAGAACCAGCCCCGATAACGCCGTTAACGTAGATGGCTTTCTTATCGCGGAGGGACCGCTGGCCATTGCTGAAGGGCTCGTTGCTCCGGAACAGGATAGTGTCCAGATCACCGACTATCGTCTTAATAGCATAACTTTAGACGCTTCCTTGGACACAGATGGGTTTTTGTTCACCAGTGAAATCTATTATCCGGGGTGGAAGGCTTACGTTGATGGGAAGGAATCAAAGATATATAAAGCGAACTATATCTTTAGAGCCGTATATCTTCCTCCAGGCTCCCATACGGTTGTATTCAAATACGAGCCTTTTTCGTTCAAGATTGGGCTTTGTGTATCTCTGCTAACGCTACTGTGCATTGGTTATTTCATCGCTGGCAATGCCTGGGCAAAGTCGCGAGCAAGGGAATAGAGGAAGTGCGAATGTCCAGAAGGGTAGAAATCGCGTTGCTCGCTTTGATTTGTTCATTGTTCTTCGTCCTCGCCAGCTATCATATCGAGCTGCCGGGTCTATACTATGACGAAGCCCTGGACGTGGTGCCAACGATGCAGTTAGCGACTGGGCAGCGTGTCGAGGAGCATCGCTCCATAGAAGTATTAGGTCATCGTCTGCCAATCATGGTATCGGAATATGTGGGGCCGGTGTCCACCTATCTGACACTTCCCTTCTTCCTTCTCTTTGGCGTCAGCGTCTTTTCACTACGTTTGGCGACCATCGTTTTTGCAGTCGGGACGATCATCTTTGCTTTTTATTTCCTGAAGCCATTCTTCAATAGGAAAGTCGCTTTCTTGGCCGCATTCCTGTTGGCGGTGAATCCCGCCTTCATCATGTGGTCGAGGCAGGGCAACCACGTCTCCTCTCTCATGTCTTTCATGGCCACTGGCAGCCTAACCTGCTTCTACCGCTGGTACAAAAAGCGGAAAGACTTCTATCTTTATGTTGGATCGTTTTTGTTAGGATTGGGTTTGTGCCAGAAGATCATCTTTCTCTGGTTCATCATGGCTCTTGGTCTCGCTGTCCTCACGCAGAAGATCAATCTGAGGGAAGTGGTCTCTTTCAGAACCTGGATCGGGGAGATGGCAGGGAAGGCGGCCGGTTTCGGAATCAAGCGCTTCGGGTTAAGCCTGCTTGCGTTTTGTGTTGGGCTCTCGATGATGCTGTGGTACAATCTGACTACCCCAGGCACGATCAGAATGATTCTGAGCAACCTGGTGGTTACCTCGAAGGGGACCAATAATTTGGCCTTTTTGACCAATTTTCTCAAAAGGGTAGAGGATTTTAGACAGGTTTTAAGTGGTGGCCTTTTCAGTTACACAGGAGGGAGCTATGCTAACCAGCTCTACGTTCCGCTGTTTATGGTTGCGTTTCTCTTCTGCCTTGTCGTCTCTCTGTTGCCAATAAAGAGTATCAATAGATGGAAAATTACTAGCAGAGGCGGCTCCCACGCCGCCGATTCGCGGGCATGGGAGCCCGCTCTGCTTCAGAATTTCCATCTACTGAGTATAAAGAAGAAGAGAAGATTTGTTTTGATCCTATTCATTACGCTCTTTGTCTTCAGTTGTTTTACCATTGGGGGATTGTCACCCCATCACCTGTTGATCCTTTTGCCTTTGCCTCAGGTCATGATCAGCCTGTTTGTCTGCGATGCTGAAGTATTGCTAAGAGGAGTCCATTCTTCTGATTGGGTAGAGAAGATACTGTCTGTTGCGTCGCTTGCAGTTGTGATGGTAATAGTTGTTCTTGACCTTGGAGTCATAAGGAACTATCACGTGGCAATGAATGAAACAGGTGGGGTTGGGATGTTCTCAGATGCCATTTATGACCTGGCTGATTATTTGGAGGACAATGATATCACAACTCCGCTGGCAGTAGATTGGGGGTTTGGGAAGAATATCCAATTCCTTGCTAAAGGGGCAGTCAACCCGGTCGAGATCTTTCAGTATAACCAGGAGCCTGACGAAGAGTTTTCCAGGGAGGTTTTCAAACGTCTCAGTAATCCCAATAATCTCTATTTATTTCACAGCGCCCAGTTTGCGGCTTTTAGACGATACGAGGCTTTTGAGACAGTGGTGCGTCAGGCGAACAAGGCTATTCAACTGGAAAGAACCTTTTATCAACGGGATGGGACGCCGGTGTACTACCTCTACCGAGTGACGACTCCTGGTCAGGCCTATTCCCTGTGGCAGGAAGGCGAGGACTACGAGACCAGTTTTGGAAACAAAAGCGAGGATTTTAAGGGTGGCGCTTCTAACGGTAAGTGTTTGGGAATGTGGTGGGGGAGTGAGGCATCGCATTTTGCATTGTATAAGATCCACGTCGCCGAGGACATTCCCGATGCCTATATTTACCTGAGGTACGCTCACGCAGATAATAACGCTAAGAAACTCAACCTGTATTTTGACGGCAAACTGGTAGGGACGAAGCCCTCGATCGAGCTGCCGGGATCGGGGGGATGGGGATACGAGGAGTCGGAGTGGGCCCTGATGGGCTTGTCTTTGGGCCAGGTGATTTCAGGTGAGCATTGGATCGAGATCCAGCCTGATGGCGATCAAAACGCCATCAACCTGGATGGTTTCTACATCGGAAGGACAGAGTAGACGATGGGCTGCAGAATTCAGCGGATTCGGATAGTGATGGGAGTGCTGCTACTCCTGGGGCCTGTTTTGGCCGCTTGTGGCGTGCCTGCTACGCCGTCAGTCACGCCAACGCCTTTCGAGATAGCGTCTACAGGGGAATACGTTTGGCAGGAGGGAGAGGCGTTTCTCTCGCAATCCGGCTCCAATGCTGCTGACTTCAAGATCGCTGCCTCAAACGACCAGTGCCTGGGCATGGGCTGGGGCAGTCGCAGAGGTGATGTCGTGGAATATGAGGTAGGCCTCCCTTTCAGCTTGCCCCAGGCCGTTTTGTACCTGCGCTATGCTCGCGAGGGGCGATGGGCCGCTGAGCTGGACGTTTACGCCAGCGGAAAGCTGATAGGTTCCAGCCCCAGCATGGTTCTTAAGCCAACTGGCGGATGGGGCTACACGGCTGGTGAGTGGAAGTATCAGAAGCTGCTCCTGGGATCAATGGAAGCAGGCCAGTACAGGATAAAGCTGGTGTCGCTGATTGATGATGGGGTAGTGAACATTGATGGTTTTTTCGTTGCTGACGAGTCTTTCCGACCATAGCTGGAGGATGAGGGCTTGATAATTACGGCTATATTAAGAACAACGAGCTTCTTTCTGTTGCTGCTCTTCTTACCCGGTTACGTAACCCTCCGGGCTTTGAAAGCCAAAGGGCTTGATTTGCCAGTGACCTTGTTTCTGTCGGTCTTCTCCAGCATCCTCCTTAGCTCCTGGTTAGGACTGCTACTGGCGGAGCTGGCGCTCTTTTCGCTTTGGTCTCTGTTGTTTCTTCTTCTCGTCTATTCGGTGAGCATGGCCGTTGTCTTCAGGGTCAGGCTTACTTGGAGTGGTATTCCCAAGCTGCGATTGAATATTGGGTATTTGTTATTGGTTATTATTGTTATCGCTGGCTTGTTTTTCTTTCGCCCCTTCGAGTCCATTCTCGGCACCACGGACGCGGGCGTTTACCTGGGGATGGGGGTGAACATCGCCAGGACGGGAGCGATCCGCGCCCGTGACCCCCTGCTCACTGATCTGACTGGCGGCATCGGAAATGCCCTCCTCTACTCCTACCGATTTCCCTCCGGTTCCGAGTTGATGAGATTCTTCGGCGACGGAGTCCGCATCTGGGATATGGAGCAGGGAATGCTTTTCTCGCAGCAGAACCATCTCTACCAGGTCTGGATCGCCATCTTCTACTCGATCTTTGGGATGAGGGTGGGCATGAACCCCTTTGCCCCGCTGGATGTGCTGGGGATTTTGGACCATTTTTCTGGCACGCCGATGTTGTTATACGTCACTCCCCTGTTTGGGCTGCTGGGGGTGATCGCCCTCTACTTTGTGGGGAAAGCTTTGTTCGATGGCAGAGTCGGGTTGCTGGCTTCGTTCCTGTTGGCCATCAACGTCGTCCAGATGTGGTTTTCCCGCTGGGCCATGTCCGAGGTGCTAACCCAATTCCTGGTGTTCGGCGCGCTCTACTGCTTTGTCCTGTACACGAGACCCGCCCGTCGCGTACCTACCTCGCTCCCGCCGGATCGCCAGATCCGGCGGCCTGGCCTGGATTTGGCAATCCAGGCCGAGCGAGGTGAGCAGTCAGCCCAGCGTTGCTTTGGATTGCTAGCGGGGTTTGGCTTGGGGCTAGCGGTGCTTTCGCGGGCGGACGGCATGTTTCTGATCGTGCCGGTGGCGCTCTATTTCATCTACCTCCGCTTCACTCGCAAGCTGCGTTCACAGCATTTGTACTTCTTCGTCCCCTTCGCCGCTCTTCTCCCTCACTGGCTGATCCATACCCTCCTTTTCTCGCGAACGCAGTTCTCGGCCATAAGCAGGGCCCTTCCCTATTTCAGCTCCATCGTTCCCCTGGCCATCGGAGGAGCCATATTGATCGCCGCCTTGCTGATCCTCGCCCTCCTGCTCCCGTCGGCTCGCCAGATCCGACGGCTCAAGCAGCTACGCGCTCTGGCTCGACGTGCGAACTTTGAAAAGTGGATACTCCCCCCCCAGAGTTGGGGGGGGCGGGGGGGGGCTGCCCTCCTGATTGTCCTGCTGGCTCTTTATGCCTACTTCATCAGGCCGGGCACCGCCGATCCTCAAATGGTGTATTATCATCCTGCAGGTGGGATGATCAGAACCTACAACGAGGAGAATCTGGTTAGGCTGGGATGGTACGTCACCCCGCTGGGGTTGCTGCTGGCCCTCGGCGGGCTGGTTGCCATGATCCTCAAGGAAACCGACGAGGGTAAAATGTTCTTTCTGGGCGTCGCTCTGCTGTACGGTTTTGTGTTCATTCACTCGGCTCTGGTCAATCCCCTTCACATCTATTGGATCAGGCGCTACGTGACGGTGGTCATACCCGCCATTATGCTGTTCATAAGCTACGGCCTCTCTCAAATCTCAAATCTCAAATCTCAAATCTCAATCCCTTGGCCGCGAGTTAGACAGATTCTAGCCACGGTTTTGGCAATCGTCTTAGCAGCCTCCTTTCTCCAGACCAGCCTGGCTGTGGCCGAGCAGATGCCTTATCAGGGGGCAGTCTGGCAAGTGAGCCGCCTGGCGGGGCAGCTCAGCGACAGGGCGGCGGTGATCTTCGAAAGCCCGTTGATAGGAGACCCCCTGGCCCTGCCCCTGACTTACCTTTATGATAGGGATTCCTTTGTCTTGCAGGGGCAGGGGTTGGATAACGAGCCCTTTTCCGATCTGGTGGAGAGATGGCGCAATCGCGGCAGGGAGGTTTTCTACGTCGCCTACGACGGCTTGACGAGAGTGCGCTCAGACGACTACATTTTCTCCCCCGTAGGCGAGGTGGCCCTGGATATACCGCTGCCGGAGACGTCCTTCGACCATCTGCCGCAAGGGATGGTGCATACTTCTTACGACCTGGAGGTATATAAGATAGAGCCGGCCTGGAAGAGGGAAGGTGCCGCCTATCCCTTCTCCCTCGATGTGGGCAGGTTCGACTACGGCCATCTGGTGGGAGGTTTCTATGCCAGAGAGGGTGGCCCCGGCGGTTGGTACAGGTGGACGGGAAAAACGGCCGAAATACTGCTGCCCTGGGTTCCAGAGGGAAAGAGCCTGCTTCTTTCGCTCACGGTGGGCAGCCCGCGCCCCGCCGGGGTTGAACCAGCCGAGGTGTCCGTTTATTTGAACGAGTGTCTCCTCGACAGGTTCAAGTTGGCTGATGAGTTCAAAACCCAGACTGTGATAGTGCCTGCGGATGCGGTAGCTGACCCTCAGGCCAGGACGGCTCTCCTCCGCCTGGAGACCAATACCTGGATTCCCGCTGAGGCGGGGCTGGGAGACGTCCGAGAGCTGGGCATCGTCCTGGATCGCATAGAGCTTGACAGGGTGCCATGAATCGAAAAGCATCAATCATCGTCGTAAACTGGAACGGCAAGAGGTTCCTCGAGGAGTGTGTGTCCGCCCTCTTGACCCAGACCTATTCACCTTACGAGATCATCCTGGTGGACAACGGCTCCCGCGACGGTTCGGTGGACTTCGTCGCGGCGAGGTTCCCGCAAGTCAGGGTAATCGAGAACGGCCAGAACCTGGGCTTTGCGGCAGGCAACAACGTGGCCATCAGAGTAGCGGGAGGGGACTACATCGTCACCCTGAACAACGACACGCGAGCGGAGCCAGACTGGCTGGAGGAACTGGTCAAGGTCGTGGAGACCGATCCGAAGATAGGGATGTGCGCTTCCAAAATGCTCTTTTATCACCACACCGGCGTTCTCAACTCCACTGGCATCAGCTTGGACGTAGCGGGCATCGCCTGGGACCGGCGGGGCGGAGAACGAGACGATGGCCAGGAGCGCGAGCCGGTAGAGATATTCGGCCCCTGTGCTGGGGCGGCCCTTTATCGTCGGGAGATGTTAGACGAGGTCGGTCTGTTCGACGAGGATTTCTTTGCCTACCACGAGGACGTGGACCTGGCCTGGCGCGCTCGTTCCCGGGGCTGGAGGTGCATGTACAACCCGCGAGCGGTCGTCTATCACGTTCACTCAGGGACGGGCTTGGAAGGCTCGGCTTTCAAAAACCGCCTTTTAGGTCGGAACAAGATCTGGACGATGGTCAAAAACTATCCGTCTCCTCGAATCTTTCTCTTCTTGCCCCTCATCGCCTTCTATGATTTGGCATCGGCCTTTTACAGCTTGTTTAAGAGGCAGGATGCAAGTCCCTTACGGGGGAGGCTGGCCAGCCTGGGCTTATTGCCTGAGATGTTGAGAAAGCGCAGGGAGATCCAGCGAGAGCGAACGTCATCGGAGTTTCCCTGGTTCAGTCCCCTGGCAGACCCCGTCACCATGTTGAAGAGATACGAGCGCTTCCAAAGCTTTATCACCAGGGGTAGATATGTTTAGCCTCGACGTTTCGCGTTTCACGTTTCACGTTTCACGGCCCTGGAGCGGAGATGTCTCTGCCTTCAGATGGGCCGTGGTGATTTTCGTCACCATGAGGATATCGCTCTCGCTGGTCGCGGCCCTGGCGCTTTTCCAGTTTCCTATGTACCACGTTACGTACTATCACGGAGTCCAACCAGTACCTCCCGGAATCGGCAACGCGCTGCTGGGGGTCTGGCAGCGGTTCGACTCCATCTGGTACACCAAGATAGCCATGCAGGGTTACGCTCAGGGCGACGGCACGACCGTCTTTTTCCCGCTTTATCCCCTCTTGACCAGGCTGGTCGGGAAAGTGCTCTGGGGCAATTATCTGCTGGGCGGAATCATCGTCTCCAACGTGGCCTACTTCTTGGCCCTGATCGCTCTCTACAAACTGACGCAGTTGGAGTTTGATCCCCAGGTCGCCACTCGCGCCGTCGTTTACCTGTCGGTTTTCCCTACCGCCTTCTTCTTCCTGGGAGTCTACACCGAATCGCTCTTCTTGCTCTTCGCGGTGGCGGCCTTTTACTACGCCAGGAAAGGTAACTGGTTAGCAGCCAGCATCGCGGGGCTTCTCGCCGCGCTGACCAAACAGTTGGGCTTGCTTCTCCTGCTCCCCCTGCTCTACGAGTACCTTGATAATGTTAGATTTCAGGCCAAGTGTCATTGCGAGGAGCGAAGCGACGAAGCAATCTCCAGCCCACGACGGAGGGGATTGCTTCGCTCCCTACGGTCGCTCGCAATGACAAATGTAACAATTCGCTCGGTTCGACGCGACGTTCTGCTCCTGGCTCTCATTCCCGTGGGCACGTTGGCCTTTCTGCTGTTTCGGCAGTTCTTCATCGGCGAGTCTTTTTTAGTTGAGACCTACCGGGTGCGGTGGGCAGTGAATGCCTCCTGGCCCTGGAGCAACGTCGCTGACAGCCTGGCAGCCATTTTCAACACCGGGAGATTCCCCGCCCTTAATCCAGAGGACACGCTCTTGAGACGCATCTTTTATAACTCTTTTGATTTGGCCTGCCTGGGCCTGTTTTTCCTCCTGGCAGTTGCCTCATTTCGGCGACTGCGCTTGAGCTATGGCCTGTACATGGTCAGCGTTCTGTTCGTGGCCTTGATGCAGAACTTCCGCCCCCCTTATCCGATAGCGGCCCTGCCCAGATACGTCCTGGTGCTGTTCCCTGGGTTCATGGTGCTGGGGGCGATGGTGAAAGACAAGGCCCTGCACTGGGCCACGGTTGCCTCCTCGACCATGCTGCTGGCCCTGTTCACCGCCATGTTCGCCACGTGGCGGGTGGTGGCGTGATTGATTAAGGAAAATTAGTGAAATTCGTGTAATTCGTGGCAAAAAGCAAAATGAAAGTTTGCTATTTCGGCACTTACGACGTGGAGCAGTCACGGAACAACGTGATCATCCAGGGCCTGCGGCAGAACGGTGTAGCAGTACTGGAATGTCACGCCAGATTGTGGTATGATACGGCTGATAAGATTCGGAGTGTGAGAGGCGGCCTGCTCAATCCCGGCCTGCTGGGCCGGGCGTTGGGCAGTTACCTCAGGCTTCTCCGTCGCTACGCCAGGATCGGTGATTATGACGTCATGGTCGTGGGCTACGCAGGACACTTCGACCTGTTTCTGGCCAAGCTATTGACCAGCTTTTCGAGAAAGCCCCTGGTTTTCGACGCCCTCCTCTCCCTCACCGAGACCGTGATCGAGGATCGGGGGTTGGCCCAGCGGGGATCGCTTTTGGCTCGCCTGGTCTATCTGGTGGATAAGTATTCCTGCCGCCTGGCGGACTTGGTGCTCCTGGACACCGAGGCCCACGTCCGGCACTTCCAGCATGACCTGGGCGTGAAGCCGGGCAAGCTGCGCCAGGTGCCTGTCGGCGCCGACGAGGTCTACTGCCGGGGGCCCTCGCCGGTCGGGGAGAGCGACCGTTTCAGGGTGGTCTACTTCGGCCAGTACATACCGCTGCACGGGGTCAACCACATTGTCGAGGCCGCCAAGCTTCTGGAGGGGCACCCGGACATCCGCTTTGAATTGGTGGGGGATGGGCAGACCTACCCGGAGGCCGCATCCCTGGCCGAGAGGCTCCAGGTGCAGAACGTCGCTTTCCGTCGCACGTGGCTCTCGCCTGAGGACCTGATCGCCGAGCACATCGTTCCAGCCGACGTGTGTCTGGGCGCTTTCGGCGATAGCCCCAAAGCCCGGCGGGTGGTGCCCATCAAGGTTTTCGTGGCCCTGGCTATGGGCAAGCCGGTCATCACGGGAGACTCGCCCGCGGCCAGAGAGATGTTGATCCACGGGACGGACGCCATCCTGTGCGAGATGGCCAACCCCCGTGCCCTGGCCCAGGCGATTCTCATGCTGAAGCGCGATCGGCCGCTGCGGGAGAAGATCGCTAAACAGGGCTACCTGTCGTTTCAAAACAAGTTCTCGTCGCGTGTCATCGGGGCGACGGTAAAGAGTTATCTGGATGATGAGGTGAGCAATGCAAACGTCAAACGTAAAACGTCAAACGTCAAAATTTAGACTTCTGGTGGGAATCGTTTTAGTCTTCCTCCTCCTAACTTCCAATCTCACGTTTCACGTTTCACGTTTCACGCTTCACGCCTCCAGCCTCCAACCTCCACCCTGGATCGAACCGCGCTCGTTGAACATCACCAACCTGGTCGGACAGGTTCCTGACGACTTGCTGCAGGGGGTGATCATCTCCTCCTATCCCTGGGATGGCATCGTCCAGTTTGAGTCGAGTTCGGTGTCTGGGGACACCGTGGTGATCACCACCACCATCCACGGGCGGTTGCACTCCTGGGGAACGACGCTGGGCTGCCTGGGGCAAGTTCCACGCTCGGATGAGATGGGTAGCGCTGTGCCGCAGTCTTACCTGAGGGTTTACACGCCGGAGGGTTCGGAGGTGACGTCCCAGATCACGGGTGGGTACTACTGGCCGACGACGCTGACCCAGCCGCTGGCAGGGACAGCAACCTGGCAGGGTCGTTACGACTCTTTTCCGCTGACGATCAGCCGGTCCGACCAGGGTCTCGCACTGCCGGCCAACGTCGGTTGCGACCTGCACCTGAGCGGCAGTTACACCGAGTTGACCGGCGTGTTCACCCTGCAGCGTCCCGTGGCGATGCCAGTCGTGGATGTGGTCAGCACCCAGTCGGCTACCTACCGGTCATACATCGGCGTCGGGGAGGTGGGCCGCTTCCGGCCGCTGATGGACCAGCTGCAGGCGCGTTATTCAGAGCGACATACGTATATCGGCATGTCTATCCCCCCTGATGCCAACTACGTTTTTGCCGTGTACCAGCCCATGCCTGGAGATTACACGGGGCAGCCCTACGATGCCAACGATCCCAACCGGTCGCTGCCGTCGGCTGGGACCACGCGGCTGAGGGCGTTGAACCTGTCGGGGGACCTGGCTAACTTTGGGGCTTTTCCGTTGCAGATCACCTGGCAGGACGCCGACCTTACCTCGAGCAGTGCGCCTTACCTGCCGGCGCAGCACGACCCGTCCAAGTTCACCGCACCTGAGTTCGTGATCCCGCCAGGTGTGCCCTACGACGACTGCTTTATCTACGGCACCTGCTCGAACGAGGTACTCGCCGCGATCCACGACACCCGCGCGCCGATCACCCTGGTCTACCTGTCGGTCTCAGCGCCGACCTCAGGCTGTGAACTGATCCCGCTCAAGTTCGCTGGCCCTTACTGGGAGCCGGGTGAAGAAAATCTGACGACGCCAGCAAGAATGGCGGCGAGCAGCTCTGCCGGAACGCACGTCGTATATTTGCCGGCGTTGTTCAAATCCCCCGACCTGTCTCAGTGTCCGTGTGGATACTTCAATGCCGAGGGGCAAATGATCGGGTACGTGGATCGTTGAGACGTGGGGAGAGGATGGCGGACAGAATGCAAATGGAAAAGAGCGGCCCAAGTATTGCTAGTCGGAGTCGTTTTACTCTTCCTCGGACTCAACATCTACCACGGCTGGCGCGATGCCAGCCGTTTTCAATGGAATGTTCGTCCCTGGCCTCTGGTCGCCTCCTTCGCCCTGGCTCTGGCTTTCTGGCCCATGACCGGTCTGGGGTGGAATTTGATGGTGCGATATTTGGGGGGCAACCTGGCTCTGCGCCAGGGCATGAAAATCTACTTCCTCTCTAACCTGGGGTGGTACGTGCCGGGCAAAGTCTGGCACGTAGTGGGGAGGGCTTACCTGGGCCAAAGGAAGGGGGTGTCGGTGGGGGTGATCTCTACCAGCGTGCTGGTGGAGACGGTATTATCACTTACCTCCAGCGCATTGATGGCCACTTTGGCTCTGCCCTTGCTTTCCCCGTTTTGGGGGGCGAAGGGCTTGTATCTGGGGATAGCTGTGGTGGTCGTTGGCCTGGCAGTTCTGCACCCCACCCTGATGAAGCCCGTGTTGGCCCTGTTGGAGCGACTCCTGCCCGGCCCGAAGCAAATGGCCAAGCCCCTACTTAGATACTCGGTCATGCTGGGCTTCCTGGCAGGCTATCTCATCATCTGGGGCTTCGTGGGGACAGCCTTCTTCGTTCTGCTGAACGCTGTCCATCCCCTCTCTCTCGCCTGGCTTCCGACGGTGATTGCCATCTACGCCATATCGTGGATGGCTGGTTTCCTGGCCCCTTTTGCGCCGAGCGGATTGGGGGTGCGAGAGGGGGCCATGATCCTTCTGCTTGGACAGTACCTGCCTGTGCCCGCCGTGACGGTCACAGCCATTCTATTTCGCATTTGGTTGATCCTGGCCGAGGTGCTCTGGGCGGCCGTGGCGGCTCGGTGGTGATCAGTAGTAATAGTGCGGCCGACCTTGGCAGCGAACACACACGGTGTCGCGCTTCACTTCTTCCCCCCGAAACACCTGGCGGGAAGCGACGTAGAAGTCGTTGTTCCAGATGGCCTTGAGAGGCTCGGCGAAGGCGTTTCCAAAGTCGTTGGCCGGATCATCGTACCAGCAGCAGGGTGACACCGCCCCCTCCCAACTGATCACGCAGGTCTCCCAGAGATAGGGGCACGTTTTGACCTTTTGCAGGGTTCTATCCTGACGTGTTTTGTAATTGTAGAAGCTGTGTCTTTCATTCACGGGCAGCCATCTTTCCATGTCTTCTCGGCTGTCCGTGTTCACCATTATGGGAGCGACCACGAAGTTGTCTACTCCCATCTGTTTTCCCAATTGCCTGATAGCGGGAATCTGATGTTCGTTATGCCTGTTCAGCAGAACTCTGATGGTGAGGAGCGGGAAGGGGCTGCGATGCAGCTCTCTTTGTCTGACCAGTGCTCTGACGTTTTCGACGACCTTGTCGAGGCTTCCCCCCACTCGGTACGTTTCGTACGTCTCCTGATCCGCTCCGTCCAGGGAGATGACCAGTTCCTCCAACCCCGAAACGACGACCTGCTCGGCCATCCCCGCGTCGAAATAGTTGAGGTTGGTACTGATCTTAGTGCTGATGTTTCTGGAACTGGCGTAGTCAATCAAGTCGAATATCTGGGGGTGCAGAAACGGCTCGCCCCAGTTGTACAGATCCAGGAAGTAGGCGTACTCCGCTATCTCGTCAATTAGCTTTTTGAAATCGTCGAAGGCCATCTTGCCCTGGCGGCGCTTGAGGGTGCCCCGCCCCGTGGGGCAAAGCGGACAGTGCAGGATGCAGATGTTGATGGGGTCAACGACGTAGTGGTAAGGGTATCCCCACACCTTCGCCTTTTTGAACTGCCTCTGAGCCTTCGCCAGCAGCCAGTTGGCCAGCTTCCTCGGCGTGCTGTGTCTCAGCAATTTGGCGAGCTGCTGCTGCCCTTTTGTGGCCACCGACCTGGGTCCTGCGGTTTTCGTGAACAGCAATATCGTCTGGCGATTGATCACCGCCGCCTCCTTGACAAATTAGTCATTAGATTATATCATATTGGCGTGACTAAGGCAACCATCTCGACGAGGTGACCGTTCACCTGCTATCGCTGGACCCTGGTCCAGCGGCCTCGACAGACCGTTGTGCCCCTAACCGGGTAGGCTCAGCGATTCCCGGCACCCGACTGGGCGGTCAGGGCAGCGGACCAGGGTCCGCTGTGAGCACAAGGTGAACAGATACTCGACGAATTTTGACGAATTTTCAAAATTGGTCGTCACAGGCCGTATCTTTTTTGGCATTTTTACGTTATAATATATGAGAGAGAAGACAGTATCCAAACAGGAAGAGCGAGAACTGATCAAGCGGGCGAAGGTGTGCGATTCATCGGCCTTCGCCAGGCTCTATGAATGTTACTATCAGGACATTTATAACTATATCTACTTTCGGGTACCTGATGTCTCTCAGGCTGAGGACTTAACGTCGGAAGTTTTTATAAAAGCTCTGGAGTCCATTGACTCCTTCACCTTCCGAGGGTTCCCCTTCTCGTCGTGGCTCTTCCGCATTGCCAGGAACATGATGGTTGATTACTTCCGCAGCCATCAAGAGCCAGTTGATCTACCCCTGGAGGAAGAGGTGCTTCCCGCTGAGAGGGGTCCCAGCGACGTTTTCGAAAGAGAGCTTACCCAACAGCAGTTGGTGCGAGCCCTCAGCAATTTGACCGAGGATCAGCAGCAGGTGGTTATTCTCAGGTTTGTGGATGGGCTTTCTAACACTGAGGTGGCACAGGTACTGGGTAAGTCAGAAGGGGCGATTAAATCGCTACAACGTCGGGCTTTGGGTTCGTTGAACCGTTTCCTGGAGGAAGCCTTTCCCGACAGAGGCTAAGATTCTATTTAGCTCCGGCTGGATCGCCAGATGCAGCCGCGAGCGCGAAAGTTTCGAAGGTTAAGTTTTGATGGAGATTGGGAGGAGACTGAGACAATGAGGCGGGGACTTGAACGCGCTCTCGATGAGTGTCTCTCTCAATTGAATACTGGTGAGTTTGGCCTTGAAGAGGTGCTGGCGCGTTACCCTGAGCACGAGGCCGAGCTTCGTCCCTTGCTGCGAACGGCGATGCTGGTTCGCCAGGTGCCGCAGGTGGTGCCCTCGGCGGAGGCCAGGGCGGCGGGGCGGCGGCGGCTGCTGGCGGCAGTGGCCAGGAAGAGGCGGGAGAAGGCCCCGGCTCGGGCTGGCTTGCTGCGCCGTCTGGGGCAGAGTGCGGCTATCCTGGTGCAGCCCTGGGTACAGCCTCAGAGACAATCCCTGAGGGTGGCGCAGGCCATAGCCGCACTGCTCGTTATCGTCTCCCTCGTCAGCGCGGGGACGGTGGGGGTGGCGGCGGGCAGCCTGCCCAATAGCCCCCTTTATCCCCTCAAGCGCACTGCCGAGCGGGTTCAGCTGGCTCTCACCACCGCGCCGGCGAGCAAGGCCAGGTTGCACATGGATTACTCCGAGAAACGACTGGAGGAGGCCCAAACTCTGTGGAAAGCGGGCAAGGGCTTGTATGAAACGGCTTTACAAGCCATGGAGAGTGAGAACAACGGCGCTCTGGCGGCCATTAGCCAGGTCTCTGAGGAAGAGAGGCTCGGCCTGCTGGGCGACTTCACCCTTCTAGCAGCGAGGCAGCAGGTGATCCTGGAAGAGATGGAGCCGGGAATCCTGCCTGCCGACCAGGAGGCCATCGAAAAAGCTCTCGAAGCTTCTGATGAGCATCAGCGGATAGCGACGGGAGCCATGACGGAGCCTGACCTGTTGCTCACGCCCAGGCCGAGGCCGACGGATACGGCCACTCTGGTGCCGCCCACACTGACGGCTACTCCAGTGCTGCCCACTTTCACGCCGTCTCCTGTGCCCACGGCGACTCCAGTGCCGCCCACGGCCACGCCTGTTCCCAAGCCGACGGCGGTGCCCACGGAGACGCCTCAGGCGGGGTTGCCGACTTTCGAGCCGACAGTGGAGCCCATGGCCACGGAGACGCCTCAGGCGGGGTTGCCGACTTTCGAGCCGACGGTGGAGCCTGCGGCCACGGAG
>Ga0315539_1000236_pt1 | contig 42557 bp, 33 predicted proteins | sample SalMarSW160150MG_FD_203097 | JGI IMG/M metagenome (GOLD analysis project Ga0315539, IMG submission 203097) | Salt marsh sediment microbial communities from the Plum Island Ecosystem LTER, Massachusetts, United States - Salt Marsh Sediment SW1601-150 ...
ACCGTTCATCATATCGCAAAGCCTCCTCCGGTGTATTATCAGCTACCTTCGGGTCTTCATACGGTATGGAAAAACGGGCTTCTGCTCCCGGAATGACCGGGCAGGCTTCATCCGCACCGGAACAGGTCATTACCGCCAAAAAATCTCCCTTCGGATTAACCGGATCTGAAAATTTCTTTGAGAAGGCTGCAATTGGTTCAGTCCCTTCAGTATAAAGTACCCGGTAGACTGGATTTGGGCCGATCGCATCTGAGCCGATCGCATCTGATTCAATCTGAAATCCAGCTTTTCGCATTGCTTTAACAGCCCTTGGGTTGAAAGCGGTTGCTTCTGTTCCTCCCGAATAACAATGAATTCGGGGTATTTCATAAAACAAAGCCGCAACCTGCGCCCAGAGCTGACTCATGTGACTTCTCCGTGAGTTATGCGTACAGATGAACAGGATGTTAACCTGTTTTTCTTGGCCGATTTTTTCAGAAATATAGTTTGTAATGTCATCCAACCGGGTTTTTCTTTCTTCAGGGATTGAGCTGAAATCCGCGGCATTCGTTGAAATATAGAAGCTTAATGGTGCAAAAATTTCCGCTTTATCCCGTTTTTTTTCTGGCATTTCTTGTTAATTTTTAATTGCTTTTTCACAGAAATGATAGGACAGCCCTGTTCGAAAAAAGGATTCCACACCTACGGAGCGGGATTAGCTGTGATCCAAAATTGTCTACCAATGAATTAGACAAATATTTCAAATCATCCGACATGTTATTTGATACAATCAGTGCCAGAAATTTCTCCGGTAGGTTGGAGGTTTTACAGAGACACTCCGACTCCGTGTTTTTCCATGTGCCATCAGGGAAATGGTATATGTACCGGGATCGGCACCTTCCAGGTCCCAGGTTATCCGATTTAATCCCTTGTGATTTGTTCCTGAAATTTCCTTCACTAAATTCCCTTCGAGGTCCTTGATTGAGATACGGACCCTCTTTTTTTCTGATCTCGGTTCTCCCATTTTCAGGTAATAGGTAATGAGTACTCCTGCAGGCGGATTGGGTGCTTTGAAATCATACACCTCTTCGTCTTCTTCAGATGTTTCTATTGAATCAATAAGTATCGTTTCCCGGGGAGTAAACAGAAAAACCTCCTGTTCCAGCACTTCTTTTGTAAGTTCCTCCAGCATGGTAATATCATCCCAGATGAATAATCCACGGCCATAGGATCCCAGGACCAGGTCATTATCCAATGCTGCGATCTCAATGTCATCAACAGCTACCTTTAACAGGTTATCGGGTTGAACCCAGTGTATCCCATCATCGATGCTGATCAGCAATCCATTGTGTATTCCGGCAAACAGGAGGTGTGGATTTCTGGGATGTTCTGCAAAGCCTTTCACCAGTGCCATTTCCGGCATATCTCCCGTAATATCAATCCAGGTCTCCCCAAAATCGGAGGTCCTGAACAGGTAGGGAGTAAAGTCATCGGCTTCATAATACCTGCCATATGCTACATAAGCCGTAGCAAGGTCATGAACGGATGCTACTATCCGGGTAAGAAAACGATCCTGCGGACCAGGCAGTTTTTCCGTAAGGTCTGTCCAGGTTTCCCCGTCATCCATGGTAAGGTGAAGGTTTCCATCATCGGTTCCGGCATAGATCAGTCCTTTCCTGAGTGGAGATTCACACAGCACTGAAAGTGCAGCATAGGGTTTCCTCACGGGTTTTACACCCATGATGGTAATGGTATCCGGTTTGGGTCCTCTTGTCAGATCCTCACTGATAACCGCCCAGTGTTCACCCTGGTCAATGGTTTTAAACAGTTTATTCCCGCCAAGGTAGAGGGCATGCGGTTTATGCCGGGAGATAAAAAAGGGAGTGTTCCAGGTAAACCGGTATTCCTCCTCCTCTGCTTCCGGTTTGGGCCGGATTGATTTTCGTTCATCCGTTTTGATATCATACCGGACAATGTATCCATACTGGGCTTCTCCATACACCCCACTGGCATTTAGTGGCTCAGAAGCAGAATAGAAGCCATCGCCACCGACAACAGATAGGTAATCACTGTTACAGATCAGCTTGTTGCAGTAGGATTTGGACGGGGCACCCCAGACACCATTATCCTGCAGTCCTCCATAGATCCAGTAGGGGTCGCTATGGTCGGTGCTGATGTTATAGTATTGTCCGATCGGAAGGTTACCAATAAAAGTCCATGCTGTTCCCCTGTCGTGGGTAAGGTATAGCCCACCATCATTGCCCAGGATCATAAAAGCACTCTCTTCCGGGTTCACCCATACCACGTGGTGGTCCATGTGTACACCCTTCATTTGTATCCGGTTGAATGAATTTCCTCCATCCGTGGTTTCCTGCACCAATGCACCCATTATCCACAACCTTTCTTCATTGACCGGATCAACATAGATCCTTCCGTACCAGTAGGATATACGCACCCTGTCATTCATAGAAACCCAGGTCTCACCCATGTCTTCCGATTTGAAAAATCCCAGGGAATCGTGTTCCAGGCAGGCATATACACGATTGGGGTTTGATGGTGCATAATCCAGTGCTATCCGTCCGATATTATCCTGCGGAATAGGTTTCCCGATCCTGGTCCAGGAATCTCCTCCGTCCGTTGAGCGGTACAATCCGCTATTGGGTCCCTTCTGGACATGAGCCCAGGCATTACGGTATTGTTGCCATGCAGAGGCTAACAAAGTTGTTCCATCCGGATATAGAAGAAGATCAGAGAATCCTGTGTTGTCATCTACATATAGTATCTTTTCCCAGGTTTGTCCACCATCCGCTGTACGGTAAATTCCCCTCTCTTCATTTGCACCCCATCGGGATCCGGTAGCAGCAACATACACAACATCGGAATTTTTCGGATGGATACGGATTCTTGAAATGTGCCGGGTCTTTTCCAATCCCACGTGCTGCCAGGTTGAACCGCCATCCAGGGATTTGTATACTCCGTCACCAATGGAGGCGGAGCTTTGTTCACCGGATGACTCGCCGGTCCCAACCCAGATTATGTGAGGATCCGAAGTGGAAACAGCCATATCACCAATGGATAGTGAACCACCAGCATGATCAAACAGGGGACTCCAGGTTCGACAGGTATCAACAGACCTGAATACTCCTCCGGTAGAGGCTGAAATATAAACCGTCAGCTTCTCCTGCTGGACTACTTCAATATCGGATATTCTACCCCCGTATCTTCCCGGACCGATGCTTCGCCAGGGGATCTGGCTGATGATTTCCGCTGAAAATTCAGGACCATCGGATCGGGTGCATGCAAAGCAGAGTAATAAAAACAGCAGGGTTGAGGTTAACCGCAATGCAAAATGAGTTGTTTGTTTCATTTTTTCACAAAATTATTTGTAATTTTTCCAGCACGATAAGAGAAGTGTGCAATCCATCGTTCTCGTTTTGTATTTGCTTACTGTTGAATCAAATGTATTAAAATTAACCGATGTAATGAAAAGGATCTATGTAATAACATGCATTGTATGCATAACCGGATGTCAGCCAAAAGGTGATGTAAAGAATGATACCCGTTCTGTTATAACCGATATTGTTACCCATGATTCGTTAACAAAAAAAGAGCAGCTTGGGAAATTATTATTCTTTGAAAAGAGTCTTTCTACTCCTCCCGGACAGGATTGTTCTTTCTGTCATGATCCTGCTACAGGTTTTGCTGATCCTGACAGGAACCTTCCTGTATCCAGGGGTGCACGTCCGGGGATATATGGGAATCGAAATGACATGACTGTGGCCTATGCTGCATATATTCCACCCCTGCAATACGATCAGGAGGAGGGTATTTGGTTTGGAGGTCTCTTCTGGGATGGCAGGGCAAATGATCTTTTTGAACAGGCTGCAGGTCCTCCGCTAAATCCTCTTGAAATGGCTAATCCTGATACCATTACAATTGTTGAATCACTCCGGAAACTGGATTATGTTGATCTTTTTACCGATGTTTTCGGACCGGAAGCAATGACCGAACCGGCACAAGCCTTTGCATTTATGTTAGAAGCCATTGTAGCCTATGAAAAGAGCAGCGAAGTTAGCCCGTTTAACTCAAAGTATGATCTATGGTTGAAAGGAGAAGCTGAATTGACGGAATCTGAGAAGCGGGGGTTACAGCTGTTTCTGGCGGAGGATAAGGGGAACTGTGCTGCATGCCATCCGAGCTTTCCTACTATTGAAGGAACTGGTCCACTATTCACAGACTACACCTATGATAATTTAGGTGCACCAAGAAATCCGGAAAACCCATTCTATCTTTTACCGCAGGATTTGAATCCGGATGGTTTTGATTTTGTTGACCTGGGTTTGGGGGAAACGGTTATGGATCCAGGTGAGAACGGGAAATTTCGTGTGCCAACCTTACGTAATGTTGCGGTAACTGCTCCGTATATGCACAATGGAGTATTCAAGACTCTCTTTCAAGTAATCGCATTCTACAATACCAGGGATATTGCTCCCTGGCCAGCCCCGGAAGTTTCAGAGAATGTAAATAAGGATGAATTGGGGAACCTGCAACTCACCAATCAGGAGATCGAAGATCTGATTGCATTTTTAAACACCCTTAACGATGGATGGATAGATCAGGATTCCATGAGGAATGGATTGAATGAGGTACAATAGTCTCCAGTGATTTTCAGAGTTTTTTCTTCGAATCATTATTTATTTAATACCTTTGCCAAAATGAATTGGTAAAGGGATCCTGAAATTATGAAAAAAGGCAGATATACGGTCATCACCGGATCCGGCAGTTACATTCCACCCAAAAAGGTGTCGAATGAAACATTTCTCGAAAATTTGTTTTATTCACCGGAAGGAGAAAAAATTGACTCCCCGACAAACCTGATCATATCCAAGTTTGAGGAGATAACGGGAATCCGGGAGCGTCGATACGCTGATGAGCATCTGGTTACATCTGACCTGGCTTATTTTGCCAGTTTGGATGCACTTGAATCGTCAAATACCGACATGGAAAGCCTGGATTACATCATTGTTGCCCATAATTTTGGAGATGTACGAGTTAACCAGAAAGGGTCTGATTTTGTTCCAAGCCTTGCAGCACGGGTAAAAAAGAAACTGGGTATTAAGAATCCGAACACCATTGCCTACGATTTGATTTTTGGCTGTCCCGGTTGGTTGCAGGGGGTTATTCAGGCAGACTATTTCCTGAAATCGGGTGATGCAAAAAAGGCATTGATTATCGGAGCAGAAACCCTGTCACGAATTTCAGATCCTCACGACCGCGATAGTATGATCTATTCGGATGGGGCAGGGGCAGTTCTCCTGGAATCCGTGGTCAGCAGAAAACCAATTGGTATACTATCCCATTCCACCCGGTCCGATTCCCTGGAGTATGCCGATATGCTGCGGATGGATAAATCTTATAATCCGGACTTTTCAGGAGCGGAGCTGTTTATAAAAATGAACGGCAGGAAGTTGTATGAATATGCATTGATAACCGTTCCGCAGGTTGTTAAAGACGCTGTTGAGAAGGCAAAATTAATACTGAACGATATCAGCAAGGTACTCATCCATCAGGCCAATGAAAAAATGGATGAAGCCATTCTCCAACGTATTTTCAGGCTATTCGGAGAGAAGATTATTCCTCAGCATATCATGCCCATGATCATCTCTCAATATGGAAATAGCTCGGTAGCAACCCTTCCTACTCTTCTTGATCTGATCCTCAAGGGTAAACTTCCATACCAGCGGTTCATGAAAAATGATTACCTTGCCTTTGCATCCGTTGGAGCGGGCATGAACATCAACTCATTCATTTATAAAGTCCCGTAGATCACGATCCACCGGAAAAAATTCCATCCAATCCGTTCAGGACTGATATCCTGAACAGTCTTATGATATCAGCTTGTTTTTCAGAGACTTAACGCTGTGTATTCTCCTTTTTTTTCTTCGCTCTGCAGGGTAATCACATAATTTTTTCTTCAAAAGACTTGACTTTCGGTACACGGTTGTATTATATTACATACAAAAAATCTGCTATGAATACAAGAATGTTAATTCCTACTTTACGCCTATTCCTGTTGTTTTTATTCAGCTTTTGTACGATCTGTTCTTTGCCTGCTCAGGAACAATCGCTTCGTGACCCAAAAGCAATTACAATAAAGGATATCAGCCTGAATGATTTCCTGAAACTGCACAAACAGGGTTTAATGGAAGCTATCCCCAGTTCACAGGTTGAAATTGATTCTGAAGTGGTCAGTATTCAGGTGGATTATTTTCTTAAACAGGAAGGATATAGCATTGATTTTTTGAAAGAGGTTGATCTGTCAAACACCGATCTGTCCAGGGCTGACCTTCGTTTTCTGAACCTGAAAGAGGCTAACCTGAAAGGCAGCGATTTAACAAAAGCGGATCTAAGCTTCGTAAACCTCAAAGAGGCTGATCTTACCGGTGCCGTTTTGGTCAAGGCAGATCTGACCCAATCGAACATAAAAGAAGCCATCGTAAAAGATGCTGATTTCTCGGATGCTGTGCTGGAAGGTACAGACATTCATGAAGCAGAGGGTCTGACAGTAAACCAGCTTCTTTCGGCAAAAAGCCTGATTAATGCAAAACTTCCCCCAGCATTTAAGAAGGAACTCATAGCAGCAAATCCAAAATTATTCAAAATCCCGTAGGCTCATTTCTATTATCAGGATTCATCTACCGGCTGGTGAGTGAACATAAACCTGTTTGTTCAACGGTTATCCGAAAATAGCCATGGTATTCTCATCGATCTGGGTAAAGTTCGCCATGGCAACCGCAGCAGAATGAACAAAGGGTTTATCCAACACCCACTGAATGGCTTTGCCAAAGGAGGGTTGCTGATCACCCTGTCCCTTGTAGGGCCCTGCAGAACAGGTTTTCATGGCAATAATCCCTTTGCCGTTTCGATCTGCCTGTTTCATTTCATCTTCCAGTGCTCCCTGGTCATAATTACTATACCGGCCGGTAATGGAGTGTGTGTATGATCCTGCGAACGTATAGGAAACCATTGCTACATCATAAAAGTTCACCCTGTTATCTGCTTTCAGAAGCCCCGCCTGGTTGTAATGGGAGGAGAAGCCACAAGCCCTGATGGTTCCTTTGTTCTTAGCCTCCGAAAAAAAATCCATAACAGTTTGGTGATGGATGATCTCTTCCGATTCGGCACCATGGATAAGCCATATGTCAATGTAATCCGTCTGCAATGCTTTCAAGCTTTCATCCAACGATTTTTGCATGATGCTCCTGATCTTTTGAGAAACTTCTTTTGTTTTCAATGCATTTCCTGTTTCCGAGGGCCCTATCCTAACCTTTGATTGAATGATAAGATTCTTCCGGATCTCTTTAACGGTTTTACCAATCATCACCTCATTCTGTCCATTTGCATAAGACCGTCCTGTATCCAGAAAATTTATCCCGGCATCCAGGGCTGCCAGAAGCAATGCTGGTTGCTGGGCTCTTGATGCTCCATAACCCAGCGTGGTTATTTCAATCCCTGTCTTTCCAAGAACTCTCCTTTCCGGTTCATTCGTCCATCTCATCCAGGAAAATGGTCTTTTAGCAATTAATCCTGCCCCGACAACTCCTGCAGAGGATTTTTTAAGGAATTCTTTCCTGGTGATGTAACCGTTTCTTTCCCTCTTTGTCATGTAGCCTGGTGTTTGGTATTTCTCTAAGTGCGGGTAAGATATGAAATTTCATCCTTATTAACGAGTTTTCAACAATGACCTGTTTATTATTTTTATATCACAGCCTGAAACATAACCAATTATTCCGTATCTTGTAATCCCGAAAACTGAACCCCCAATCAAAAACACATTGGATAAAAAGATCTATCCATACGACTGGAAAGGCAAAGCAATTCTGGTTGTTGAAGATGATGAGCCAAATTTCAAATACTTTGAATTCCTGCTTAAGGAGGTGGATGCAACCGTGTTATGGGTAAAAAACGGACTGGATGCTATAGAGATTTGCTGCAGTGAAGATCAAAAAGTTGACCTGGTGTTGATGGATGTCCTGATACCGTTTGTAAACGGATCGGATGCTACCCGGGAGATACGTAAGTATTGTAAAGAACTTCCCATAATTGCTATCTCCGCCTACGATACATTTGATAACCGGGAGCGTTGTTTTCTTGCCGGTTGCAATGAGTTTATCTCCAAACCTGTTCTGCCGGAAAAGCTTTTGGAGACCATGGCCTGTTATCTGGAACCCATGGTTCAATTCAAACTAACAAAAGAGAAAGTTCCCATCGCAAAACCGAAACTTTTTAAAGGATAAGCCTGCTGCAAGTAAAAAATCGGTGCCCTTAAAATAGGATACTGATGGATTGATCACCGGGGATTATTCACCATATATCGGTTATACAGATCATTGAAGGTTTCTTCAAGGCGTGCTGCTTTTTCAAGCTGTCCGAATCGTTGTGTTAACCGCACCAATTCCTGGAAGATCTGCAGATTCAAGCGTTTCTCATAATCGATGGCATTACCAATGGATGGCCTCAGAGAAAAGTAGTAATTAAGCTCCTCCTCACAAACCAAGGCATACTGATCGACGATTGCATTTGCTTTATTAAGTTCATCGCATTTGTAATAGACTTCTGCTATACCGACGGTAAAAATATCGTAAGGAATCCGTTCCTGCGGCATCAATTCCATACAGCGGTCAAGAACAGCTACGGCTGAATCCCTCTTCCCCTGATTAATCAATTCTTCCGCCAGGCGGGTAAAATTATTCCTTATCTTGATGACTGAGAAGGTTCTTTTGTTATAGAAATCAAGGTAGACATCGGGTTCATTCATCCTGCCCCATTTGAATTTATTCATCAGGTTATCATACATGGCATCGGCATGTATTCTGCCCATTTCCAGGAATCCGGTTGCTCCTTCTGTTTTTATCGGCACCAACCGGTAGGCAAAACCTTCCAGTTGAAAATACTCTTCCAATCCCAGGGCATCATCGTGTCCTCCGGTGACAAAATAGATGGGTCTTCCCCATTTGTTTTGAGCCAGTAAGTCAAGGACCATCAGCTGGTTTTTCAGGAGGTAATTCCGGTTTATTCTGATATCGATGGATTTCACAATTTGATCGGCCAGTTCGGGAGCAACGGTTCCGTTTTCAACTACTGTTGCGGAATCAACGGGTATACGAAACATTTTGGTAGGGATGTAATCCAACAACTCATTCTCATACCTTATTTTCGTTGCCTCATCATCATTAACAACAAAGTCGATCACCTGTTTAACAGGGATATATTCTTTCACTCTTTCGATCATAAAAACCTGCCCGTTGGTTCCGTCCTTGTATTTCTCCCTGGGAACAGAGAGGGGCAAAGGATCGGACTCATAGGCTTTGCGTTTCATCTGATCAATGTACCAATCGGTATTGAACAGCATCAGGTTTACCACGCGGACATCGGTTCGTATTCCTTCCACTTCCTGGGCATACCATAAGGGGAATGTATCGTTATCACCATTGGTAAAGAGTATAGCATTCGGGGCACAGGAATTGAGGTAATTGTAGGCAATATCTCTCGCTGTAAACCGTCCTGATCTGTCGTGATCATCCCAGTTCTCCTTTGCCATAACACCTGGAACCAGTATCAGGCAAAGCACACCGGCAAGAATGGCACCCCATTCCTTCCTCATGGGTTTTGACAGAGCATCAAAAAGAGAAAGCACCCCCAATCCAATCCATATAGCATAGGCATAAAAGGATCCAGCATAAGCATAATCCCGTTCGCGGGGCTGATTTGGATATTGATTCAGGTAAACCACAATGGCGATACCGGTAAACAAAAACAACAGCAAAACGACCCAGAAATCTTTCCGGTTTCTCTGAACGTGGTAAAAGAAGCCGGCTAATCCAAGGATAAAGGGCAACAAATAATAGGCATTCCTGGATTTATCGTTTGCAATATGTCCGGGTAAATTATCCTGGTTGCCAATTTTTGCCCGGTCCAGAAACTTAATCCCGCTAATCCAATTTCCTTTCAATGGTCCTCCATGACCCTGTTCATCATTCTGCCTGCCGGAAAAATTCCACATGAAGTATCTCAGGTACATGTGGCCAATCTGATAGGTAAAGAAGAACCGGAGGTTTTGCCCAAAGGTGGGTTTCTCAACAAAGGTATCTTCCCCTCGTGAATTCTGGATACTGATTCGTTCACCATCTACCTCTCCCCACTCCTCGTATATCCGGCGATGATCGGGTTGGGCACTCCACATCCTGGGAAAGAAGGTAGTCAATCGTTCATCGTAGACATACTTCGAAGCATACCTTGAAACGACATACTTCCCGTCCTTGGGTGTATAGGTAGGATTCCCTTCTGCAACGTCTACTATGGGTGCATTGTAATACTGCCCGTAAAGAAGCGGCCTTTCACCATATTGTTCCCGGTTCAGGTAATAGAGGAGAGAGAATACATTTTCTGGATTATTCTCATCCATCGGGGGATTGGCCGTGGATCGGATCAGGATCATGGTGAAAGAAGAATAGCCGATCAGGATAACCAGGGCTGCCGTAATAACGGTATTCAGCATGTTGTGATGTTTTGCTGAGAGATAATAAACAATCCCGGCAACAACGATGAGCAACAGGAGGTTCAGAAGCAAAGAGTCGGACATAAAGGGGATACCCAAAAGGATCAATGCTATTGTTGACGAGATGGCAGCATATATCTGGTTATCGTTTCTCCTCGTGAAATAGATTCCCCCGGCAACGGAGGCAATCGTGAAAACGATATGGATGAGTACTCCGGAATTATAAGGAAGGCCGATTGTATTGACAAAAAAGAGTTCAAACCTGGAGGATGTTTTTACAATTCCCGGTATGATCCCGTACATGATAACACCCAGGATGATAATAGAGATCAGGATTGCTAAAATAAATCCCCGTTTTGTTGGTTCATATTTCCTGAAATAATAAACAAAAACGATGGCTGGAATTGCGAGCAAATTGAGCAGGTGTACCCCAATGGACAGGCCCATAAGGTAGGCGATAAAGATTAACCACCGGTCGGCATGTTTCTCTTCGGCTACATTCTCCCACCGAAGGATTGCCCAGAAAACAATGGCTGTAAAGAGTGACGAGGTTGCATAAACCTCTCCTTCCACGGCTGAAAACCAGAAGGTGTCGGAGAAAGTATAGGCTAATGCCCCAACGATCCCGCTCGCCATCACGGCAATCAGTGTTCCGGTTGAATAATCATCGCCTTTGATCAATATCTTTCTGGCAAGGTGGGTGATGGTCCAGAAGAGAAAAAGAATGGTAAAGGAGCTGGCCAGGGCGGACAGGGTATTGATCATTTTTGCTGCCTGAGAGACATCGCTTCCGGCAAAAAGGGAGAGTACCCGCGCCATGAACATCCAGAAGGGTGCCCCCGGTGGGTGTCCGACTTCCAGCTTAAATGCCGAAGCAATAAATTCACCACAGTCCCAGAGACTGGTGGTTGGCTCAATGGTTAACAAATAGACAACCGAAGCGATAATGAATATGAACCAACCGATGGTGAGGTTATATACTCTGAACTGTTTCATCCTTAGCAGATTTCTGATCAATACAACGAAGCGAATTTAATGTTTTTTCTTCTTGAGCCACATTAAAATTGAAATTAATGCGTATTTTCAAAATGCCTTTCCCATTAACAGGTTGAAGAGAGATGAAAAACAGCAGCAAAAAGAAGAGAAAGCAGCGTACCGGTATTGTCTATTCTACCAACCCGGAATATCAATACACATACAATGACCCACCGGAAGAGAAATCCCTGCCCCCGGAACAACAAACAGTGTATGTTTCCATTGACCGTAAAAGCCGTAAAGGAAAAACCGTCACACTGATCTCCGGATTTATCGGCACCACCGATGACCGCAAAGAATTGGCCCGGCTTTTAAAATCAACCTGCAATACCGGGGGGAGTGTAACGGGGGATGAAATCCTGATTCAGGGCGATTTCCGGAACAGGATCATTCAAATCCTGAATGAGGCAGGGTATACCACAAAAATAAAGGGTGGATAGAGAATCATTTATCCCGATTTGATTAATTTGGAATGTTTACAGTGTCCGGCATGCTTCATCACCTTCAAAACCGTAATTTCGCTTTTCTTATTGCTTCTTTCATTCTGTTATTTGTTTCAATGCCTTCTCATTCGCAGTTTTACGAGCGGGGTCAGGATCCTGCATTCATCCGATGGAAACAGATCAGAACCGAAAATTACCAGATCATTTTCCCCGAAAGTTATATCAACGAAGCACAGCGTCTGGCGAATATTCTTGAGTATGCCTACAATTACGTCTCCTTTTCATTGAAAAACAAACCCCGGAAGATTTCGGTGATCATTCATAATTATTCTGTTCGGTTCAACGGTTTTGTTGCCTGGGCACCCAAGCGGATGGAACTTTATCCCACCTCCCCCCAGGATATTTATCCCCAGGATGCGCTAGAACAACTTGCCCTGCATGAATTACGACACGTAGTACAGGTGGACAAACTTCACCAGGGATTGACCAGGATTCTCTACTATGTTTTTGGAGAGATGGCTACCGGCGTCATCTCTGGCATGTTACCCATCTGGTATCTTGAAGGAGATGCGGTTGCAACGGAAACTGCCCTTTCCAGGGCAGGACGGGGCAGATTACCCTCTTTTGAAATGAAGCTTCGTGCACTCTCCCTGGAAAAGGGTGGGGTTTACCGGTACGATAAGGCATACCTGGGATCATACAAGGATTATGTGCCAGATTATTACCAGTATGGTTACCAGATGATCGCCTATTCCAGACAGAAATATGGCAGCCGCTGGTGGGATCAATCCCTCAATTATGTAGCCCGGAACCCCTACCTCATCAGTCCTATACATTTCAGCCTTTACAATCATCTGGGTTTGAACAAGCGGCGGTTATATGATGCAACGTTCAGGGAGCTTGATCATCAATGGAGTGATTATGCCGGGGTACTTCATTACACTTCATTTGATACCCTGAATATCCGGAATCGGGATCTCTACACCAGCTATCGTTTTCCACAATACCTGAATGACAGTGTGATCATTGCCGAAAAATCGAGCCTGGATAAAATACCCCGGTTTGTTGCCCTTAACCGAAATGGGGAGGAAACCGTTATACATCAACCCGGATTTCACGATCCCGTGCGCCTCTCCGTTAGCAATAACACCATCCTGTGGACTGAAATTATCCCGGATGTCCGATGGAGTAACCGGGAATTCTCGGTGATTAAAAAATTTGATATCACCTCCAGACAGGAAACCCCGCTAACCCGGGAAACACGATATTTTTCACCTGCACTTTCGCCTGACGGCACCAACATTTCAACCATTGAGGTCACCATACAAAACCAGGAAAACCTGCTTATCCTAAACACTGAAAACGGAACAGTGATCCGGGAAATTACCATTCCTGCAAAAGCACATGCCATGATGCCAACCTGGAGTAAAGATTGTGAATGCATCTATCTGATCCTCCTGACCGCCAGTGGTAAAAGCATTCAAAAGGTTGATCTGGATTCGGAAACATGGGAAGCGATGCTGGAACCCGGTTTTGAAGATATCCTGACCATTGCTCCCAGCCCGAATTATCTGTTTTTCCATTCCACATACTCGGGAATTGATAACCTTTATGCTATCGAGATGGCATCTAAAGAAATTTTCCAGGTCACCTCATCCAGGAACGGTGCTTTCGATGTGACGGTTTCTCCCGATGGACAGCGGATCGCTTTTTCCGATTACTCCTCTTCCGGTTACAATATTGCCGAAATGGATCTGACGGATCTGGAATTTATAGCACTGGAAAAGGTACCGAAAACCGGGAATAACTGGCATGAAGTGCTCACCAGCCAGGAAGCCGATGTCATTGAAACATCGGATGTCCCTGAGAAACAGTTTGAAGTAACACCTTACCGGAAACTCTCCCACTTTTTGCATGTCCACAGCTGGGCTCCCTTCTACACCGATCTGAACCAGATCGATCTGGAAAATTTTCAAATCCATCCTGGATTTATGTTGCTATCTCAGAACAAGTTAAGCACTGTTATCTCATCAATCGGTTATGCATATAAAAATTCCCGTCACCAATTCTTTTCAACCCTTACCTATAAAGGATTGTTTCCGGTGATTGATCTCTCCCTGAATTATGGTGGTGTTCCCCTGGTCAATCCGGATTCACTTGGTGTTTCATCTTCTGAATTGTCGTTTAACTCCCGTATATACATACCCCTTAACCTTACACGGGATCGTTTCGTCAGGGGTTTGGTCCCTTCGTTCGAAACGGAATACCGGAATTTATATATTTACAATGATGAATCATACCTGTATGAAAAAGGGCTCTGGACCAACAGCTATCGTCTCTATGGATACAATTACCTTAAACTTGCCCATCGTGATTTTCTGCCAAAATGGGGGCAAACCATAGATTTGAGGTATGCCAGCAACCGGTTTAGTGGGAAAGAACAGGGTTCAATCTATTCCTTGAGGATGACCTTTTATCTTCCCGGATTGATTACCAATCACAGCCTCAAGCTTTCGGCAGGAATTGAAAAGAGAAACAACGTTAAGCGGATGTTTTACTATAATTCCCTGAACTTTCCAAGGGGATACAGTTCATCCATTGTTTTACCCCTTGCGGAGAACCTGCAGAGCATTTCAGGTGAATATTCTCTGCCAATCTGGTATCCCGATATTAACATCAGCTCAATCATCTACTTTAAACGGGTAAGGGGCAGTCTGTTTTATGATTACTCACGTGCAAAGATCTTCAATACCGAATCGTCTGACTTCAACAAGGATTATGACATGTTTACATCTACCGGGGGCAGTCTGGTCATGGATCTCCATTTCCTGAGAATCCGGTTTCCCATTTCCCTGGGGGTTGAATATGCCTACCTTCCAATATTAAACAGAAATGAGTTTTCGGTGATCTTTAACATCAATGTTTTTGGGTTTAACATCAACAACTAAACCGCATCATTCGTCACCCGTGATCTGTGGCTCTAATTTTCTTTCACTGGCATAGGCAAAAGCTGCTATCAGGAGGATGGTTATCAGGATGAAATAGGTAAATGCGGGAACCGGCACCGGATCTCCCCCTGCATAGGAATGCAAGCCCGTCAGGTAGTAATTAACCCCAAAATAGGTCATTAATACCGATCCAAATCCCACCAGTGCACTCAGATTGAATGCATATTCGTTGTTTAAATCCGGTATTTGTCTTATGTGAAGGATGAAGGTGTAAACCAGGATCGTGACCAGGGACCAGGTCTCTTTTGGATCCCATCCCCAGTATCTTCCCCACGATTCATTAGCCCAGACTGCTCCAAGGATTGTGCCGATGGTTAAGAAGTACAAACCCAGAATCAGCGACATTTCATTAATTCTTGTCAGTTCCAGAATTTGTTTTTCGATCCTCTTTCTGTTTCCCTCGTTTTTCAACCACATCAGAATCAGGTTAAGTAAACCGAGAAGTGCCCCAAGTCCCAAAAATCCATAGCTTGCTGTTATGACGGAAACATGGAAGGTTAACCAGTAGGATTTCAACACGGGAACAAGATTGGTAATTTCCGGGTTCATCCAGCTCAAATGTGCCACCAGGAGAGTAAGGGAAGCTAAAACAGCCGTTGCCGACAGGGCAATCAATGATTTTCTGGCAAAAAGAAATCCTGCCAGCATGGTAGCCCAGGCCACATAAATCATCGATTCGTATCCATTACTCCAGGGTGCATGTCCGGAGATATACCACCGTATTCCAAGGGCAACTGTATGGGCAACAAATCCCAAAGTCAGAGGTACAAGGATAAGGATAACCACATACCGGATATTCAATTTCGGCATAACAATGTTAGCAATCAGCAACAGGAGGAGGGTTAACCCCAACAGGGAATAGAGTGGAAACAGCTTTTTAAATACATTAACATTATGATAGAGAATCTCCAGCTTCACTTTATTCCCGGAAGGAAGTACATTCCCCCCATTCCGGTACTGATAGGTGAGGATCGCGTCCAGGTATTCATCGGGTTGTTCCCACTCATCCGAATTAACCGACTCTGTGACTGATTGAAAGTAGATCTGGACGATGTGTTTGATGAACAACGAATCCGATTGGGGAACATGCAAATAGGCTTCATCCGGTGAGTACCAGGTGTGGCCAGGATCTTCCGGGGCAGGGAAGATATCCAGAATTGTCCCGGTAAATATCATATAGCAGATATTCACCCGTTCATCAACCGCGATCACTTCCTTGTCAAACTTATCTCTTGTGGAAGGTGTTTTTGAATAAGCCCTTTCAACGTATGCGCTCAATTTGTATTCCCCCCTTCGTGCCATATCAATGAAATCCATCAGGGATCCGTATTTCCCATCCACACCCATGGCTTTTGCCAGATTGGTGTTCCCGATCTTTATCAAAGGGACGGTTTGCCAGTATCCGGGATCTGTAAGCATCCCCAGAAAGAGTTGAGTTGGATGGTATCCCAAAAATTTTTCCTTCCCTGTCACCTTGCGTATCACATCGGAAGCCAGCGTGTTCAGTGGTTTGATCCTTCCATTGTTATCCTGAACCAGCACTTCTCCAAATTTCCGGGTATGTTTATAGGGAACGGTTCTGTTTTCCGCCTGAATCCACTCCTGCGAGTGGGCAACCGTGCCGGAACCCATAAAAAGGGATCCCAGAAGTATTCCAAAAATTGTTCCGATCTGCCGGGCTGCCTTACCGGTACCCGCCCGGGCAAGAGTCCTGAACCGACTTTTACCGTTCAGCAAAGACCAGAGGATACCGAAAACAAGCATAAAGTATCCGATATAGGTTACAATGGTTCCTGAGGAGTCATGGTTTACTGACAATAGGGTCCCCTTTTCATCCGGATCGTAGGAAGACTGATAGAACCGGTATCCCTGATGTTTTAAAATATTGTTCATGTAAATTCTGAATGGAACTTCCCTGTTGCTCTCCGGATCGATGAGGGTTACTTCACTGGTAAAAGAAGAGGGGCTGTTTGAGCCGGGATACCTTTCCAGCTGGAAATCTTCAAGACGGATAGCAAAGGGAAGAGTGATGATTGACTTTCCATAGGAGAGGTATAACGTATCGCCATTCATGTTCACAGCGGTGGTCTCTCCGGGACGGTTGATCTGACTTTTAACGATGGCTCTTTTTGTTTTTCCCTTTCCGGTTATGCTGAACACAAACACATCGGTTGCGGTAATGAAGGACTCTGCCGGTGCAGAGACCCACTGGGTGATTGCCCAATCATACATTTCCTGAAGAACCAGCTGAATTCCATCTGAGGAATATATTTTTCTTTTTTCAAACGGATGATAATGACCCTTTTCCAGTGTCTCTTCCCGGTTTCCCATCATGGAGTTGGTTATTGCATCCTGGGGAAACCGGATGGACAACAGGGAATCCCTATATTGAATGGAGATTCCCACCGCTTCACTATCCGTGTTAAAACCGATGGTTGCTTCTCCTACTATTTTTGTTTCCCCCTCGTACAGGATCACGGATTGCCTGTACTCCTTTCCAAATGCAATCAGGGATACAACCGGTTCTCCATTGGGATCAGGGGTTGGTGACTCCATGGCATTTGGAATAGCCTCTTCCAATCGAATGGTGTATCTGGTCCCATTCAATTTCACGGATCTTGAAAATGTTTTGTTGGAATAGCCAGGCAACCGGGTATCTTCCCGGTACATCTCCTCTGCCACACCGGGTTTAACACCGGCCATCAAGTAGATATTTTGAGAAAGGATCTGATTCGTTTGCTTACCCTCCCTTATATGCATGCTTCCTTCAAATCCGAAATAGCGGGTTATTGCCGATCCCGTCAGAATAACGAGTAGGGAAAAATGGAATAAAAAAATAGATAGCTTCTTCCTGGCATACAGTTTGAATCGAATGATTCTTCCCGTAAGGTTAATGGCCAGAATCAGCAGCAGCAGTTCAAACCATTTTGTATTATATACAGCAACCCTTGCAGCAGTTGAACCATGATTATTCTCGATAAACGTTGCCATGGCAATGGATACGGCAAAGATCAGGATCAACGATCCCATCACATGGGGAGAAAACAAGAAATCAGCAATTTTCCTCATAACCAGTCAGTAAATTCAAGGGGTGTAACAAAACTGATATTCACGCTCCTGTTGGAAACGGGTGAAAATAACACATTTCTTTCGAATTATTACTGTTCAGTTATTCTCGCGGCATATGCTCTTATTGTTTCCCATGCGCGAATAACATGTTGTTCTGTAACATTGGTTTGTGCAATTACCATTCTCAGCGTATACTTCCCATTTAATTTTGTATGGGTCAGGTATAGTTTCCCGGAACTGTTCAACTCCTGCAACAGTTGTTCATTGTAACGGTTGATTGTTTCTTCATCCTCAATTCCATCGGGTTTAATCCGAAAGCATACGGTATTCAATGGTACCGGAGCCATCAGTTCAACATGTTGATCCCCGAGTATCATCTCCTTCAGTTTCGTGGCTAGTGCCAGGTGAAGCCGGATCTTTTCCTGCAATCCTTTTACTCCGAACTCCCGGATAACGAACCATAATTTCAGTGCCCTGAACCTTCTTCCAAGGGGGATTCCCCAATCCCTATAATCATTCACCATCCCCCGAGTCCGGGTTTTAAGGTATTCCGGCAAAATTTCAAATGTTCTGATCAGGCTTTCCGGATCACGAACAAAATATGCCGAGCAGTCGAAATTAGTGAACATCCATTTATGGGGGTTGAAAACAAAGCTATCGACCAATTCGATCCCCTCTATCATCCAACGGTATTCGGGCAATATCAAGGCTGTACCGGCCATGGCTGCATCTACATGAAGCCATAGTTGGTGGCGTTTGCAAATGTCTGATATCTCTTTCAGGGGATCAATTGATGTTGTGCCGGTTGTTCCGATGGTAGCAACCACGCAAAGCGGCACTTTCCCCTGTTTTCTATCATGCATAATGGTCTTCTCCAGGTTTTCCGGTACGATCCGGAATTCCCTGTCAACCGGAATTTTGACCAGGTTACGTTTCCCAAAGCCTGCAATTTTAACTGCTTTCTCAACCGAAGAGTGTGTCTCTGTTGAGCAATAGACTCTAAAATCAGGCTGATTCCCGAAACCCTGGTCATTGATCTCATAATTGGTAAATTTCTCCCGAGCTGTAATCAATGCAGCCAATGTGGATGTAGATGCTGTATCCTGGATCACACCATGAAATGTTTGGGGGAGTCCAATCATACCGGCAAGCCAATTCATCATTCTTTCTTCCAGTTCTGCAGCGGCAGGAGAGGTTTCCCAGATCATACACTGGGCACCCATGCAGCTGGTTATCATCTCTGCCAACAGGGAGGGATAACTGGAATTTGCGGGGAAATAAGCAAAAAAGTTTGGGCTTTGCCAGTGTGTCATACCCGGCATAATGATCCGGTCAAGATCATTCATGATTTGGTCTACCGGTTCACCGTTTTCCGGGGGTTGATCTGGAATCTGAATGAAAATATCTCCCGGTGATACCGTTGATTTTACCGGATAGGTTTCAATGCTTTCCAGGTAGTCAGCCATCCAGTCGACTACCCTGTGGGCATGAGTACGGAACTCATTTGTTTTCATGATTTTTCAGTTAAACGATCGTTTGCTATCTGCACGACCCGGTCAATATCGATATCATTGATGCATTTGAAATGTTTTTTCGGGCATTTGTCAAATCCAATTTTTGAGCAGGGTCTGCAGGATAAATTTGGGACCTGAATGATAACCGATGCCGGTTCAGGGTGATATGGATACATACCAAATTCCGGTATGGTGTTTCCCCAGATGGAGATGATTTTCTTCCGGAATGCAGCAGCGATATGCATCAGCCCGGTATCGTGTGTAATAACAAGGTCAGCCTGTCGTACAAGAGAGGCTGACTGGTTAATGGAATAGATACCACATGCATTATAGATGGTTTTCCCGGCCTCTTCAGCAATCTCACTTCCCGTTTCTGTATCATTTTTTCCTCCCAGCAGAATAACCGGTTTATCAACCGCATTACAGATCCCTATGATTTTTTCCGTTGTTAGCTTTTTTGTGGTGTGTAAACCGCCAATGGCAAAAGCAATGTATCCTTTCCTGAATTCCACAGGTAAGCTTTCCAGTGGGACGATATCCTCCTCCTGGATGAAATAATCGAGCCCCTGGTTATCGTTCGTTACATCAAATAACCGAACTGTTTTAAAATACCTGTCAACAATATGCATATCGGGCAGTCGGTTGATCTTCAGGTTCACCAATAACCACTTTTGAACATTCAATTTGGGAAATGAAAAAGATATTATCCTGATCCTGGATTTCAGCAAAGCACTTCTAAGGTTATGATGAAGATCAATGATATAATCAAAATGTTCATTTTTCAGTTCCCTGATCAGTGCATTCAGGTTCCCGGAGTAAGAATGAATGTGATCGATATAGGGATTGCTACTGAGAATGGGGGTAAATCGTTCTTTTGTGACGTAATGTATTCTTGCGTCCTGCACCTGATTTTTCAGACATCGAATTACCGGTGTAGTAAGCACGATATCGCCGATAGAACTAAAGCGAACAACAAGGTATTTTACCACAACATAAGAATTTACCGTTCCTGGTCTCAGGAGTCGAATTGAAAAATTATTGTTCTGAAGGTGCTATGTTTTTAAAGAATACCATCAAGCCAAGCCAGTATTCAAAAGAGGAGCTGTTGGATTCCCAGAGGGCTTTTGCTCCATATCCACCTTGATCGGTTTCAGGAACAAAAATGGTTTTTTTGTCATCCGGTACCAGTGCGAGCATATCCACCAGATAGGGTTCCTCCCGTTTCATGCCGGCTGCGAAAATCGGTTTTGTATAATCCGCCAGCAGCTCATTCACCTTAAAATCTGATGGAAAGAATTCACCCGGGCTAAAGGCAATAACGGCTTCAACATGCGGATGGTCTTTCCCGATTACCAGGCTCAGGGATGCTGAAAAAGAACTTCCAAAGAGCACGACATTTTTGCCACTCTTCTCATAGGCATATCCTATAGCAGCTTCGATGTCTTTTATACAATCGATCAGGTCATTTGAAACAGCAAGTTCTTTTGCCTTCCGGGCTGTTTCATTCTGAACATAGCTCTCTTCTTCTCCGGATCGCAGATCGACAGCCAGGCAGTTGTATCCAAATTTTGTCAATCTGCCGGCTATTTCATGAAATTCTCCCCTGCTTGATCCATTCTGATGAAACAACAGGACATAGGGATTTGTCTCGTTCAATTCATAGAGGTCTGCTGTGATTTCCAGTCCATCAGCTGCCTGAAAGGATACTTTTTTCTGGCTAAATGAAAGGATGGAAAGGCAAAAAATGGCAATACCGCAATAGAATGATTTCATTCCTTCTGAGATTCTGAAAGGATAATAATTTTATTTTTCTTCACTTCTATGACCCCTCCCTCGATATCAAAAAAATCCTCCTGATCCTGCTGATCTATAATTTTAACGGTACCCTTTTCCAGAGAAGAAATAATCGGGGCATGGTTTTTCAGGATCTCAAAGGAGCCTTTTGTTCCGGGAACCTGAACCAGCTTGACCTCTCCGGTGAACAGTTTCCGATCGGGAGTTATGATTTCCAAAAACATGATTCACAAGCGTTTTTTGGATTTGTTCACACAGCTACCTGACAGTAGCAGGAACAAATCGATTATTTTGAATCGGATACCAATTTCTTTCCTTTCTCGATTGCCTCTTCAATGGTACCCACCATCATGAATGCAGCTTCCGGGTATTCATCCACTTCACCGTCCATTATTTTATTAAACCCTGTGATGGTATCTTCAATGGAGACAAGTGCTCCGGGGATTCCGGTGAACTGTTCAGCAACGTGGAATGGTTGGGAAAGGAATCTCTGTACTCTTCTTGCTCTGTGAACTACTAGTTTGTCCTCTTCTGATAATTCATCCATCCCTAGAATAGCAATGATATCGGTAAGCTCTTTATTTCGTTGAAGGATCTCTTTCACCCGTTGTGCTGTTTGATAGTGTTCCGTACCAACGATGTCCGGCGTTAGTATTCGTGATGTTGAATCGAGTGGATCGACTGCTGGATAAATGCCCAGCTCTGAAATTTTCCGACTCAGGACGGTTGTAGCATCCAGGTGGGCAAAGGTCGTTGCCGGAGCAGGGTCAGTCAGGTCATCTGCAGGCACATAGACTGCCTGCACGGAGGTGATTGATCCATGTTTTGTGGATGTGATACGCTCCTGCATTTCCCCCATTTCTGTCGCAAGTGTTGGCTGGTATCCTACGGCTGAAGGCATCCTCCCAAGCAGGGCTGAAACTTCGGATCCTGCCTGGGTAAAGCGGAAAATATTATCCATAAAGAAGAGGATATCCCGTCCTTCACCCTCTTTATCCCCATCCCTGAAGTATTCAGCAACAGAGAGTCCCGAAAGGGCTACCCTGGCCCTGGCTCCCGGTGGTTCATTCATCTGTCCGAATACCAGTGCCAATTTTGATTCTTTGAGTTTATTCATATCCACCTTCGAGAGGTCCCATCCTCCTGCTTTCATGTCCTTCATGAATTCCTCTCCATAGGTGATAACTCTCGCCTCCAGCATTTCCCGTAGCAGATCATTCCCTTCCCGGGTTCTTTCCCCAACACCGGCAAAGACAGAAAGTCCTTCGTAGGCTTTTGCTATGTTGTTGATCAGTTCCAGGATGATCACTGTTTTTCCAACGCCTGCACCCCCAAAAAGTCCGATTTTACCCCCTTTTGAATACGGTTCTATCAGATCGATCACTTTTATCCCCGTATAGAGAACCTCCTTTTCAACCGATAGCTCCTCATATTTAGGCGGTTTTCTATGTATCGGATATCCTTTTGACCTGTCCAGTGGCCCAATGCCATCAATCGGTTCCCCAATAACATTCATCAGGCGGCCTCTGATCTGTTCACCGACAGGCATCTCAATCGGATTGCCGGTAGCAACCACCTTCATCCCCCGCTGCAATCCATCGGTAGAGTCCATGGCAATTGCCCGTATGGTGTTTTCTCCAATGTGTTGCTGACATTCCACAACAAGGATCTCCCCATTCTCATGTTTGATCTCAAGCGCATCCATGATATTGGGTAATTCTGAGCCTTCTTTGTCAAAGGCTATGTCAACAACAGGCCCAATTACCTGACAGATTTTACCAATGCTCTTTGCCATGTAGGTTACCTTTTTAAAAACACATAGTCTATACCCTTACAAATTTAGTATTTTTTATTAGTTTAACTACCTCTATGTGGAAAGGGTCAAAAATGGAAATAAAAATGCATCGATTGTTCATGATAGCCATGGTGCTAATCGCTTGTTCATTGCACGAAACCCATGCTCAGGATATTTACCTGGGCGGTGGTGCGGGAATAGGAGATGGATATACTTATCACGGGGTTAACACGGGAATACCCGGACTTTTTTTGCGGGGTTCATACCCGTTTGCCGATTTACTGGAAGTCAGTTTTTCGACCACTCTTTTTCTTCCGAATAAAGAGTATCTGGCAGAAGACAGTGGTGAAAGAAGATCGCTGGTATGGATGCTGGATTTCGACCTGCACTACATTTTTTCTACCTATGGAACACAGTGGTCGTTCTATGCACTGGCAGGTCTGGATGTAAACTTCCTGTCATCAAAGTACCTGGGAAAAGAGACATTCCCAAACGACTATTCCGATAACTATCCGGGGTTCAATGCCGGGATCGGGTCCGGATACAAGGTGAGTCGCAGAAGCTTACTGTTCGCTGAAATGAAATACACCCTGGGAAAATTTCATCAATGGTCCCTTACCGTTGGTTTCCTGTTCAATATTGAGGGGGTGATTAAGAAGTGATCATTCTGTTTATTTTTCTCTGTCCAATAAGGATAAGGCCAGCTTTCTCAACTCCTGTTTCCTTCTCTCTTCCACGCGAACTTCCTCAAGCTTGCTGTTCGCCTTGCTGAAATAGTTATTCACCATCTCATTGGTACGTTGTTTTATGTCATACTGATCGTAGATTGTTTTTACTGACCGGATCTTTTCTTCCCTCTCCATATTCCGGTCCTCCAGCAGGTCGATGATTTTCTCCTTCATTTTCTCATCGGCCATCTCAACCGTTTTCACAAGCAGATACGTCTTCTTATTCCCCACGATATCTCCCCCGATTGTTTTCCCGAAGATTATTGGATCACCATATACATCCAACAGATCATCCTGAAGCTGGAACGCCATGCCAAGGTTTTTCCCGAAGGCGTACATGCTTTCCGCATCCGATGTGGAAGCCCCTCCAATAACCGAGCCGATCTTAAGGGAAGCACCAATCAATACGGCTGTCTTTAATTCAATCATTTTCAGATACTCTACCTCAGTTACTTTGCATTTTGATTCAAAATTCATGTCGTATTGCTGTCCCTCACAAACCCCTTCAGCCGTCCGGGTAAAAATATGAATGAGATCGTTTATGATATCCGTTCTGGTCTGAATCAATTGTCCGTAAGCAAGAAATGCCATGACATCTCCTGAAAGAATGGCTATATTCCGGTTCCATTGTTTATGGACGGTAGGCTGATTTCTTCGGATGGGTGAATCATCCATGATATCGTCATGAAGCAGCGTGAAATTATGAAAGATCTCTATTGCCAGAGCGGGGTGAATGGCTTCATCGACCTGGTCCTTAAACAGGTTACATCCCATGATCACCATGCATGGGCGTAATCGCTTGCCTCCAATGGAGAGCGTATACCGTATCGGATCGTACAACTCTGCAGGTTGGGTTTTTAAAACGAGGTTGGATAGGGCTTTGTTCACCATATCACGTGTAGTATCCAGCGTCAGCATATGAAGTAGTTTATAAAGCTAAAGATAACAATGATCTGTAACTTTTAAAAAATGGAAGGATTTGGGGATTGATCCGGAAAAGCGTAATTTTAACCAACCAACATCTATTGATCTACCATGATGCAACAGGAAAAACTCCGCTGTTTTCTATCCAATAGACTTTTTGTTACCCTGCTTTTATGTCTACTCTCTTTATTCTCCTTTTCACAGGGTGATGAAAAAACGTTAAAAGACAATTCAGCCTTTAACCGGGCTTTACCCCGCAGTGCATCAAAGAAGATAAGCAAAATCGAGAAACACTTCAACAAAGCAGCGTTAACCATGGATAAGGCAACGAATTATGAGCATCAAATAGACAATATTCAGGTTAATTCACGGCGGGCTAAAACACGCAAAGTCTCAAAACTGGAAGAGAAGAAGATGCAGAAGGAGATTGAGGCCTTTTATATCTATCAGCAGGCGCACAAGAAATTGTATAAAATTTACCACAAAAGTCTAAAGCAGTTCCGTGAAAAATCCACCTTCCCCGATGAGGGGGTTAGCCTGGAAAAAAATGCATCGATTGCCTATAAAAAATCCAAAAAAATCCGCCGCAAGGCGGAGAACAAGGGAGATATTGAGAAAGCATACCCTTTGTTTGCTGATGCAAATGGTTTCGAGATAGCAGCCATCAATCATCAAATCGATGCCTTCACCCATTACCAGTCGACCGCTGCATTGCCTGCCACTGAAGCATCTCCTGAAGAAGAGATTACAGCAGTGGATAGTGTTGCTGATAGATTAACTCCCGAAGCTGCCATGGATTCGGTAGTCTCAGGTGAGCCTGAATTGCCGCTGGATGAACTTCCGGATACGGGCACTTTTAAAATCGACAACACTGTCCTGGAGGACTCTCTCCCGGAGACCCTGATCGAGGAAGAAGTTATACTCCCTCTGCTCATCGATGAAACGGAAAAACAGCCGGACTCTTTTTTAATGGTTGAAGCCGACACGTTGGAGGTGCTACCGGATCAACCCGATTCCACGGAAACCGATCCCGGTGAAATTATTCCTGTTGTGGAACCCCAATCCCCTCCGGTTAAGATCTTTTTTACCATTCAAATACTGTCCAGAACCTCTCCGGCAACCGATGAACAATTGAAACAAATTTATTCGGGGCCCGAAAAGCCTTACCTGATGAAAAGCGATGGCTATTACCGTTATGTTGTTGGCAGGTTCGCTACGCTTTTTGAAACGAAGGTTTTCCAAAACCAAAATCAGGTGGAAGGATTCATTGTAGCCTATAAAAATGGAGAGAAAATTTCCGTTCAGGAAGCCGTAGATCTGCTGAAGGAGAGATAGATTGACAATACGGATTATCCTCTGAGCGCTTCTGCTCCTCCGACAATTTCCAGGATTTCTTTTGTGATCGCTGCCTGCCTTGCTTTGTTATAATGCAGGGTCAGTTCGCGTAGCAATTCCGTTGCATTATCGGTTGCCATATGCATGGCTGTCATTCTTGCACCCTGTTCTGCCACGAAGGAATCCAGAATGGCTTTGTATAGATGAATCCTTAACCACCTGGGCATCAATGATTCCATGAGTGAAGTGTGGTCTGGCTCAAAGATATAGTCGAAATTTTGTGATACCATATCCTCTTTCGTTTCCAACCGAATGGGCAGGAATTGCTCCTGCGTCAATAAATGAACCGCTGCATTCTTAAAATGGTTATAGACAAATTCAATCCGGTCATATTCTCCCTCCAGGTATTGCTGAATCAGTTGGTCAGCAATAGGTACAACGTGCTCAAAGGTAAGGTTATCAAATATTTCGTGGTTGGTATCAACAATGGGAATTTTTTTTGACTTCAGTAATTCACTCCCTTTTTTCCCGATGGTCATAAAATGGAGGTTACTGTCCTGAAAAAGGTCTCCGTATGTCTCGTATGCCAATGATACCGCCTGTCTTGCCACATTGGCGTTGAAAGCCCCACAAAGTCCTCTGTTTGAGGTAATGACAACGAGGAGTACACGTTTTATCTCCCGTTCTTCAGTATATTGGTTTTCAACATTCACTTCCAACTGGCAGGTAAGGCATGCAAGGACTTCTTCCAGTTTACTGACATAAGGTCGCAATTGAATGATTCTATTCTGTGCTTTCCGCAGTTTTGCAGCAGCAACCATTTTCATGGCAGCGGTAATCTGCCGGGTTGATTTTACCGATACAATTCTGGTCCTTATTTCTTTCAATCCTGCCATACTGATCGTTTACAAAAGAGTACAAGAATCAACATCATTTAAACTTTGCCGACAGATCTTTGGCTACTTTTGTTAACGTATCCATGATCTCATCTGTTATTTTGCCCCCTTTCAAAACCTTCAGGGCATCCGAATGTTTGAGTTCAAGGAATTCAATAAACTCTTTTTCAAAATCCCGGACTTTTTCAACAGGAACGTCTTTAAGCAAAGCACGTGTTCCGCAAAATATGATGGCTATTTGATTTTCAACCGGAACGGGTGAATATTGTCTCTGTTTCAATATTTCGACGTTTTTGGCACCCTTATCCAGGACTGCCACTGTTGCTGCGTCCAGGTCCGAGCCAAATTTTGAAAATGCTTCCAGTTCCCTATATTGTGCCTGGTCTATTTTGAGTGTTCCGGCAATTTTCTTCATGGCTTGTATCTGGGCATTTCCGCCAACACGGGAAACGGAAATACCTACATTCACTGCCGGTCTGATTCCTGCATTAAACAGATCGGCTTCAAGAAAGATCTGTCCGTCTGTAATCGAGATAACGTTAGTGGGTATGTAGGCGGAGACATCGCCAGCCTGGGTTTCAATAATAGGGAGTGCTGTCAATGAACCACCTCCTTTCACCATGGATGTAATGGATTCCGGAAGATCGTTCATCTGTGCGGCAATGTCATCCGATTCGATGATCTTTGCTGCTCGCTCCAGCAATCTTGAATGAAGGTAAAAAACATCTCCCGGATAAGCTTCCCGTCCGGGGGGACGTCTCAACAACAGGGATACTTCCCGGTATGAAACGGCCTGTTTGGAAAGATCGTCGTAAATGATCAGGGCGGATCGTCCGGTATCCCGGAAGAATTCTCCAATAGCGGCACCTGCAAAAGGAGCATAAAACTGTGCTGCGGCAGGATCCGAAGCAGTAGCAGAGACAATGATGGTATAGTCAATGGCTCCATAATCTTCAAGTGTTTTGGCAATTCCGGCTACCGTAGAACCTTTCTGTCCGATGGAGACATAGATGCAATATACGGGTTCTCCTTCGTCGAAACACTCTTTTTGATTGATGATTGTATCGATGGCAATGGCTGTTTTTCCCGTTTGCCGGTCGCCGATAATCAACTCCCGTTGTCCCCTTCCTATCGGTATCATTGCATCGATTGATTTGATGCCGGTTTGTATGGGTTCATTTACCGGTTGCCGGAAAATGACACCCGGCGCCTTACGTTCGAGGGGCATTTCATAGGTTTTTCCTTCAATGGGGCCCTTTCCATCCACCGGCTCACCGGTTGTTGTTATGACACGACCCAACAATCCCTCCCCGACCTGTATGGAAGAAATCCTGCGGGTCCGTTTAACAATATCACCCTCTTTGATCCCTTCCGATGGTCCGAGCAAAACCACGCCAACATTATCCTCCTCCAGGTTTAACACGATCCCTTCTATTCCATTTTCAAATTCCACCAATTCGTTCGACTGAACGTTGAAAAGCCCATATACCCGGGCTATTCCGTCTCCCACCTGAAGAACTGACCCCACCTCTTCGAGCTCTGCTTCGGTTTGAATACCTTCCAATTGTTTTTTCAGTATTTCAGTAACTTCTGCCGGTCTGATATTCGCCATATTTATTGATTATTATGTTATACTTCCTTGTTTTATAGTCGTTTACCTACGCTCAAACTCTTTAGTGATCAGTTTTTTTCGCATCTTCTTTAGTACTTTCGAGACACTGGCATCCAGCATCAGATCATCCATTCTAATAATGAATCCACCAATAAGTTGTTCGCTTTGCTTCTCCTCAAGTTCAACGGTTGTATGATATGCATTCCGGACCAACTGAATAATTCTCTCTTTTAATTGCTGATCAAGAGGAATTACGGTAGTTAAGATGACTGTGGTTATTTTTTTATGTCGTTTATAATCATCTAAAAATCTTCTGGAGATATCTGGAATGTAAATTTCCCGTTTATTGTGTATCACCATCTCAAGGAAGGATAGTGTAATGTCTGTTACCTTGCCACTGAAAACAGCCCGGACTATTTTTTTCTTTCTTGATTGCGGAATAATCGGATTGTGAAAAATGGAAATCAATTCATCAACCTGTTGGCATATCTGATACAGTTGAAGCATGTCCTGATAGACAGGATCTAGCTTCTTCTTCTCAAGCGCAAATTGAAGCAGGGCTTTTGAGTAGCGAACCGATATTTTGCTTTCGTTCATTAGGTTTCAGTTGATCAATTTCCCCCGAAATGATGATCAATTCAATTTGACCTCATCGAGGAGTTTTCTAATCAATTCCTTTTGTTCTTTGTGATCTGCCAATTTCCGTTTCAGGATTTTCTCTGTCATCTCTATCGAAAGTGAGGCAACCTGGTTTTTAATATCCTCGATGGCAGCTGCTTTTTCATTCCTGATTTTCATTCTGGCAGCTTTCACGATTTTTTGTGTTTCCTGGTTTGCCTGTTCTTTTGCTTCGGCAATCATCTTATCTTTCACTTCTCGGGCATCCTGCAGCAGGAAATCCCTTTCTTCTCTTGCCTCCTGCATGATGGCTTCATTATCGGCTTTCAGCTGTTTCATCTGTTCTCGTGCCAATTCGGCTGAATCGAGCGCTTTCTGAATGTTTTCTTCCCGGTCCCGCAATGCTTTGAGAATGGGTTTCCAGGCAAATTTCTTAAGCAGGTAAAGGACAATGGCAAAGGAGAGAATCATCCAGAACAAAAGTCCTAACCCCGGAGTTACTAATTCCATGACATATTATGTTTTGATGTGTACACCGTTTTAATTAAACCCGTTGCAGTCAAGCCAATCGCTTAACGGCAACGGGTTTCTGTTTTTGCCTTTCAATCAAGGGATGAATAAGATCAGCAAACAGACGACCACTGCGAAGAATGCTACTCCTTCGATCAGTGCAGCAGCGACAATCATGTTTGCGCGAATGTCGCCGGCAGCTTCAGGCTGGCGGGCTATGGCTTCCAATGCGGTACCGCCAATGCGGCCTATTCCGATTCCGGCAGCCATTGCCGCTATACCAGCTCCCAGTGCAGCCCCGAGTTTCCCCACTGCTGCACCTGCAGCGGCCTGTAACAAAATGGATAATGTAATCATAATACTATGGTTTTGGTTATGAAAATGATCAATGATGTTCTGTTGTGGCCATCCCAAAATAGAGGGCGGACAACAGGGTAAAAACGTAAGCCTGGATCAGCGCTACCAACAATTCCAGCACTGTCATAAACATCGTGAACAGTATGGATACCGGTGACACGCCAAAACCCAAGACTGGTTGCATATCTCCGAAAATAAAGATCAGGCTGAAAAATCCAAGTGCTATGATGTGTCCGGCAGAAATATTGGCAAAAAGACGAACCATCAATACAAACGGTTTGGTAAGCATCCCGAGAATTTCAATGATGGGCATCAGGGGAACCGGTAATTTAAGCCACCAGGGTACACCCGGTGCATTCAGGATCTCCTGCCAGTAATGTCTGTTCCCGTTCATGGTGGTGATGACGAAAGTAAACAGAGCCAGTGCCCCGGTAATGGCAATATTCCCCGTTACATTGGCTCCCCCGGGAAATATCGGGATCAATCCCATCATATTATTGATCCAGATAAAGAAAAAGAGGGTAAGTAAGTAGGGCATGAACCGTTCATATTTCCCCTCTCCGATGGATGGTTTTGCTATATCATCCCGGATAAAAAGGATGATGGGTTCGACAAAACTCTGCATCCCTTTCGGTGCCTTTCCTTTCCTTTTCTGGTATAACCTGGCAACGGCAATAAATACCCACAACATAAGCCCCAGGCTGATAAAAACCGCAAAAACGTTTTTGCTGATGGAAAGGTCGAGTGGGCGAATGACCTGTCCATCTCCAAGGACCTCCACCACCTTGCCTTCATATTCCCCTTCCTGGGCTATTTCAAATCCTTTATAGGAACTGTGTCCATGATGGAATTTATTGGAGAGGAAGCAATGTAATCCACTGGTCCGACTGTACACAATAACGGGAAGCGGGATCGTCAGATGAAAATCGTTCACACTGAGGATGTGCCAATCGTATGCATCCCCGATATGACCAAAGATGAAACTGCCCGGATCAAATGATTCTTCTTGGTTGCTTTCATGGGTTGTCTCCTGTGTGGCTTCATCATGAGTAGCTTCGTGCTCTTGAGACAACAGACAAAGAGGAGTTAAAACCAGCAAACTGAGAACCTGAATAAACATCCGAATTTGACTCACCTTGGTAGTTGTTAAAACAGCAACAAAATTAACATAAAGATAGGAAAATATTACCTGTACAAAACTAATCGTTACTATTTTTCTTCAGCTTCCGATGAATCGAAAACACTTCAAACAGGGTGAACAAAAAGTAAAAAGATAAGAATGAAAGCAGAAAGATTGCTGCATTCTCCGGGGAAAAAAGAAGGTAGATGATGATAAAAAGAAGATACAGGACGATTTTTATTGCCGAAGCAAGCATGTATTTCATGATAAATTTTTGTGGCTCCCGGCTGTATGCATGCAGCAGGAATCCATGTACTGCTGTCGTGAGAAAATAGACTACCACCAACAACAAAGGAATGATATTCCGGTAGTATTTTTCCAATATTCCGGTAAACAGGAAATAGCCGGCAAGGGTAATCGCTGCTGCAAGAATAGTTTCCTGAATGATAAACTTCTTGAAGGATTTGTACACGGATTCAGAATTTTATGAAATCTTTTATCGCATAGTAAATTGCCAGGGCTACGGAAAGTGTGGATAAAATCAGGGTAAAGAGTGGAAACTCCAGCTTCAGGATCTGATCCAGCTTGATGCCTCCAAACACACCGGCCAGGATAATCACCACCATTTGGAATGCAATAGCAGAATATTTTATGAAATCATTGACTGGCTTTTTGTTCTTCCGGCTGTTTGATTTCGCTTTGGAATCTTGGTTTTTGGGGCTCATTGCTTACAGATTCTACATTCATATTGCAATTCCCTGTGAATTTTGATCCCGGTTCAATGGCAAGCTTATTGGTTTGGATATCACCGTTTACTTTTGCGGAGATTTTAAGAGATAACAATTGAGAGACAACAATTTTACCTTCAATAACACCGGAAACATCGGAATTTTTACAGGTAATTTCTCCCTTCACTTTACCGGTTTCCCCGATAACTACTTTTCCTTTTGTAATCAGGTTTCCTGTCAGTGTTCCATCAATCCGGATATCTCCATTGGAATTCACATCACCGGTGATTTCTGTTCCAATGCCAATCAGGTTAATTGCATTGTTTTCGTGATCATTGTTTTTAGCCATCGTAGTTGAATTAAGATGTGTCCTATTCTCTCTGCGGATCGAAAAGTAAAGATATAAAAAAGAGGATTAGATCAAGCGTTATTTTTATTTCCTTTATGTGCAATAAGATAACTAATTATCGAAAGAAATATTGTTGCGTTCTAATCGCTCAGGGTTAAGAAGTCCCGTTATATGCCCATTTAACGTAGACAGATCCCCAGGTAAATCCTCCCCCGAATGCTGCGAGAATGAGTTTATCACCCTTGTTCAGCTTATTTTCCCAATCCCACAGGCAGAGTGGTATGGTTGCTGAGGTGGTATTCCCATACTTTTCAATATTGATCATAACCTGTTCTCTGGCAAGTCCCATCCGTCTGGCAGTAGCCTCAATGATCCTCAGGTTTGCCTGATGCGGCACAAGCCAGTGTAATTCTTTCGATTTAATGTTGTGCCTTTCCATCATTTCCACTGCCACATCAGCCATTTTTGAGACAGCAAACTTAAACACCGTTTGTCCCTCCTGGTAAACAAAATGTTCCCTGTTCTGTATGGTTTCGATGGTGGGTGGTCTTTCCGATCCCCCTGCTTTCATGTTTAAATGATGTCTTCCATATCCATCGGTATGGAAAATGTGATCGAGTACTCCGAGGTCTTCCGTGGTTGGTTCCAGCATTACGGCAGCTGCCCCATCCCCAAAGAGCGGACAGGTTGTCCTGTCGGTATAATCGGTTATGGCGGACATTTTATCCACCCCGACAACAATCGCTTTTTTATAGTTACCGATTTCAACATAATTGGCTGCTGTTTGCAAGGCAAAGATGAATCCTGAGCAGGCTGCATTTATATCAAAGCTGAATGCATTTTTGATACCCACTTTATCACTGATAATGTTTGCTGTTGCCGGGAACATGCGGTCGGGGGTCACGGTGGAACAAACCATGAGATCCACCTCCTCCGGCGTGGTATTGGTCTTTTTCAGCAGTTCCTTTACTGCCCTGGATCCCATATAGGATGACCCAAGGCCATCGCCTTTAAGGATCCTTCTCTCCTTGATTCCAATCCGTTGCATGATCCATTCATCAGAGGTTTCAACCATTTTTGCCAGTTCATGGTTTGTCAGCCGGTACTCCGGTACCCATCCACTGACACCGGTAATTGCTGCGTTAATTTTGGTCATTTAAAGAAGGCTTTAATTTTCTCTATCAGATTGACATGAATCACCTCCCGGGTCTGGAGAATCATATTCATGATTGCCACATCGTTTGAGATCCCATGTCCGATAACCACATTGGCATTGATCCCAAGAATCGGTGTGCCTCCGTAATTTTCAAAGTTAAACCGGTCAAAAAAGGGATCTTCGACCTTTCTCTTTTTTATCATCGCATAAAATGCTTCCACGGCTTTCAATACCACGTTGCCCACAAATCCATCACATACGATGACGTCCACTTTTTCATCGTTAAAAAAATCATTCCCTTCCACGTTCCCGATGAAGTTAAAATCCGTTGATCCTTTCATCAGCTCGTAGGTTGATTTCACCACCAGGTTTCCTTTGGATTCTTCGGCACCAATGTTCAGTAATCCTACCCGCGGGGTATCGATATGTAAAACATGTTCTGCATAGAGGGACCCCAGAATGCCGTGCTGGTATAACACATCAGGGCGGGAATCGGGATTGATTCCAACGTCAAGCAGGATGTTTGCCCCACCAGTGATGGTAGGTACAATGGTAGCAATGGCGGGGCGTATGATCCCCGGGATTCCTTTCACCGTAAATCCAATTCCAACAAGCATTGCACCGGTATTTCCGGCACTGGCAAAACCATCAATTTCTCCGGACTGAAGCATCCGGTAGCCAATAACGATACTCGAATTGGGCTTTTGAGCAAATGATCTGGCCGGGTGATCGCCCATCTCAATCTGCTCGGTAGTCGGTATTATTTCGAAAGCCTCGGGATCCCTTTTTTCACGAAGCAGAATATTTCTAATCTTTTTTTTATTGCCGATCAGAACAAGGTTGCAATCTTCAGGAAGTTTATCCTGGGCTAAAATAGCTCCCGAAACAGTCGCTTCCGGGGCAAAATCACCTCCCATTACGTCCAAACCAATCTTCATATCCTGGAATTTAGTATGAACATGAAATTATGATTTTTTTTATTTTAGGCTGATGCTTTTTCGACCGCTAATTTACCACGATAAAAGCCACATTCCGGACATACTCTGTGATATTGAACGGTAGCCCCACAATTTGAACAGGTTGCCACTGTTGGTGGTGTTGCTTTGTAATGTGTTCTCCGCTTGTTCCTTCTCTGCTTTGAAGTTTTTCTTTTCGGATGTGCCATTATGTTTTAAAATTATTTATTTGGTATTCATTAATTGTTTCAGTTGATCCCAGCGAGGATCTGTTATTCTTTGTTTCTCCCTGACCCCCGAATGGATATCCAGTTGTTTGATCATATCCGGATCGCACGTGCTATTGCCCTCTTTATCGACCGGATGAATGCACTGATAGGGCAGGCTCAAAACAATGAATTCATACAGCATTTGTGAAATGTCCAGTTCATGCTCTTTATCGGAAAGGACAATGATATCATCAGATTTTGCCACTTCGGTATTGCTGATTTTCACGTAGATTGTCTCGAGGATATCACGAGGCAACTGAAAAAGTCCAAGGCACCGGTCACAATGTACTTCAACCTGTCCGGTAATATGGATCAACAGTTCGAGCATCCTGACCTGTTTGGTCATTTCAACATCAACGTGGCATGCTGCATTTATTATCTCAGCATTTCCGAATGGTTCAAAAAACGTCCTGTCAACGTCAAATGCAAATGTATGTTTCCCGGTTTTAAGGCCCTTAAACCGAATCACATATTTTCTGCTTCCTCTCACTTCAACAAACAATCAAAAAGGTCGTGCAAAAGTAGAAATTAATATTTGAATAAAAAAAATTGATGATGGAACTCTTTTCAATGCCAGGTGTTCGGTCACCTCGCTTCTCTTACAACAGCAGATAAAAAAAGTAGTATTAACAAACAAATATCCGGCTATTCGCTGAAAATCCAGTTTGATCCGGCTGTTCAATGAGCGCCGGGGCGTTATATACCTTCTGTTTATCCGTTTTAAGGGTTGCTTTTCCAACCAGCAGGATGACCACTTTATCCTTTAAATCCAAATCGGGATGCTCCTTCGTGGTGAAGACATCCCCTTTTGACAGGAGGTTTCGAATCTGGATTTGCCGCCATCGACTGTAGGGTTCGATCGTCCCCAGCAGGTTTTCAGCCAGCCTTGAACCGGCGATCTTCCATAACCGTTTCTCAAGCAAGGGTGATTCTTTCATGATCTGGTTCATGTGCAATGATGACATGTAGAGGACGGTAACGGGAGATTCCGCCATTACTTCGGCAGCCCTGGGAAGTCCTGTCAGTCCGGCAATTTCTCCAATGAAGTTCCCTTGGGGCAGGATATCCACCACTTTATCTCCAACCGTAACCTTCACGGTTCCACGGGCAATAAAGAATAAGCCATCATCGTGGTGACTCTGGCGTATGATTTTCTCACCCACGGTAAACACTTTGGTTTGGAAAAGAGAGACCACCTTGTCCAGTATTTTCGGACCAAGATTTTGAAGCCAGGCAACATCTTTCAACAGCTCGACAGCATCGGGTAGTTTAACGGAGGGGGGTGAATCCATTAACCGTTTCATTCTCACCTCGATGTAGGAGATCATCTTCTTCACCTCATCGCTTTCGAGCCTTCCGTTTTTCTGTAACCGTTCAACGGTACGTTTTTCATAATTCAGCATGGATCGAATTGCCTGACGCGTAGCGATGGCAGAATAGATCTCCGGCATGTTTTTCCTGAGGTTCCTGAGAAAGGTCAATCCGTGTATCCTGTTTTCATTGATCTCCTCTTCAATGATGGCAAGATTATTTTCCTCCTCCTCCTTATTCTTAACTGAATCATCTGATTTAAGTCCCCGGTACATGCTTTCAACCAGTTTCAGCGCCTCTTCCTGAGCTTCCACAAAACCCCTGGCGCTATCATAGCTGATTGCCAGTCGATCGAAAAAAGCTCTTTTTGATAATTTTCCAATGACCGCAACCCCCTGCATCCAGTTCAGGATTTTCGGTGTTTTCCAAGACTCTTCCAGATCTTTTCGTGCCGACAGCGGGATCATGCCTCCTGCATCCAGGATATCATCAATTCCATCGGATAACCGTCGAACAGAAACCGGTCCCAGCAAACCATCCCTGAACTGGTACCAGTAACTACTCTTCTCCTTTTCCAGTATTCGCCTGCGTGTTTCGGCAATGGTTTCAATTTTAATATCCTCAGTATCGATCTCTTCTCCGGTTTTGGGCAGGTATTCCTTTACAGCACCCCAGTTTGCCCGGTTCATAAACCGGTCTTCCTTAATTTTTTCAATGGAATTTTCGGTACTCTGCCTGAGGTAAAGATTGGCATTTGATCGCATTAAGGCTTTAGCCGGTGAAATTTTTGTCAACCCCAGTTTTTCCACAAGATATTTTATGGTGGTGGCATTCACCAACAGGGTCAGGGTAACCAACCCGGCTGTGAGAAAGAGGAATTGATTCCGTATCTCTTTCGGGATGCTCTCTTCGCCTGCAACAATCAGTGCCAGTGCCAATCCGATAGCTCCACGCAGGGCGCCCCACCAGAGAACATAGGAGTCTTTCTTGGATAATCCATAGCCGATCCGTTTCATGGCCGGATAAAATAGTGCGATGACAATGACCCGGATGATGTGGACACCCACATAAATGATTCCCAGAAGGAGCAAGTTTTTCCCGGTTATTACAGCCTGCTGGGCAATGACCACGCCCACAATGAGGAAGATCAGCGTATTGGCAATGAACGCAGCAAGTTCCCAGAATTCATGAAGGAAATGTTCCACTTCCGGGCTGATCCGGGTCCGTCCGACACTGGCCATAGCCAGTCCAAGGGCGACCAGACCAAGCACACCCGAAACGTGAAAAAAATGTTCACACATGTAAAAAGTAATGTATGCAGCGGCAATGATCACACTGATCTCCACCAGTGCATCATTAAACACTCTTCTGACCCAATTGATCGTCAGGGCTCCCACAATAATCCCAACCAGTGTTCCCCCGACGGAGACCCTTACAAATTCGACCACCGGTGAAGCGCCGCTTGCTTCTCCGGTAAATCCAAGGAAAAACACCATGAAAAACACGATTGCCGTACCGTCATTCAGCAATGATTCTCCTTCGATAAGGGTTCCCAGCTTTTTACTGGCTCCCAGTTCCTTCAGGAGCGAGACCACGGCAACCGGGTCGGTTGCACTGACCACCGCACCAAACATCAGCGCCATAGGCCACCCCCAGCCCGACAGACCGATCCCTGCTAAATTTAACCCTATGGCCAGCGCTCCGGTAAGAAACATGGCAATGATGATCCCGGGGATTGCCAGAATGCTTGCATTAGCAACAGACTTCCGGAAGGTGTGAACATCCATGGCAAATGCAGCCTCAAAAATCAAGGTGGGCAAGAAAACATACAGGATGACATGGGGATCAATGTGTCCTGCCCACTCCACTGCGTTGCTAAGGAAATTAACATTGATGTGCAACGACCCGATGGACCAGGTATTCAGCCAACCGAGACGGGTGGCTGCACCAAATCCCAGTCCGATGATCAACAAGGTAACCGTATAGGGCAAAGGACTTTTCCTCAGAAACTGGCGCGTGGCTGCACCAATAATCAGTGCCAGGATCACAAAAAAGAGGGGAGACAGGTCGCTGCCGTGACCCCCTTCAGCATGTTCCTCTGCCGTTGAATGGGCCTCCTCAACATGATCCTGCTGGATGGCCTCCGGCTCATCATGCTGAACCATTTCTGTTGTTTCATGTTCTTGTGCTTCGTGTTCCTGCCCAAAACCAGACTGAAGGGCAACGTAACTGAAGATGACCAGTAACAGGACAATCATTCTTGGAATAAGAACCCGGAGTGTTTTCATATTCAATAGTAAATTTTATTCCAATGTAATCATTTGATTTTATTTTCAAATTAATATTGTTTTAAAGTAGGGTAAAATTTCCCTGTTGCGTTCTGCCCGGATTATTCTCTATCGTTCTTGTATTGATCAAACCAGTAGTGCAGGTATTTGTATTTAAGGGTTAGATATTTATATAAAGATCATCCAATACGGGGTAATTGCTCTATTGGTCTGTATTGGTTTTCTTTTTCCTGGCCAGTAACCAGCGTTAATTACTCTTTTTGTTTGTATAGCTCCTTTCCGGCCTGTTCGTATTCATCTCCTTCAACCCATGTTGGAGCCTCGGTTGCATTGGCAATGTTCCTGGCAGCCCGTGCATAAGCTCTGACAAATTTTGTGTAATATTCATAATCGATTGTTCCCGCCTCATCCGATGGTCTGTGGTAATGTTTGGGTGTATTCTGGTCAAATGTTTTGAATCCCGGGCTGAATGTCGGTGCCGGTATGCCTTTCCTGGCAAAGTTCACGTTATCGGATGCATTGAACAGGAATTCGAATGCAGGATCTGTATTCACATCAAGTCCGAACTGGTTGCATGCGGAGGTGATCAGTTCTTCTGCTCCGGTCCGCGTAATGCCAAGGATATTCACATAGCCCGTATCAGCCATTCCTCCGCCGTCGTTGTTGAGGTTAAATATGATTTGATGCAAAGGGACCACGGGGTGGTTTGCAAAATAGCGGCTTCCCAGGAGCCCTTTTTCTTCACCGGTAACCGCCAGGAAAATGACGGATCTCCGGGCAGGATGCTCGGCAAATGCTTTTGCTGCCCCCATGACCGCCACCGTCCCCATGGCATTATCCCCGGCACCATTGAAGATCGTGTCTTCGGGGGTTGCACCGCGCCCGTTGGTCATTCCTGCACCCAGATGATCATAATGTGCAGTCAGCAATATGTATTCGTCGTTCACTTCAGGATCTGTCCCTTTAACATACCCCACAACGTTGTTATCCCGTATTTTTTCAATCCTCAATCCACTCGAGTTTATTTCCGCTTCTTTCACTGTACCCGCTTTTATTTCCCCGATCAGATCTGCGTTGTCTGAAGCCAGCCAGAGGTATGTGATCTGATCCTCATCAGCATCATCTTCTGTCTCATCCAACTCCAGTGAAGGGCGAAGCATAAAGGAGACCAGCCGGTCCCATGAAAAATTCAAATTGAATATCTCAATGAACGCCACTCCGCCCATCCGGTTCACCATCCCCCGCTTCTTTTCTGACAGCGCAAAGATTTCATTGAAACCTCCCGGTGTTCCTGAACCCATATCGGCGACCACAATTTTACCTTCCAGATCGAGGTTTTGCAAATCACCGGTTTCATTCTGTTCATCAACCAGTCCATGTCCGATGTATACCAGTGGTGCTTTTACCGTCAGGGGCCCACCACCTCGATGGATAAAATCCTTCTGTTGAACCAATTGCCGGTTACCCATTTTTACTTCACAGGTTTCGGCAGGCTTGACAGACCGAAACGGGACATTCTGTAAATAGCCCGGAGCATCTTCAAATTCGCTTACGCCCAATGATTTAAAATATCCGGTAATGTAATCGGCTGCCATCTTTATCCCTTCGCTCCCGGTATTCCTGCCCATCAATGCATCTGAAGCAAGAAAATAAACCTGCTCTTTAAGGGTTTCCTGTTCTATCAGGAGCTCAGGATCTTTTGTACAGTCCTGAACAAATCCGGCAATCAGCAGTAATCCGGGTAGAATGAAATATACAATTCGTTTTGTTTTCATGATGAATGATGAGTTGTTATTCCCTCATGAGTTCGATATAACTCATGTTGTTTTATAATAATAGTATTGATCTCAGTTCAATCGACCTCCCCGGGCTTTTTTTAAATTTCCAAGAAATGGTTTTTCCAGGAAGCTTCTGTTATCCAGTTCACACAACTGCCTGTACATGCTTTTGGTTACCGTAAAGGCCATGATTCCCGGTGGCAGGTGCCGGCGCATGGCAAGATCGGTTGATCCGATGATTGTCTGTGGGATTTCCAGATCATCAAATAAAGCCAGCAGTTCTCCACAGCCTGCCCCAAAGGGTGCAAGAACAGGAGCCGGGTCGTCCGGGTTGCTGAAATATTGCGCCCCGATCATCAATGCACTCAACTGATCGGGATTTACATAAAAAGTAATGGTTTTTAGAAACTCATAACTGTGGTTCTGCAATGGTCCGATCAACAGGTGTTCATGTTGCGGTTTGTAGGTATTCCCCTGATCGATCCACCGGTTCATGAGGTCGTGATTTGCTTTCAATCCCTCCTCATCAGCAAGGAATTTTATAAAACTTTCCCTGTCGCGATGTTCGACGCTGAAGAAGTACCGGCCACACCCACCGCATCCATGATTATTCCGGGTGAGGTGAAGCGTTTTTCCGTTACACCAATCGGGGAAAAATTGAAAGATACACTGCCTGATTTTTTTTGACGGTTCAACAAGATCAGTAAAAGGGGAAAGATCAGGAGTGTCGTAAAGGCCAATGATCGGATAGTGTAAATCGATCCTGGCGGTCAAATAGGTTGAATCCGGTAACATAGTAGAAATCGTTAATTATAAACAAATAATGTGGTTGAATTTCCAAATCTTACGCCCTTACAGGGCTTATTTTCCCTGTTTGTCAGGTACACAGGGCGATGCCCTGTGCTGTTAGATCAAAGCCTTTCAGGCTTTATTTAGGCTTAAATAAACGATAAATGTACACAAACATTTAATGAAATTGCAGATTGATCCCATTGTTTTAAGTAAAGGGGTATTTTTTGAGAATTGAGGATTTTATCTTAACTTGAACGTTCATATTGGATAATAACCAGACACACTAATTCCTGATACCATGATCAAAACCGTTGATTTAATAAAAATTTTCAGAACCGATGAGGTCGAAACGACCGCCCTGAACAAGGTAAACCTGTCGGTTGAAAACGGAGAATTTGTTGCCGTAATGGGACCTTCCGGTTGCGGGAAATCCACTCTTCTGAATATCCTGGGACTTCTTGACAATCCGACAGAGGGGGAACTTTATTTTGAGGATATTGAAGTTTCCAAATTCAATGAGCGGAAAAGAACAAACCTTAGGAAGTCGAACATTGGGTTTGTCTTCCAGAGTTTCAACCTGATCGATGAACTGACCGTCTATGAAAATGTCGAATTGCCCCTCCTCTACATGAAGGTTCCTTCGTCGAAGAGGAAAGAGACCGTCAACCAGGTGCTTGAACGGATGAATATTGCACACCGGAAAAAGCACTTTCCGCAACAGCTTTCCGGCGGGCAACAGCAACGGGTCGCCATCTGCCGTTCTGTGGTTGCCAACCCCAAATTGATACTGGCAGACGAGCCTACGGGTAACCTCGATTCAGCCAACGGTGAGGAGGTAATGAACCTGCTGACCGAGCTGAACAAGGAGGGCACGACCATTGTGATGGTCACTCACTCACCTACGGACGCTGAATACGCCCACCGCATTGTACAGTTGTTCGACGGACATATCGTTACGGAAAACATCAAGAAGATTCTGTGATGTTTTCTTACCATATTCAGCAGGTCCGGAAGTATTAATTTTCTGGATTTCCTGGTATGGTTTATACTGAGCGATAGGGTCATTCTAAACCCATAAACTTTCACATATTATGACAATCTGGTCTGCTGAAATCAAGGATCTGGAGAAGCTCCACGATTCATTCAAAGGCCAGCATCCCAGGCTGGACAAGGAACTGGAAAAGCTGGTGAAAACCGATGATGAGAACATGGTGCTGGTGTATGCCCGAAGGTGCCTTGAGGTGATCATCACCGATCTGAGCGAGCATGAACTGAAAAGGCCCAGGGGGACCGAGCCGCTCAAGGGTATAATTGATAAGCTGAACAGGGAAGAAAAGGTTCCGCACAACATCATCATCTCAATGCAGAACCTGAACAGTCTTTCCACTCTCGGTGCCCACCCAAAGGATTTTGATCCGAGACAGGTAAAACCGGTGATTCTCGATCTTACCACGGTAATTGAATGGTACTATTCTTATGCTGAGAAGACTGGTGATCGTTCTCAAACATTAGATAGCCCATCGGAGTCTGATAAAAGAGCAGCAATTAAAAAAAGGAATGCCGGTAAGAAAAGGAAAACAGTTGTAATTACTTCTTCTATTGTCCTGGTAGTCGCAGTTATTGTTTCACTTATTC
>Ga0315539_1000238_pt1 | contig 42495 bp, 36 predicted proteins | sample SalMarSW160150MG_FD_203097 | JGI IMG/M metagenome (GOLD analysis project Ga0315539, IMG submission 203097) | Salt marsh sediment microbial communities from the Plum Island Ecosystem LTER, Massachusetts, United States - Salt Marsh Sediment SW1601-150 ...
GCCTTATCCCACTTCGAGTCCTCAGGAGCATCCCATCGAGTTGCCGCAATTGTGGCAGCGATAACAGGTTCCGTTACGGACGGTTATGGCCCCGCAGACATCACAGGGCGGCGCGTCGTCCTGAAAATGCTCGAACTGCCCGAGAAACTGCTGCATAGCCAGTTGCTGGCTGCGTAGTGCCCCATCCCCTGTAACCACCGAGCCGACCAGCTCACCGACGCGCCTCATCGCGTCGCTGAACCTTCCCGATGACTTTACAGAAGAAACCTTGCTTTCCGGCGTTGTCGTTGATTTTTCACCCGCCGCCTTGGCCTCGGCGATTTTCTTGGCAAGGTCCTTGGTCTTTTCCACAAGCTGCTTGGCCGTGGTCGTGGTTTTGTCCTCTGCCTGATGAAGCCGGGCGGCTTGGTTAGGCAGGTTCTTCTCGGCATAGCCGGGTATGAACCGGCAGCCGAGCCAGCAGAAGATATAATCTATGAGACTTTTGGCAAATGGAATATCCTTGTTCGAGGTCATTCCGGCCGGCTCGAAGCGGGCGTACCTGAACTTCTCGACTAAGGTTATCAGCGGGACCCCATACTGTAGTGCCATCGACACACAGGTCCCGATTACATCCATAAGGCCACCAACGGTGCTGCCCTCCTTGGCCATAGTAATGAATAGCTCACCAGGCTGGCCATCCTCATACAGCCCCACCGTCAGGTAGCCTTCATGACCTGCCACCGAGAATTTATGAGTTATACTGTCTCGTGTATCCGGCAGGCGTTTTCTATAAGGCCGGGGCGGCTCAGGTTTTTGTTCGAGCGTCCCGGCGTCTTTTTCACGATGCTTCTTTGTCTGGACCGGCTGAAGGCGCTTTGAGCCGTCACGGTAAATGGCAATCGCCTTCAGGCCGAGCTTCCAGCCTTCCATATAAGCGCGGGTGATTTCCTCGGTAGTGGTCTCGTTGGGCATATTTATGGTCTTGCTGATTCCGCCTGAGATAAACGGCTGAACGGCGGCCATCATTTTCAGATGTGCCATATAATGTATGTGCCGTTTACCGTTGCGGGGGCGGAATGCACAATCAAAGACGGGCAAATGGTCGGGATTTAGTTTGTCGCAGTTTTCTATGGTCTCATTTTCGTCGAGATAGTCGCAAATCTCCTGGATTTCCTCGGCGTTGTAGCCTAATCGTTCAAGGGCCATCCGTACGGTCCTGTTGACGATTTTGAGCATACCGCCACCGGCCAGGAGTTTATATTTCACCAGGGCTATTTCAGGCTCTATGCCGGTCGTGTCGCAATCCATCATAAAGCCAATGGTTCCCGTTGGGGCCAGGACGGTGGCCTGAGCATTGCGGTAGCCATATTTGCCGCCGGCATCGAGCGCCTCATCCCAGGCGTCCTTGGCGGCGCTGATTAGATAGTCGGGACACTGAGCCTCGGGGATGTTATACGCCCGTTCACGATGCATATTTATAACCTTCAGTATCGACTCTTTATTCCGGTCAAACTCATCGAAAGGCCCCTTCATCGCAGCGATTTCAGCGCTTGCCGAATAGGCTGTCGCCGTCATCAGGGCGGTGATGGCCGAGGCCATTGCGCGGGCCTGTTCGGAATCGTAGGGAAGCGCCAGACTCATTATCAGGCTTCCCAGATTGGCGTATCCCAATCCCAACGGCCGAAAACGATGGCTGTTTTCGGTAATCGGCACATTTGGATAGCTGCCGTTATCAACCAGGATTTCCTGGGCAATTATGAATATTCTAACTGCCTTCTTAAAGCGGGCGATGTCAAAAGAGCCGTCCTCCCTGCGGAACTTCATAAGGTTGAGCGAGGCAAGATTGCAGGCCGAGTCATCGATAAACATAAACTCACTGCAGGGGTTGGATGCGTTGATTGGGCCGGAATTGGGGCAGGTGTGCCAGCGGTTGATGGTAGTATGATATTGCAGGCCCGGATCACCACAGATTCTTGTTCCTTCCGAGATAAGGCCCATCAGCTCACACGCGGAATGCTGCTCAAGGGGCTTACCCGTTGTCACTGCGTAAGTCGTCCAGGTGGCGTCTTTCTCGACCGCCTCCATAAACTCGTCCGTGACGCGGACGGAGAGATTGGAATTCTGGAACATTATGCTGTTATAGGCATCGTTATTGTAATCACCGCCGTAGCCGGCCTCAATCAGAGCCCATGCCTTCTTTTCTTCCTCGGTTTTGCAGGTGATGAACTCCCTGATATCGGGATGAGTAACCTTTAATGATTGCATTTTTGCGGCACGCCGGGTTTTACCGCCGGACTTAACAACGGCGGCTATCTGGTCGTAAACCCGCATAAAACTCAACGGCCCGGATGGCTTTCCCCCGCCGGAAAGCTTTTCACGGCTGCTACGAAGTGTCGAGAGGTCGGTACCGGTGCCGGAGCCATGCTTGAAAAGCATCGCCTCGCTGGTCGCCAGACGCATTATATCCGCCATAGTGTCATCTACCGACTGGATAAAGCAGGCCGAGCCCTGTGGGTACTCATAGCTGTTCTCACAGGCCGATGCCTTTTGTTTACGGCTGTCCCAGTGGAAGTTGTGCTCACTACCGGCGATGCCGTAGAGGTCCCACAGGCCTACATTGAACCAGACGGGCGAATTAAACGCGCCGCATTGATTGACACAAAGCCATGTCAATTCTCGGTAAAAATTTTCAGCATCCTCGGCAGCGGCAAAGTAACCGTTCTTTTTGCCGCGGTCCGCGATAGCTTTGCAAACCCGGTCCACAAGTTGCTTGACGGAATTCTCGCGCCGGCCTGTTTGCGTATCACCATAGAAATACTTGCTTACAACGACATTGGTGGCGAGCTGGCTCCAGGAGGCCGGCACTTCGACATCCTTTTGCTCGAATATCATCTCGCCGCGTTCATTTGTAATTCTGGCTGAGCACTTCTCCCATTGCAACTCGTCAAATGGATGTACGGAAGGCGCGGCAAAAAACGACGGTATCTTCAAGCCACGACCTCTCCGAGCGGGAAACTCTGATGGCAGTCCGTTGTTTTCCGAGACACCGTTAGAATCAACTGAGGAACTCATTTCTCAAGCCTCCCCGTAAAAAGCAAAGAACACTGCTTTGACAACTGATAAAACTAATAAGGACCCAACGTGAAAATCTAAAAATTATATCCTATCAGGCCAACTTAAAAAGAAGGCCGACTCTATCCAAAAATGGCAATACGCCCTGTGCACCAAATGCAAAGATTTAATCGGTAGGCATCCGTTCCCGGAGGCACTACATGAAGGACAGAGGCCAATCGTAACACCATATATAGTACCATCAAGTACAAATTTTTCAAGAAGTTTTTCTGATTTCATTAGTCCTTGTCAGAGCTAAGGCTACGAGAGAAAATTTTTTTTGTTAACAATTTGAAACTGATGTTTCGTCCTGATTTTTCAAGAAACACGTGAAAATCACTCACTCTGCTATGTTCTGTAAGTTCTTTCCCAATAAAGATTTGCGGCAAGCTCGCGTATTTGTTACTTCCATCCGCCTTCTGGAAAGCCCAATATAGGCCCAAATATAAGGATGTACTACACTCATCAACAACCTGACGAAACTTAGAAGCACCTTCCTCTGCCATCCAGGTGGAGTTAAAATAACCTTAGCTATATGGAGTTTGTTTGAAGTTGGCAGGTCAGCGTGAGCGACTATGAGCCAAAAAGGCGAAGATAAATTCGAGGCGATACGGGCAAAGTTGAAAGACTTTCCAACCGGCCCCGGCCTGTATTTTATGAAGGGCCGCGGTGATAAGGTCTTGTACATAGGCAAGGCAAAGAACCTGCGGGCAAGGGTCGGCAGTTACTTTCAGCCGGGCTCCGAGCTGTCCTCATCCCGCGGGCCGAAAATTATGGAAATGGTAGGCAAGGTCCGCACGGTCGATTATCTCGAAACCGAAAGCGAGGTCGAGGCCATTTTGCAGGAGGCCCGGCTGATTAAAGATATTCGTCCGCCTTATAACTCGGACCTGACAGACGACAAAAGCTTTCCATATCTGCAGATTACTACCTCGGATGATTTTCCCGGCGTCTATATGACGCGAAAGCCGCGGGAAAAGGGCAGCCGATTATTCGGGCCGTTCACAGGCGCTAAAGACCTTCGCGCAGTACTTGTGCTGCTGCAAAAGATTTTCAGGTTTCGAACATGCAATCTTGAGATACGTGAGAGTGACGAGAAACGAAGATTCTTTAGGCCGTGTATTCTTTACAGTATAAAACAATGCGCTGCGCCCTGCGCGGCAAAGATTGGTAAAGGCCAATACGAAAAAATCATTCGTGACCTTATTAAGTTTCTCAAATCAAAACGCTCGGTGATTCTGCGACAATTAAACAAAGAGATGGCCGAGGCGGCCACAAATCTGGAGTATGAAAGGGCAGCGATACTGCGCGACCGCCTTCGTCTTATAGAACGGCTCGACAGGCGAGGCTCGGTTGACCAGGATGTTCAGCCGGAGGTATTTGCCGGCGACCCGACAGAAGCGCTGACCGAACTACAAGGCATACTTCACGCCGAGGCGCCGGTCAGGATTATAGAAGGTATTGACGTTGCAAATATTGCCGGCGCCGAGGCGGTCGGCTCATTAGTAAAGTTTATCGATGGAAGACCATTCAAAAGCGGGTATCGAAGATTCAAAATCAAGACGGTAAGCGGTATCGATGACTACGCGATGATTGCCGAAGTGGTCATGCGCAGATACAAATACGCACTCGCCGGCGAAGAGCTCTGGCCCGAGCTTGTTTTAATCGACGGTGGGTTGGGACATCTTAGAGCTGCAGAAAAGGCCTTTGAACAGATGTTTCGGGGCACGGGTCACGAGCGACGGGCCACGAATATTGCTGCCATCGCCAAGAAAAAGGAGGAAATTTTTCTGCAGGGGAAAAATAAGCCTTTAAGGCTCCCCGCCCGCTCACCGGCAAGGAAACTACTGCAATACGTCCGCGATGAAGCTCACCGCTTTGCCCAGCACTATCACCACATCCTGCGGAAGAAAAAAACACTCAACCAAAAATCTTAACCTCGGACTTCATGATTAACCAAACTGTTAAAGGTTAAACAAACCACGAGGCGATTTTCAGCAGCAGGCGATGCTTCAGGCCGAAGGCATAAGCGGTAGCTTGCAGACTTTCCTTTACCACCCCAACCACGTCTGCCGAACCGGCCTGCGCCCAAATGGTATTCGCAATATTCTCATCTTCGCTGACCTGGTAATCATAACCTCTGATTATGGCCACGGGTATGCCGGCGCTGGTCTGCCCAAAGACAAGAGCGCTTGCGCTGCATAACTCATAGGCCGTCAGGTCTATTCCGCCAAATTTCGGCCTGCCGAAATTGTCAGGACTTGCGAACTGTTTCGCCCGCGGCTCTATCCCGGCCGAGCCGACCGCGAAATCCATCGTCCCGAACGGAATCATTTCGGTATCGGCGAGAATAACGGCAACGGTTTTACCGGTCAGCTGCTGAATCTTCTGCCTTATCCGGGCCGCGGCTTCATCAGGGTCGGCAGGCAGAAAGCTGACTATACCCGCTGGGTGGTTCGAGCCGTCGATGCCGGCATCACAGGTATGAATCCTGCCTTCCCTGCTTAAGGTGATAAGGACGGCCTGCTCATGCTCACAAAGCTCGTCACCCGCCTCATGGTCTCCCGAAACGTTCATTATATGTTGTTTGACCAGTCCTTTTATGGGAATGATAGCGAGAATTTTGTGGCCGGCGTCGAAAACCATCTGCACCCATTTGGAGTCCTTGCCGGTCTTTCGCGAAATCGCCAGGGCCTTTTTGCCAGGCCTGACGTCACTCATCTTTTTCGTCAATCCGAGGGCCTTTGAGACAATTTTGCTGGTAAGGACAACAATATCCTTATCTTTTATTCCACCGGCCTGATCGGCTGCGCAGTTGACAACTATCCCCGGCAGGTCGTTACCGGCCTTAATCTCCGGTATGTTCTGCAGGCCCAACACCTCGATTTTTTTCATAGTTTAGCCTCTGATATTACTGCCGCCTGAATTAATCATAGTTAGAAAATCGTTTTGAAACCCCTCCTTGTCAAACCACTGATACGCACATCCTCAGAAATATCCTTAATATTACACCAGTACAAAATGTCAGATTTGAGTACTTTTGCCGTAGTGCCTACGATATCGGCGCAACCCTCGGCACCAAGAATTCGAGGGGCTATATATACAACAATTTCATCGGCGAGATTCTCTTTCAAAAATGAACCGATGACCTTTGGACCGCCTTCGACGAGCAGGCTTTGAATTCCACGTTTGCTTAAACGTTTTAGTAAAAAGTGGAGGTTCGTTTTTTCATTCCCGTGGCAGGCAAGAAGTTCAGCCCCTTTGCCGATGACTTGTTTTGCTTTTTTGGCCTTTGTCTTGAGTGTTTTGTCCTGCGTCACTATGAGAACGGGAGTATCATTGGCCGTCGCAAGCAGCCGGCAATTGAGAGGAACACGAAGTCGGTCATCAAGGATAATACGCAGCGGCTTTTTGCCGCGATTCGGTCGAGGCGTAAGAAGGGGGTCGTCTCTTAATACGGTATTGATACCCACAAGAATCGCCCCGGCACGTCTTCGTAATTTATGAGCATCCGTTCTGCTTTGCTCATTGCTTATCCATCTTCGTTTATCACTCATTATTCGTGACGCTTGTAACCGGTAATTCGATTTTGTCCAGGCGAGCTTGCCGTCGATTGACTGTGCCCATTTGAGCGTCACCCAGGTTTTGCCCGTTAAGGCGAATTTCAGGAATGGCGCGTTAAGAACCGTCGCCTCACCATAGCACAGGCCCACATCAACCTTAATTCCGGCCTTTCTAAGTTGCCGGATACCTTTGCCATTTGCGTGTCCAGAGGGATCGATTGCCGCAACGACAACCTTCGCCAGTTTGGCGGATATTATCGCATCGGTGCAGGGCGGTGTCCGGCCCTGATGGCAGCAAGGCTCAAGTGTTATGTACATTGTAGCCCCCGCAGGATCGGCGCCCGAGGCTTCGCAATTCTCCAGCGCGTTTATCTCTGCGTGGTTTTCGCCGAATTTCCTGTGCCAGCCTTTGCCTATAACCTGTGCCGACTTGACGATAACACAACCAACAGCAGGATTAGGCTCAACAGAGCCGATCCCCCGCGCAGCCAGCTTCAGGGCCGTCTGCATATATCTCTCATCCTGCTTATCCATAGTTATTTTGTACCACTGCCAATCATTTTTAGAAATTGTTCTTCATTTATGATTTTAACGCCCAACTTTTTTGCCTTTTCAAGTTTGCCGCCCGGCTCCTTCCCGGCCAGAACAAAGTCGGTTTTTTTACTTACACTGGAAGCGGCCTTGCCGCCGTTGTCTTTTATCGCCCGCTTTATTTCCTGACGTGTGAATTTCTCGAGCGTACCGGTTACGACGATTGTTTTACCTGCAAGACTGGCGCCGCGCATTTTTTCGCTCGGCCGCTCAGGTTTCAGGCCCTCAGCCAGCAATTCTTTTATTACACGGCGGTTCTTCTCGTTACGAAAATATTCGTATACACTTTTGGCTAAAATCGGCCCAATCTGCTCGATTGATTGCAGCCGGTCTTCGCCGGCTTCCATAAGCGCATCGAGTGAGCCGAGCTCGTTCGCCAGAATCTCGGCGGACTGGCTGCCGATGTGCCTGACGCCCAGCGCCGCAATCAGCCGCCATAAAGGCCTGTGCTTGCTTGCTTCGATTGCGTTTATTACATTGGCTGCGCTTTTTTCAGCCATTCTTTCAAGCTCGATTAGCTGTTCTTTGCGCAGTTTGTAAAGGTCGGCGAAGTTTTTTACGAGTCCGCTTTCAATCAGCTGGTCAATCAAGGCCGGGCCCAAGTGCTCGATATCCATCTGACCTCTTCCCGCAAAATAACGCAGCCGTTCCCTTAATTGTCCCGCGCAGGCCGGGTTTACGCACCGTATATAGACGCCCTGTGGGTCGCGGGCGATTTTCCCGCCGCAGTTCGGACAGCGTTCGGGAGGTTTGCATTTCTTAGTACGAGCCGGCCGACTGTCTTTTTTCACCTGGACAACTTGTGGTATTATCTCGCCAGCCTTTTCAATAAAGACGGTATCACCGCAGCGGACGTCAAGCCGGGCCAGCTCATCAAAATTATGCAAACTCGCTCGCTTAACCGTTGTGCCGGAAAGTTGAACCGGCCTTAAGTTCGCAACCGGGGTCAGGATTCCACTTTTGCCTACCTGCACGTCTATGGATTCGATAATGGTTTCGGCCTGCTCCGCAGGAAATTTGTACGATATACACCATCGCGGCGCCCTGCCGGTCGCACCGAGAATATCCCGCTGGTCGAACCTGTTGACCTTCACGACCATTCCGTCAATTTGATAATCCAGCGAACGTTTCTTTTCACCGCCCCAGCTAAGGCAGGTTTTAATTACCTCGTCTATGTCAGGGGCCCTGCTTATTTTGGGATTTACCGGCAGTCCCAGCTTTTTGAATTTCTGCAGGGCGTCGTAATGATTGTCCGCCAAAGGCTCGCTCATCTGGCCGGAGGCGTACGCAAAGAACGCCAGGTTTCTCGTAGCGGTTATTCTTGCGTCCAGAAGCTTAAGCGAGCCGGCCGCGGCGTTTCGCGGATTCGCGAACAAAGGCTCTCCTGCATCTGCCTTAAGCTCGTTTAGTTTTTTAAAGGACTTTTTTGGCATATAAACTTCACCCCGAACCTCGAGAACACTCGGTGCATTAGCCGCATTTATAAGCTTCAGCGGTACCGCCTTTATCGTGCGGACGTTGGCTGTAACGTCGTCGCCGACCACGCCGTTACCCCGTGTCGCCGCGGTAGCAAGCAGGCCGTCCTCATAACGAAGGCTTATAGCCAGCCCGTCAATCTTCAACTCCACTACATAATCATAATCCCTCGTCTCCAGGCCCTTTCGCACGCGTTCGTCAAAGGCCCGCAGTTCGTCGGCGTTATAGGTATTATCGATGCTGAGCATTGCAACCGTGTGCCGAACCGTCTTGAAGCCCTCAAGCGGCAGGCCCGACACCCGCTGCGTGGGTGAATCGGGGCTGATAAACTCGGGATGGTCCTTCTCGATCTCCTTAAGCTCGGTAAAGAGCCGGTCATACTCCGCGTCACTGATTTCGGGCCTGCTGAGCACATAATACAGGTAATCGTGCCGCCGAATCAGGCCGCGAAGCTCTTCAATTCGATGTTTGGCGTCTTTACTCATTTGATTTTAACTTTATGCTGTAAAGCGTAATTTTGCAAGACTTAGAATTCTCAGAGATTTAATGGAAATTTTTATAAAAAGAAAACACGTTTCGATAAATTTTAAGATATATTATGATACTGAAACGAAACGGAAAACTGAAAAAAGCTTCAAAAAGTATAGGATTTAAGAAATGAAACGCGTTTATAAAATTATTCTTTCTCTACTCATTTGTTGTATTTCAGACAACCCTGCTTACTGTAATTTTGCTGAAACCGAAAACTGCATTGTATATTACGGTATGAGCGATGCTTCTGCCGCGGCTGTGCTTGGGAATGACATGTTCGTGGCGGCCGACGATGAAAACAATATACTTAGAATTTACAATAAGAATCACACATCGGGGCCGGTATCTATCCTGGATTTAACATCTTTCCTCGCGGCGGACCCGGCCTACCCGGAAGCCGATATCGAAGGCGCGACGATGGTTGGCGACCGCATTTACTGGATAAGTTCTCACGGCAGAAACAAAGACGGTAAAATGCGTCAAAGCAGATATCGATTCTTCGCCACCTCGGTAAAAAAAGAAAAAGAAACTATTACGCTTACACCTGTCGGCATACCCTGTCGTACTCTGATTTATGATATGATCGGTTCAAATATGACACGACATCTTCGGCTTGATAAAGTAACAAAGTTCGATGTAAAAAAAATCAAGAAGGAAGAACTCAAAAAATTCGCACCCACAAAAGATGGCTTAAATATTGAAGGACTCTGTGCGACCCCCGACGGCAACACACTCTATATAGGACTGCGAAATCCTCAATTTTCCGACTGGGCGACCTTAAAAAAAAGAGCGATTATTGTGCCTTTGCATAATCCACGGCAGGTAATTGAAAATGGCAAGCCGCCGATATTCGGCACTCCCATCCTGCTGGATTTGAACGGCCTTGGCATCAGGAGTATGGAATATTCGCATTTTCATAAATCATACTTGATTATTGCGGGGCCAAAAGGCGAAAAATCGGGCTTTGCCTTATATCAATGGTCAGGCGAAAAAGAGGAAAAGCCGGTACTACTGAAAAAAATCCCGAAAAACAACAATTTTACTGCGGAGGCCCTGATTGTTTTTGAAAACTCCGGCAAATTGCTTGTACTCAGCGACGACGGGACCATAAATATTGATATATCCGATTCAAGCCAGTGCCTAAAGGGGAAAATGTCCGGGAAAGGAAAATGCCCAAATAAATTTCTTTCCGACCAAAGTAAAAAATACTTCCGGGGAATGTGGCTTGACCTGTAAATCTCGCTATCTTCACCAAAGTGACAACGCGTGTTAGTCATATCGTTGTTCTTGATTAAAACTCACAGCGTTTCTCATTTTCGAGATGTCAAAAACCGGATGGCAATATGATTTAAAAAAAATGCGGCGCCCCAACGACAGCCGGCAGAGTCGACGTATTGTCACTCGCCGTCGTTTTAAGACGCCGCAAGAACGGAACGGGTATATGTTTGCTCCGGCCTTATTACTTGCATAGACCGGGCCGACTATGGCGCGCAGTACCGGCACCGCGACTTGACAAATCGGCTCCTCCGAAAGCCGCTAAACGCTTGATTTTATCTCAGACTTACTTATAGAAATGCTAAACCGCGATCTGCTTCAAAACTATGAACAATTACATCTAAAAAACTTTAACCTTTGCAGGTCTCAAAAACTTTTCTCTGTTACGTCCATATAAAGTATACACCATTTTCAGATGAAGTCAATAAACAAACGGACAAAGTAACAATATCTTTTTTTAATAACATTAAATACCACACACATAACATTGCATCGGCCGGATAACGGCCCTTTGGCGGCTGCCGACAGGTAGAACTTGCCGGTGATTACTTGCGGTCTTTCAACAGCTTGTACTCAACGCTGTCGACCAGCGCTTTCCAGCTTGCATCTATGATATTTTCGTCCACGCCGACCGTCCCCCATATCGAATGCTTATCGCGCGACTCAATCACCACGCGAACGGATGCCGCGGTCCCCGCCCTCGGATTGACTACCCTTACCTTATAATCGATAAGATGCATATCCCCAAGGCCGGGATAATACTTTTCCAGCGATTTACGCAGGGCGGCGTCAAGCGCATTTACCGGGCCGTCGCCTTCCGTTACAACGTGCTCGGTAACTCCCTTGACATTCAGCTTAACTGTCGCTTCGGTAACTATTTTGCCGGCCGAGTCTTTCTCAACATTCACGTGATACTTCTCAAGCTCGAACGCCGGCTCATACGTACCCAAAACCCTCTTTACAAGCAAATCAAAGCTGCCCTCGGCCGACTCAAACTGGTAGCCCTGATTCTCAAGGTCCTGGACTTTTTTGAGTATCTTTCTGGCAAGATCTTTATCTTCCGCGATTTTCGCCTTCTCAAGCTTGGCCAGGACGCTTGAAGAGCCGGATAGCTCGGAAATCAGGAACCGGCGTTCGTTGCCGACAATGGCCGGTTCGACATGCTCGAATGTGCGGTTGTCTTTTCGAACCGCATCGGCGTGCAGGCCCCCTTTATGAGCGAAGGCACTTTCACCGACATAAGGCATATTCATAACAGGCGGCAAATTGGCCACCTCGAAAACAAACCGCGACAGCTCCGTAAGCGTCTTGATTTTCTCAGGGCTGAGAACATCATGGCCCATCTTAAACGCCAGACTCGGTATTATCGTGCAAAGGTTGGCGTTTCCACACCTTTCGCCCAGCCCGTTTATTGTACCCTGTACGTGACGAGCGCCGGCCCGAACGGCAGCAAGAGTATTAGCGGCAGCGGTGTCACTGTCGTTATGAGTGTGAATGCCGATAGTCAGGCCGCCGAAATGATTAACGACCTTTTCAGTGATTTCGAAAATTTCCTCAGGCAAAGAGCCACCGTTGGTATCACAAAGAACAATACAATCGGTGTCTGCTTCGGCTGCAACCTGCAAAACCTTCATCGAATACTGCGGATTCTGCTTATAACCATCAAAGAAGTGCTCGGCATCGAAAATAACCTCAAGGCCGTGGTCCTTCAAATACCTGACCGACTCGGAGCAAATTACAAGGTTCTGCTCAAGCGAACAACGCAGGACCGTCTTTACGTGCATTTCTGAGCCCTTGGCAACCAGGGTGGCAACGGAAGTATTACAGGCCAGGATTGAATTCAACGAGGTATCGTCCTCAACTTTGACATTGGCCCGCCGGGTATTACCGAAGGCGGCGATTTTTGACCGCTTCAGCTTCAGCTTCGCAACTTCCTCAAAAAACTGCATCTCCTTGCGATTGGCCACGGCATATCCACCTTCGATGTAGTCCAGACCCAGCGCATCGAGGTGCTGGGCAATCATCAGCTTATCCTGCAGAGAAAAGCCGATCCCTTCAGCCTGCATCCCATCACGAAGAGTCGTGTCGTAAAGTATGATTTTTCCCATTTCAAATTCCCGTAAGTATTCCGCACCTATTTTATACTTAATGCCTTACAATGTAAAGCCTAAAGAACGGTGCTGCATTACAAACTTGCCAAGCATTGAAGCAACTGGTAGAATTTGTAGTCTAAGACAACAGGCCGAGCAAACTCGCCGCGGCGGAGGACATTCGGCTGAGCTCAGTCGAAGCCCGTCTCGCAGCCGGGAAGGTAATTGATGAAAGCAAAACTCAGTTTTTTGGGCGCGGCCCAGAACGTAACAGGCTCACGGTTTCTGCTCGAGGTCGATAAGACAAGGCTTCTTGTGGACTGCGGGCTTTATCAGGAAAGGCAGCTAAAATCGCGGAACTGGGAGCCTTTTCCGGTTCCACCGGCGGATATAAATGCCGTCCTTTTAACCCACGCCCATCTCGACCATTGCGGCCTGCTGCCGAAGCTTGTCAAAGAGGGTTTCAGGGGGCCGATTATCTGCACGCCCGCCACCTCGGAGATTACGCAAATCGTTTTAGCAGATTCGGGACATTTACAGGAAGAAGACGCCGAGTACAAGCGCAGAAGGCACGAAAAAGAAGGCCGAAAAGGCGCATACCCGGAAGTGCCCCTTTACACCGCCGAGGACGCGCAGGCCTGCACGCCGCTCTTCCAGCCGGTCAGATACGGCCGGACAACTCAGATTGACGGCGGACTCGAAGCAACGTTTTATGACGCCGGCCATATCCTCGGCTCATCAATGATAAAAGTGAAATTTCCAATCAATAACGAGCACAGGACAATATTATTCACCGGCGATATCGGCAGGCCGGGCAGGCCAATCGTACGCAACCCGACTGTTTTCGAAGAGGCCGATTACGTGCTCCTCGAATCGACATACGGCGACAGGGAGCATCAGCCGACCGAAGATGTAGAGGACGCTATCGGTGAGGTAATAAACTCGACGAAACAGGCAGGCGGTAATATCATTGTGCCGAGCTTCGCGATAGAACGCTCGCAGGAGATTTTATATTATGTAAATGCGCTTCTGCGCGCTAATAAAATACCACATATTCCGATTTTGTTAGACAGCCCGATGGCGACAAATGTAACCGAGGTCTTCAAGAACCACCCGGAACTTTATGACGAGCAGATGGCCAAGCTGGCGAGAGAAAAAAATTCGCCGTTCAATTTCCCCGACCTTAAAATCACAAGGACAACCGAAGAGTCCAAGGCAATCAACTTTGTAAATGAGACTGTAATGGTGATAGCGGGTTCCGGCATGTGTACCGGAGGAAGGATAAAGCATCACCTTGTTAATAATATCAGCCGGCCGGAAAACACAATAATGTTCGTGGGTTATCAGGCCGTCGGCACACTGGGAAGGTCAATCGTTGACGGCATCAAAGAGGTCAGGATACTCGGACAAAAACGCAAGGTCGAAGCGAGGGTAACGCAAATACACGGTTTTTCAAGTCACGCCGACAGGGCAGAGATTTTAGATTGGCTGAACAAATTCAGTGAGCCTCCGCGAGCGCTATTCCTCGTACACGGTGAGCCGGAAAGCTCGCATAATTTCAGCGATTACATCGGCGAGAAAATCGGCTGGAAGAGCTACGTCCCTAACTACCAGGATGAATTTGCCCTCGAGTAATTCTAAAATACTCAGCAACCCGCCTGCTCAAGCAAAACAATTGCGCGCTCAAGAATCTTCTCTGCCGGCTCGTCGGGAGTGACATCGAGCCAGCTAACATTCTTAAAACTCCTGAACCAGGTCCTCTGCGCCTTCGCGAATTTACGGGTATTTTTCTTTATAAGCTCGAACGCTTCATCGAGTGAGCATTTACCGTTCAGGTGCTCGATGATTTCGGCATAACCGATAGCACAACTCGCCTGCTGACTCAGGGGTTTTTCCTCAGCCAGAAGAGCTTTTACCTCATCGACAAGTCCCTGTTCCATCATCTTTTTGACGCGTAAATTTATTCTGTACGCCGCGTCCGGCCTTTCTCTTCTAATACCAATAATCTTCCAGTTGTGCTGTGGCCGGGCTTGAGTGAATTGAGTTTGCAAAGATGAAATGGGCCGGCCGGTAAGCTCACAGACTTCGAGGGCGCGTATAATACGTCTTGAGTCATTAGGGTCAATACGCTCAGCGGCAACAGGGTCCAGTTGTGCTAATTGTTTATGGAGCTGCCCGGAGCCCTCCTCTTTAATTCTCTGTTTCAGTTGGCTTCTGAGCTGTTTATCGGTTCCGGGCCCCTCGAACAGGCCAAACAGCAGGGCCTTGAGATACATTGCGGTGCCGCCGACGGCGATAACCGGTTTATTTTTTGCCTTTATCTGCTCGATTGCCGACTCGGCCAACTCGAGAAATACGGCAACGCTAAAGAACTCGCTCGGCTCAACAACATTTATGAGATGATACCTGACCTGCCTTTGTGCCTCCCTGGAAGGCTTGGCTGTACCGATATCCATTCGGCGATAGACCTTCATCGAGTCAACACTGATTATCTCGGCGCCGATTCTCTCGGCCAGCTCGAAGGCCAATGTGCCTTTACCGGACGCGGTTACACCCAGAATTAAAATCATATTAGTATCCATAAATTGCTGTCTCCGGCACGCAAAACACTGTATAATACTAGGTTTAGCGGAAAAAAGCCACATTCAGGGCACACTGAACGGCAGAAATCTCAATGACAAACGTAAAAGAGAACCTTGCCGATTTCAAGGCACAGTTGGCTGAGAAGGCCCGGTTGGCCGAGTCAACGCTGGCTGAACTACTGGCCCAACAGACCGACATTCCGCAGCAATTGCGGGCGGCAATCGATTATACTGTTAAGGCGCCGGGCAAACGGCTTCGGGCATCGCTGGTGCTGTGGTGCTGCGAGCTCCTGGCCGGGCGGATAAACGAAAATGCAAAATTCTCAGCCGCGGCAATAGAAATGGTACACACCTATTCCTTAGTGCACGACGATTTGCCGGCAATGGACGACGATGATTTCAGGCGAGGTCGGCCGAGCTGCCACAAGGCATTCGACGAGGCGACGGCTATACTGACCGGCGATGCGCTTTTGAGTCTGGCCTTTGAGATTCTCGCCAAACAAATTGATTAGCCCGCTATGTGTGTCGATAGATATGCTAACCTCATCGATATCACAGTCCCAGCACCGAAAGCATTTCCTCGTCACTTAGGTGTTTTTGACTGTAGCTATTCAAAATCATGGCTAAAATATCGCTTATCCCCTTGTTATCTTGCGATATTGATACTGCCTGGTCTTCTCATAAAACCCATATAGCATAGCGATCGTCTCCGACAATGAGGGGGCCCGATATCGGGACATCCAGCGTTCTGATTCTGAACCTGCTACCGCTTTCGACTTCTCTTTCTTTGAGTTTTTGTGCATTTTTCTTAATATATTTGATATATGCAAGATGGTTGATGTCTCCAGACAACTGTTCCTCCTCAATCTCTTTCTTGGTGGCTTCGGCCGAGAATAGATAGAGAAATTCCTTATCGTTAAGCTTGTAATTGTCCTCGATCCATGTCTCTAATGCGTCTACGAATTCCTTTTCATAAGCGTATTTCTTCGAATCTTCCGCTAAGTAAGGACGGGCACCAAGGATTAAAGAAGGAGTCCGTTGGAAAAGGTATAAGCGTCTCTGAGCATACCGAATTATAGATATACCCAGTTCATACAATTCATTTCGTGCCATTGTATAAATCGGTTGTTTAAATAATCTGGCAGTTTCCGCAGCAACACTATCCTGAACCGCTACTCTGAGTTCGGTGATTTTTCTATAGTTTTTATAAGTCACACGCGGTATACGCCGTTTCTTAGAATCCGAATTAAGCTCGTCCAAAAACTCCTTGAGCTTTGGCGAGGGCTCTTCATTTGCAATTAAGGACTTAATGAGTATAAGGATAGGCTTATTTCGCTCGACTGCCTCGTAATACTCTTCTAGAACCGGGTCTGTGAGTGTTTTCCAGAGTAACATTAGGAAAATATCGCAATCTCTGACCTCATCACGGCAACTTTCATTCGGAGAGTAACTCACAGCAGGGAAAACTTCGAATAGGATAGGAGTAACATTCATATCCTTGAGTGCCTGCTCCGCAATTTGACGGTCGTACTCAAGTTCAGTCATACTTGAGCTTATAAAAATAGTTATTCGCCCATCACGAGCCATGGTAATGAAACCAGTAGATTAGAATTTCCTGTCCAACATATAGTTCGCCCAAAGTAATAGAAGACGCTTGTATTGGGAGTCTGATATGGTGTCCAAATAGGGAATAGCGTCTGAAATGTACTGGGCCGCGAGGTCCCGGGTCCTGCCGATACCGTTGAGTTTATAGAAAAGGTCACTGACAGTCTTAATCTGGTCATCGGTAGCCAAGCGGTTACCCAACGTAGCGAGTATCATTTTTCTTTGCGATTCGTTACCGTTTTTTAGAGCCTCATACACGATTACTGTTTTCTTGCCCTCTCTGATGTCTGACCCAATAGGCTTGCCAAGAGAAGCTTCATCACCCAAGATACCAAGTATGTCGTCCTGAAGCTGAAAAGCTGTGCCGCATTTACTTGCAAACTGTTTGATAGCTCGGACTTCACCATCCTCAAAGTCGCAGGTGTTCTTTCCTATTAGCGCCCCGGCCATCCCTGCGAATTCGTACAAAACGCCTGTCTTGAGCCAAAGCATCTCGACTATTTTACTCTCATCGACATCTTTAAGTTCAGCAAGATCATGCATTCCATAACGGACATCGAGAACTTCGCCAAAAATCAGGTTCCCAAGAACATAGGATTGCAAGTGCTTGATCAGTTTTAAGACTAACGTAGTGTCAATTCCAGACTCTAATGCGCCGTCAACAAAAGAGGTTATAGCCCAACCGTGTTGCATATCCCCCGTAAGAATTGCAACATCCCGCCCATACTCAGCCGCAAGTTCCGACGGTAAGTTTTGTCTGGTTCGCGCAGCAGTACACATAGCTTCGTGCACAGTTGGACCTCCGCGGCGTAGTGTATCGTTATCTATAAGATCGTCATGAACCAACGTCCAGGTGTGAAATATCTCAACACCAATAGCTGCATGGATGGCAAGCTTTTCTCGATCCGGCCCACCGAGAGCACCGGCCGCCATAAGCAGAACCGAGGGTCTCAGTCGCTTGGCTGGCCTGTTCATATAACTAAAGACGCTCTCAAATATATCTTCAGGGTTGAAGTAGGGTCTAATCTGGCTAAATTTCAATACAGAGACGATTCGTTTTTCAGCATTGGATAGGTATTGAAACAACTCGTTATATTGCATTGTGTATCCTATATAGCAACTCTCAACATCCGCATTTCAAAAAGCTTGCTCTCTGTATAATTTTTTCTCTCTCGATATCCTCAAGTCTAAATCCAACAAATGGTTCGGTCTATAAGGCCGTCACAGACGGCACGTTTTTAGCAGAATGTACATCTAACGTCAATCCCAAAATTTTTGAACTTTAGGTAAATGTAGAGCAGATAAGTGTGGAGACGAAAGAACGATTTTAGATGGCTGACTCTTAGGTCAACTCTCTATTTCATTTTTTACCACAAAACGGCATTCTTAAGCCCAATTACATTTGAGTCGCTCGATCCAAAAACCGATATCATCAGAAAACTTGCCATTACCCTACTAGAAAGAACAAAGTAACTAACACAAAGTTTTTCTACATATGGATTTTGTTTCACATAGCATTTTCTGTTGTATCGAACAATATGGCCAGATCACTAAGTTCAAGCCATTTCTCATAGAAAGGTTAATACCAGTATTAAAAAAATCTTGATATCCAAAGAAGGTAAGCGGCAATTCCATAGGATAAATGCACCAAGACCATTACTTTTTACAGAGAGCATCTGGTTTGTTATTGCTCCGGCAAAACTCGATTGAGATGATAAAATCATTTATTTAATACCACCATACGCACAGACCACCCCCCAGCGATTAACGATTAATGCCGCCGAGCGCCGAATACCGGAAAAAACCTTTACAAACGGTGCCTTTTTCGATAATCTACTATAGTAAAAGTAGTAAAGTTATTCTGAAATTTAATTTTGCTTCACAATCCTTATGTGTTTTCGATTGAAGTTATTTAATTAAAAAGGTTTTTAATGGCTCGATTATTAGATCAGATAAACAGCCCGGCCGATGTGAAAAAACTCTCTACGGCCGAGTTGAAGAGGCTTGCGGAGGAGATTCGCGAGTTTATCACCGCCGCCGTCAGCCGGACGGGCGGGCATCTGGCAAGCAATCTTGGAGTGGTTGAACTGACGGTTGCGCTGCATTATGTCTTCGATTTCGAGAAGGATAAGCTGCTCTGGGACGTGGGACACCAGTGCTATACGCACAAGATTCTTACCGGCCGAAAAGAACAGTTCGACAAACTACGCCGGCGCGGCGGCGTAAGCGGCTTTCCCAATCCGGCAGAAAGCAAATATGACGTATTCACTGTGGGACATGCCGGCACAAGTATCGCAACGGCATTAGGTATGGCACTCGGGGCCGAAAGGCTGAAGACAAAAGAGAATATCGTGGCTGTAGTGGGCGACGCGAGCATTGTCAACGGGCTTTCCTTTGAGGCGCTCAATAATCTCGGCCTGGTCAAGAGACAACTGCTGGTGGTTCTCAACGATAATTCGATGGCGATAGACGTTACGCAGGGAGCACTGGCCAAATTTCTTGCCAAGGTCAGGCTAAGCCAGACGTACGAGGATATGCGAAGGACCGCCAACACCATACTTGAGCATCTGCCCCTTGTCGGCAAAACCGTAGAAGAGGCGGTAGAAAAACTAAAGAAGAGCATTCGAATGGCCATCTCACCCAGCCAGTTATTTGAGAGCCTTAACATACCTTACTTCGGGCCGGTTGACGGACACGACATAAGCTCGCTAATAAATCTTTTTAAGGCGCTGGCCAAACTCAATCATCCGGCTCTTTTACACATCTATACAAACAAAGGCGAAGGCTTCAGGCCCGCCGATGCCGACCCCTGTCGGTTCCACTCAACGGGTCCTTTTGACCTCAACGGCGATGCCGTCGAAATTAACCATGCCGGCCGAAGCTTCACAAATGCCTTCGGAGACATTCTGGTTGAGTTGGCGGCAAAGGACGAGCGAATAGTCGCTATCACCGCAGCGATGCCGGACGGCACGGGCCTTGTCAAGTTCAGGGAGAAATTTCCCGACAGATATTACGATGTGGGAATTGCCGAGAGTACAGCGGTCGATATCGCGGCAGGCCTGGCAAAGGCCGGGGCCAAACCCATCGTCTGCATATACTCGACATTCCTGCAAAGAGGCTACGACCAGATTTTTCAGGAAGTCGCTTTGCAGAATCTGCCCGTTATTTTCTGCCTCGACCGGGCCGGTTTCGTTGGCAGCGACGGCCCAACGCATCACGGCCTGACGGATATCGGCTTTTTGCGAATGCTGCCGAATATGGTACTTATCGGACCAAGCGACGAACCAGAACTGAAAGCGGCATTAGAGTTCGCATTGAGTACTGCAAGGCCCGTCGCTGTCAGATACCCCAAGGACCTTGTCCCGAAAGAGGCGTTGGGAAGCTCGGTTCGCACGAAACCCTTCGAATTAGGCAAGTCTGTGCCGGCCAATGACCAGAGCGACTCGGAAGTGGTATTAGTGGCGTATGGAGTTGCACTAAAAGAGGCATTAAAAGCAGCGGAGGAACTTGCCGGACAAGGTATATCTGTCGATGTTATAAATGCAAGGTTTGCAAAGCCGATTGATGAAAGGATTGTTAACCTGACAGCACAAGGCAAGACTATAATAACCATTGAGGACCATTATCTAGCCTGTGGATTCGGCTCGGCCGTACTTGAGGCCGCCGGTAAAAGTCCCTTCGAGACGAGCACCGGACAGACAGCGCCTGTAACAACCGGCCGAGTGCTGGTTTTGGGCGGGCCCGATAGTTTCATTGACGCCGACTCTCGCAACGGCCAGCTTGCACAGGCCGGGCTGACCGCTGAGCAGATTGCCAAGGCAGTCAGGAAACTGCTTGGCCGGCCAGGAAACACAGTTAACGCACCCGGCAAAACACAACATATTAGAGATATCGAAAATGCAAGACAATCCAAAAAAACTACCACGACTGATAATCTTCGGGGACGCTAAAAGACGCTATGTTACAGAAGCTGTCGAAGAGTTTACGAGCTTTGCGCAAGGAAAGGCCGAGATACTGGCAAACTGTATGAGAGGTGACTGCCTTGAGGACGTCTTGAGCCGGACGGACTTTGCGGTGGTCTTCGGCGGAGATGGGACAATTCTATCGGCGGCAAGAGACCTTAGCGAAACAAAAGTGCCGGTTATCGGGGTCAATGTGGGCAAATTAGGCTTCCTTGCGGAATTCAGCATCAGGGAACTAAAAGAGCTTTTCGAGCGTATAATTACTGATAGTTCGCTCATTGATAAAAGGATGATACTGCGCTGCCGCGTCGTCGGCAGCCAGGGAGAAATGTTTTGCTCGACGGCAATAAACGACGTGGTGACAACCGCAGGGCCTCCATTTCATTTGGTGGAGCTGAAAATGACTGTTAATGGGGAGGCTTTGGCCAGTTGCCTGAGCGACGGCCTTATTATATCGACCCCGACCGGCTCGACGGCCCATAATCTATCGGCCGGGGGGCCTATCCTCTCGGCGAATCTCTCGGCAATGGTGATTACGCCGCTGTGCCCGCACTCACTTAGTTTCAGGCCGATTGTCATCGGCGCCGAGAGTGAGCTTGAGGTCGAGCTCCTCCAGATCAATAAAGGGACAAGTCTTGTACTGGACGGCCAGGTGCGATATGAGCTGCGCCTTGGAGAGGTAATTAATGTCAGCAAACATAAAGGCGTATTTTTAGTGGTCAACAATCCGCTGCGAACGAGGTGGGATACGCTGGCAGGTAAATTGAGCTGGGCGGAGAAGCCCAAGTACAACACGCAAGAGGCATAAAAATGAAAATCAGATTTCTCGTGATTTCAGTAGCTGTGCTAATGCTGGCTGTGCAAGGAGTATTCGGCATAGAAAATCTCGCTGGGAGAACCACGGTCCCACAAAGCTCTCTGGGCAGCGGAACGATTCCCAACCCAACAAGCGACTATTACAATAATCAACTTAACGGCAACCTCATTGTCACCGGCAACATCGACCAGGGCAGACATTTCAGAGGACTCGTTCCCTACCGAGCAACCTTGGAGTTTACAGAACCACTGGGCTCATCCTCACTTAACTCATTTCTTCGAGATTCCGCACGCACCTATTACCCGGACCTCCCGCCCGGGGTGGCACATCCTTACTATCTGCCATCACAAACAGTAACAACGCTCGGACAGCCCGGCCAGTCGAATCTACAACTGCTCTATGACCAGATGGAGCAGCAGACCAGACAGTTCTTTAGGGCAGCTTCATCCACTACAGAGGATAAGCCTGAGATAAATCCGCTGAAAATCTATCGCAAAGGAAGGCCAATGTCGATGGGACTGGAGGAACTGGAAGAGCTGATTTCAGTCCCGCCCGCTGAACCTCAGGCGGTCCCCGAGGCAAGAAAAAGCACACTTGAGAATAAAATGGAAGAGCTGGCCAACCAGCTACGGCAGGAGGTGGACGCATCCGGCAAATTTCAGAATAAGCTGCAGGATGAATCCTTAAAGCCAACAACCCAAAGACCACAGGATTACAAAGTCGGCCAACCTGAGAAGCCATCCGAACAAGCTAATGTCACTGAAAAACCACCGACCGAACAAAAACGGCCTGTGGACATCTATACGCAAATGGAACAGCAGATAGAGGAGGACCTGCAAAAACGTCTGGAGCAAATGAAGGACGAGGCCAAGGAAGAAAATATAGAACCACAGCAACCACAGCTCGTTCCTGAGAGCGATAAGACCTCAACAAGCGACCATAGAAGGCAGATCCTCTATGAGTATTTTTTGAAGGACAAGTCCGCCAAGTCAGAAGAGACTTCCTGGCAAAACCTGATCGCAAAGAAATTGTTCCTCAAAAAACGCGACAGTCGACCGGCTTTACCGGGGACCTACGGGGCATATAAAAGTTTTGACGACCTGGCCGAGGCCAAGTTTAATGAATACCTGCAGGCCGCCGGAGAGTATATGAAGCAGGGCGAATACTACCGGGCGGCCGATGCCTGGACATTGGCCAGCACTTACAAGCCCAAAAATCCCATAGCCTATGCCGGCAAGGCACACGCGCTGTTTGCAGCAGGCGAGTATATGAGCAGTGCATACTTTCTTTCACGGGCGATCGAAATCTTCCCGGGCTATATGCAGCTTGAGCTGAAGCTGGAGACAATCATCACGGATAAAGACGCTCTGGAAAAAAGAGTTGCCGACCTTGGCAAATGGGCAACAACAACCGGTTCGGGCGAGTTATTCTTTTTGCTGTCATATGTATACTATCGGATTAACAACTTAGAACTTGCCCAGGATGCAATAGAAATAACATTAGATAAAATGCCGGATTCGGCGGCGGTTATTATCCTGAAGAACGCTATTTTCAAGGCAATTGGCAGGTCGCTGTAGGCGCCCAGAAATTGAATCCTTTCCAAGAGCAACAACAGTTAGAAATCCGCGAGATTTTCGGGGCCGGGGGGCTTATCGAGCAATCACTTCCTGGTTTTGAGCTGCGTCCGCAGCAACTGCAGATGGCCGAAGCCGGCGAGAGGGCATTCGAAGCCGGCCGGCACTTAGTGGTGGAGGCGGGCACCGGCGTGGGAAAAAGCTTTTCATATCTTGTCCCTGCGATACGCCAAGTCACTCAAAAGAAAGGTAAGGTGCTGGTAAGCACTTTCACTATCACGCTGCAGGAGCAGTTAATCAACAAAGACATCCCATTTCTACTCGATATTTTTCCCGACGCCTTTACAGCGGTTCTGGCTAAGGGCAGAGGCAACTATCTTTGCCTGAGACGACTGGCTTTCGCAGGTAAAAGACAGCAGAGATTGTTTGACGATTTCGGTTCAGGCCTGGCAGCAATTGGCGAGTGGGCCAAACGAACCCGGGACGGCTCATTGAGCGACCTGCCGTTTGTCCCGTCAATGCATCTCTGGGATGCGGTCAAAAGCGAACACGGCAACTGCCGACGACGAAAATGCCCACACTTCAGGAACTGCTTCTACTGGCGGGCACGGCGGCGACTGGAGGCCGCTGATATTATCGTGGCGAATCACGCACTTTTGTTCAGCGACCTGGTCCTGAAGGAAGAAACAGCCGGCGTGCTGCCTGATTATCGCTATGTCATTATTGATGAGGCACATAACATTGAACAGGTTGCGGAGGAGCATTTCGGAATCAATATCAGCAATTACGCAGTGACCTTTATGCTTAACGGCCTGTATAACGCCAGGACACAAAAAGGGATTCTGGCCTTTATGGACGCCGAAAGCCAGGTCCATCTTGTCAGGCAATGCGCTCAGGCGGCAAAGGCCTTTTTTAAACGGATACTGGACTGGTACGAGCAATCAAAGGACGAGACCAACGGGCGGTGCTGGATAAACTTTGTGGATGACAACCTGACCGGGCCGTTACAACAACTCCGGTCGGCCCTGTCCAGACTGGCCAAGACCGCCAAAGACGAAGATGAAAGGTTTGAATTGACAAGATATGCCGAAAGATGCACAGAATTAGGGAATTCTATTCAAAGCTTTTTAAAGCAGCCCGACCACCAGAGCGTCTACTGGGTTGAGACTAAAGAGACAAACAGAGTTTACGTCTCTCTGCGAAGCGCTCCGATTAACGTCGGGCCGGACGTAGAAAGGTGTCTGTTTGAGAAGTTTGAATCGGTCCTGTTAACTAGCGCGACTTTGAGTACGGACGGCAAAGATGAAAAGACGGGATTCGATTTTTTTGCGGCCCGCACCGGGCTGCAAGATTTCGAGGCTTTGAAGCTGGGCTCGCCGTTCGATTACGAAAAACAGGTAACGATGTACATTGAGTCGGACCTGCCGGACCCAAACGACGAGGGCTATGCCGCCGCCGCAGCGGAGGTAATGAAAAAATACATTCAACTGACAAAAGGCAGGGCGTTCGTACTTTTTACCAGTTACTCGATGCTCAACAAGATCGCTGAGGAGCTTGGCGGTTGGTTGCAGGAAAATGATTTCTCACTTTTTCAGCAGGGAGCGGGTACCGACAGAACAACTTTACTTACCCGTTTTAAGTCGGAGTCAAACAGTGTACTGTTCGGCACCGACAGCTTCTGGCAGGGAATTGACGTTCCGGGCGAGGCGCTTTCAAATGTGATAATCTGTCGTTTGCCGTTTGCGGTCCCCAATCATCCGCTGCGTCAGGGCCGAATCGAACAGCTCCGAGAAGCGGGCGAAAATCCTTTTTATAAATACCAGCTGCCGTGGGCAATTATCAAATTCAAACAAGGTTTCGGAAGATTAGTACGCAGCAAAAATGATAAAGGCGTGGTCGTTGTACTGGACAGCAGAATAGTTCGCAAAAGCTATGGCAAACAATTTCTGGCAGCAATACCAAAATGCAAAGTTGTCGTGACTGGACGCGGATATGAAGCAGGTACGGTGTATTATTAAGGTTTTGCCGTTATTTACTTCGGTCGGTTATCAGCGAATTTCCTGAAATTAAGAAAGTAAACGGTAACGTATTTGGCAACAATGAGCACTTTACAGCAACCGAGTTTCATATATACTTAATTTTACTATGGGAAAAGACCTGGAAAATTCAGTTGGCATTGTGGAAACAAAGACGCTGCGGTTGATTGAGGCGGACAAGCCCTTAGAGCTGCAGTGCGGCAAGTCTCTGGGGCCCATTGACGTGGCTTATGAAACCTACGGCGAACTAAACGCTGCAGGGGATAACGCGGTATATATTTGCCACGCCCTGAGCGGTAACGCGCACGTTGCCGGCTATAACAGCCCTGACGACAAGAAGCCTGGCTGGTGGGATGCGATGGTCGGCCCGGGCAAGGGCATTGATACCAACAAATACTTTGTTATATGCTCGAACATCCTGGGCGGCTGCAGCGGGACGACCGGGCCTTCGAGCATCAACCCGGCCACAGGTAAGGCGTATGGGCTCGATTTCCCGATTATCACAATCGCTGATATGGCCAGGGTTCAGAAGCTACTATTAGACAGACTCGATATAAAACAGGTCCTGGCGGTAATCGGCGGTTCAATGGGGGGAATGCAGGTATTGCAGTGGGCCATTAGCTTCCCGGAGTTCGTCAACTCGGCGATAGTAGCGGCCTCAACAACTCGCCTCGGGGCTCAGTCAATCGCCTTCGATGCGGTGGGAAGAAATGCCATACTGGCCGATACGAACTTTGCCGACGGACAATATCACCGGCAGGCCGGTCCCGACGCAGGACTGGCCATTGCACGGATGATCGGACACATAACATATCTGTCCGAGGAGACGATGCACAGAAAGTTCGGACGCGAGCTTCGAGGGGCGTACGAGTACAGCTACAATTTCAAATCGGAATTCGCAGTCGAGACATACCTCGACCATCAAGGCCAGGTATTCGTGGAAAGGTTCGATGCCAACAGCTATCTGTATATAACCAAGGCAATGGACTATTTCGACCTGGCTGGAGATTACGGCTCCCTGCAGAGCGCCTTCGCGAAAACAGTGACGCGGTTCTTGATAGTCAGTTTCAGCAGTGACTGGCTCTTTACACCCGCGCAATCCGAAGATATGGTCGACGCCCTTGTAGCCGGTGGCAAAGACGTCAGTTATTGCAATATCAATACACCTTACGGGCACGACGCGTTTCTGCTGGAGCCTGAAACGCTTGGCAGGCTGCTGTCGGGTTTTCTCGACAGGACCCATGAACAAATAGGCGGTGACTCGATGGCAGGCATTAAGATAAAAACAGAAGCAGCAAAAACAAGTAAGGCAGCTGATGAGCAAGGTACCCGTGTGCGGGTAGATTATGAAATAATTGAATCACTGATTGAGCCGAACAGCCGTGTGCTTGATATAGGCTGCGGGGACGGTGAGCTTCTTGCCCGGCTCAGTTACGATAAGAACATAAAGGGAGAAGGAATTGAATTATCGCAGGATTTAGTTGTCTCGTGCGTCGGCCGAGGTCTTTCTATAATCCAGCGAGACATCGAGCGAGGACTGGCCAATTATGGCGACAAAAGTTTCGACTATGTCATACTCTCACAAACACTCCAGACCCTCAAGGACCCCAAACAGGTCTTTACTGAAATGCTCAGGGTGGGCAAGAAGGTCATTGTCAGCTTTCCCAATTTCGCTCACTGGCGCTGCCGGCTGCAACTGGCCCTCCGCGGCAATGCACCGGAAACAAGACAACTATCGTTTGCCTGGTACAACTCGCCGAATATTCACTTCCTGTCATTAAAGGATTTTGACCGGTTCTGTCGGCAGTTAGGCGTGAAAATCGAAAAGAGAATTCCGCTGATTAAGACCAGCCTAAGCCCGGTAAGATTTGCCCCGAACTTGTTTGCCGAGCAGGCCGTGTACGTGACAAGCAAAGATTAGCTCTCTGCCACAAACCACCATTAATCAAATCTTTTATGCTTACAACTCGCTGTATGTCTGTAGCAGGGGCACAAAAACCACACTGCCCTTTACACCGAGTGGCAGCAATCCGTCAGGATCCGGATTAATGTGAATAGTACCCACGTCCTCAGGGATGCCGGACTCATTATTCTCGTCGGAAAAGCCTACGTTGGTCCCGTACTGAGCCGCCATGCTGCCTAAAGGCCCGGGGTCATACATCGAGAGTATTGTGCCGCTAATGTTTGCATTGCCGCGTACATCGACGATACCACCAACGACCATACCCGTCAGCACGCTTTCGCTTTCACTCTCAAGTTCCTTGGTATTCCCGATGTTTACATTGAAATTAGGAGCTAAAATTGTGGCCTCGGCCATATACTGATTATCAAAAATCGCGCTGCCGGTAAAATAAAGTACGTTCTTTTGCCAGTAAAAATCACTCGGCACGCTCGTGACTATAGCACCGTTAAACGCGCAGTTTTCGAACCTGACATTGTTGTAATTGCCGTCTGCACCCTCGATGTACAATATGTTCTCAAAAGTGCAGTTGCGAAAAAGTGCGTTACTGCTGGCGGCAAGCTTGCCGTCCGAGATAACCTGGTCCTCAACGATGTAACGTGTAAGCCTTCGGTCGGTCCAGCTTTGCCGCTGCGTAAAGTCACCGGGCGCGTGAGGAAAGTATTCGGTAACCGTATCACAACCACTCATATCCAGATATGCAGTCTGGTCCTGATACGAACCGGTATCATAATCAGATGCTTCAAAACCGGACGCCGGTATATCAGGCTGGTCGTAGTTTATACCCTCGTGTGTACCCTGAATCTTATCTCCGGGACTATAAATTCGATTACCCTCTTCGTCAAACATCGGATTGCCGTCTTCATCGAGTGTCTCAAGCGTGTATCCGACATACTCGTCATCTTCAGGGTCAAAATAGTGCTTACCAATCACCGTATTAAGAGTGCCATTTACAACAGAGGTTCCATCAAGCTCAAAAGGTGGTGCAATGTTTGGCAGGTTCCAGGGGCTGTAAATATCTCCTCCAATGGTGGAATCACCGGTGATTATGATTCTGCTTCTGCTGGCAACGGCATATTTCAATACCGTTGTATCTTTCTGAATGGCTAAATCTATGCCTATCTGCCGCGTCACCGTTCCCTCTGAGCCTATGACCTGCAGCTTGATAATCAAGGGTTCGCTGTCATAACGGCATAGCCTTAGTTGAAAGCCTACATTGCCTTCACCTAAATCTATTACCGGCGTTACAAGCTCCTCACCGCTGCCGTAAGCGTCAGTAAACTGGCTCGCTTGCCCCACTATCTGCCCACCCAGAAATGGCTGACCATTCAGATTATTCCGGATATGCTGGCATAGCCTGTTCCAGGCCGTATCGCTCTGGTCCTGGGTAACATCCCCTCCGTCCCAGGTTGTTACCGGCGTATACAACGAAAGAAGGAATCTGCCGTGTTCCAGCCCGGACTCTGCTGCACACAAAGCCATACTAACTTTGTGCTGGTTCTGGGCCAATTGCATATTTACGCTGGACGACGAGTTTACTGAAACAATCCAGGTCGCGAATATCACCAGAAAAATCATCGCCGCTATGAGCGCCACCCCTTTTTTGTTTTTGTAACTTGGCATTTCGTCCCCCCCACAAAGCTTTTCCAGACCCGTCGGGATACTCTCAACCCTATTAAATTATAAAATATACAGCTTCAGTTGACAAAAAGGGCCGGGGCCTCTAACAGACAAACAACCAAAGACCGATAAGTCGGTTGTTTCATAGAAGTCAGGAGGGATTTTTCTGCAAAAAAATGGGTTACCGAATGTAAATAAATTTCACAAAATAATTTCGGTATAAGACGCAGAATTGAATCTTAATTCTTTCTGCTCCGTAAAGCCTGCGGGAGACTCTTCGTTTTCGGGCAGACTGAAATAGATGGTGGGATTGCCGCTGAGTGTCATTACGTCTTGCGAATAGTTGAGTACCGTACCATTAATCGTACCTCCCGCATTGCCCGAAAACGTGATGCCATTGCCGGCTATTACGCCACCAATCGCACTAAAATTTCCGCCGAAATTGATGCTAAAACCGGGCGCAAGTAAAAAGGAGCCGGTCAAATTCTTTAATCCGACAAAGTCCTCACCTTCGGGCAGATACGAACAATCATAGGTATGCAGGTTTCCCGTAAAGCTAAGCGAATCCGTAGAATAAGGAAGCTCGGCATCACCATCGGCAACTATCAATCCGGTGATCGTTATATTACCAGAGAAACTGACGATATTGGGTGACTCTATTAACATGATACCGTCGAACTGGATATTGCCGCTGAAGCAGGGGTCCGTACCTGAGATTATTCTTACATTTTGGAAGGCCAGATTGCCATTAGTTGTTGTATCTGTGTCTATAATGTTCTGGACATACTGCTCGAAAGGCGAGATATCAGGCAAAGGAAATTCGGGTGCTTCGATGCCGATATAGACGTGGTTGTCAATCGCCTCCTGCCCGCTTTCGTCGGCTATTTTGGAATTGCCGCTGAGATCGACATAGGCATCGGGATTACCAATACTGACTTCTCCAGCTATTTGCGAGTTTCCTCCCATCGTGAGAGCCAGGTCATTATCGGTGCTTTCAATATAGACATCGGCCTCGGCATCAAAATTCAGGCCCCGCAGTCTGGCATTGCCGCTCAAAGCCAAAGGTCCGCGGGAGGCTACGCCATAGTCAAAAACAGGTGACCGACTCGAGGCAAACTCGAAATTAGTCCTGATGGTTCTTGTTATCTGGTCCCGGCAGCCAATTACGTCCACCTGGACAGTATCATCGTTTATCTGTTGAATTTCCACATTGAAGGCCTGATTGCTCTGCGAATCCAGTGTCACATTCTGTATAGTTATTGTCGAGCCGTCATAATTATACTTCTCGTCGTCGATAATGTAAGACATTCCGGCCACAGCCAGATTCTGCCGCAGGCGGACGTCCACGGCATTCAGCCTATCACCGGGTTCAATCGCTGAGGAAACAGTAATATTATCAAACAATAATCGTATTACATCCAGGCCGGATTGAGCACCACCAAGAGCACAATTAACCTTGCGCTCATTGTGCGAGATTTGCGCATTCAAATTCGCCATATTCGAAAAACAGACAAGCAGTGTCCCGAAGATGCACACAAATATCATCGAAACGACGAGCGCAAAGCCCTTTCGCTTCTGTTTAGCGCAACGGATCATTTGCCTACCCCCCCCTTTGGAAGGCGCAATATCGATAGCAATCTACCCCTATATATTAATTATACCACATTTAGTCAAAAAGTCATCCGGTAATTTTCTTACTCGGACCTTGCTCCAAAGTCCCGAAAAACAAGGACAAAATTGAACCAAGTCCAGATAATCCGGCTAAGTTAAGGGCCGATAACCAATATTTTAAAAAAGTTTACAGGTTTTTACGGGGCTGAGGTAAAAGTGATGGAGTTGACTCGAAAGAACCTAAATAAATTCTCCTGTCATACGTTAAGGCTGCCAGCCACCTCCAAGCCGTGGTTCAGCATCAATTCCGAATCTGTCATAATTTCTCCGGCTCTGCCGTCTGCAACAACACGCCCTTTATCCATAACAACCGCCCGGCTGCAGAGCTGGGCGGCAAAGTTCATATTGCAGGTCGCTATCACAAGGGTCTGATCCAGGCCGGCCAAAAGCTCAACAAGGCCCTTTCTGCTTCGCGGGTCAAGGTGGCTGTCAGGCTCGTCCATTGCGAGTATGGCAGGAGACATCGCCAGGACCGTGGCAATTGCCGCGGCACGCTTTTGGCCGGCAGAAAGGTGGTGAGGAGCCTTTTGTGCCATCTGAGACAATCCGACGGTCCTGAGTACGTCTTCCACTCTGCTGGTGAGCTGCCGGCCAACAAGTCCCATATTCAGCGGGCCGAAGGCAACATCATCGAAAAGGGTTGGCATAAATAGCTGCTCGTCCGGATTCTGCAAAACACAGCCAATGGCGGTGCGAATCTCCTTCTTATTCCGTCCTGTTACCTGCTTGCCGTCGATTACCACTCGGCCGCCGCCCTTAAGAAAACCTGCCATAGCAAGCAACAATGTCGACTTGCCCGCTCCGTTGGGACCAATAAGAGCCATCCTTTCGCCGGGACTTATTTTCAGACTTATATCACTTAATGCGATCGTGCCATCGGGATAAGTATAAGAAAAATTTTCTATTTCAACCGCACCCGGCATACAAGCTCCTTAGATTAAAGCCGGTCTTATAATTATGTGTATTAACAGGAGGAAACACCCGGCCGCCGCACAAAACAGATAATCCCCGGCAGCTATATGCATCTTCGAATACGTCCTGAAGGTACCGTCAAATCCTCGGGCCTGCATAGCCATACTTACCCGCTCAGCAGTATTGATACTTCGGATGAGTAACGAGCCGACCATTGCGCCGGCCGTTTTGAACTCTGCCTTTGCGCCGAGATATCGTAATTTGCGTCCTGCCCGCGCCCGCAGAATATGATGAACACTATCAATAAGCACAAAGATGTAACGGTACAGGAAACCAAGCTGTACAACCAGGAGCTTCGGAACGTGGAGCTTTTCGAGGCCCTTCAACAACTCGGCAAAGCGAGTAGTGCTGACCAACGCAATCAGGGCCAGCATAGTAACGACAAACTTGGACAGTATATTGAAACACTGGAACCAGCCGGTGGTTGTATGCACGGTGAACGGGCCAAATTCGACGACCACGGGCGCCCTGCCATAAAACACACAGCTAAAAGCCAGAACAAGAATGAAGGGACTAACAATAACAATATGCTTGAGAGCAAATCTCATCGGAATCCCCCCAATCACCAGCACTGCGAAAGGACCAACCGCATAGCAGGCAAGAATACTTAGAGAGTAACGTGGCACCGAAATAACCAGTGCCGTGAATATCACCAGCACCATCAGCTTAATCCTGCTGTCAAGTCGATGAACAGGCGAGTCCTGATAAGCGAATTTATCTATATATGCGTGGTGCATCTAATTGCTATTCTAACACGACCATTGAAAAAAATCAGCGCGCGCCTTTAATAATCTTTGCGGCGAGCCAGATAAAAAGCATCGTAACAACAGAACCGAAAACAGCGGCGAAACTTGTCCAGGCCGCACTTGCTGATTGCTCGGCTGCCGGGGATGCAGGCCTTCTGGTATAGTCGGGCATCAGGGAATAGCGGTCCTGCAGCCTGTCTGTCGCGGTCATTGCGTCACTCTGATTAGAGACTATAGATACAAATTCAGGCTGGTCGGGCCTTTCGGCATAACTCCACTCAAGGCCGTCGGGCAACTCACTTGCGAGGAGTGATATTCCTGCGCCGATTATGACGGTGGCTATTACAAGTGTGATTAGAAAAACCGGTTTGGTCAGTCTTACTCGCTCAGCCGGGCAGGCCGTGATTATATCGGCTCTTACCTGCCGGATGTAAGCCAGCACCGCCGCGGTCATCAAGCCCTCGATAAGACCGACAATCAAATGCACGCCCACCATTGTCATAAGAAAAGTTGAAAAAGGAACCAGGAGAACGCCGGACAAGGCCGACTCAATCACCACAAGAACCGCACCTGCCTCAAGCGCGAATACGCAGGCAAGCACGCCGGCTGCCAGGTTAAGCAATCTGCCGTCCTGCACGGTAGTTATGGCGGTGTAAATAAAATATCCTATGTAAGCAGGCACGAGACCCATATTGATAATGTTGCAGCCCAGAGCCAACAGGCCGCCGTCCTGGAATATAAGGCACTGTATTATTACCACGGATGATATGACAATCGCACCGAGGTGCGGGCCCAATATGACCGCAAGTAAAACTGCCCCTACGATATGGCCGCTCGTACCGGGCATCGCCGGGAGCTGGAAATTTACCATTTGTGCCGCAAAAACGAACGCCCCTAAAACGCCCATCAAAGCCAGCTTCTCGGAGACAAGGACCCGTTTGGCGGCTTTACAAATCAGACCCAGGCCGCCCGCCGCTATCGCACAGGTACCCGCCGCGACTGGCACTGACAGTAATTCATTGGCCATATGCATAATAAATCTCCTGACAGCTTAGAAACCCATCTGCACATAAACACCCAATGCTACGGCGTTACTAACCGACCGGTTCCCGACGGAAATTGCTACATTTCGGATACCGGGACTGATATTCAGCCGGTTTTCATAATATCAGAATTTTTATGATTTGAAAACAAGTATCTTAATTATGGTGCAGTATGTTCGAGCCAGTGTAAAGCGATAATCGCAAAATCCTGCAGGTCCACACAGCAGTCCCTGTTCAAATCACCGGGCGGATAAGGATGGTTCGGGTCGCCGCATTGAGGTACCGCATAGCCTATGATAGTTTCCTCGACAACGCCCTCGAGCTGCATACCCATATCCGGATTACGCCAGGCAGGATTTGCCTGGCCTTGCGCAAAGAGAAGATAAGTAGTCTCCTGTGGCAACAGGGGAGCCACTTCATTTAACAGCCACGACTCAAAATCCTCCGATGTGCCGCCAAAAAAGCCTAATGGGTCGTCGAGTGTGGTCGCACTCATACCGGCTGTGGTCAACTTGCCGGCCGGTATAATGAATCCATTCCACTGGTAGTTGTCGAATGTTATGTCAATAGTGCCTGAGCCCCCATAAGGTGTGTCATAGTACCAGTCAAAACTTGCCTGCAGGGCCCAATTCGCCTGGGCCGAAGCTATGTATGTCCCGGCATTGGGCATTCCATCAGTATTGTAACCGGTAGCCGGGTCACCTATCTGCACCAAATACTGGCTGCTGAATTTCGAGGGAGCGACGTATCCATCAAACGTCAGTGACTCGATACTCAATGGGCCGCCACTTAGCAAATTGACGTCAAGCACAATCGAACCGGTCATCGAATGGATTGCTTCAGCATAGCCGGGTGGATAACAGGGCTCCGATATACCCACCGGATTCATAAAATTGAAGCTAAAACAGCCTTCAGGATTGAATGTTCCGCCAGTAATATCATCGGCCGTCTGCAAAAGGTGGTCGCCCGAAATGCCGGGAATCCCCTTTGGTTGAGGCAGCAAGTGTACATTATTCGGATGTACAATCAATTCAAACTCCACGGAACCGGCCAGGACATCCGCGGCCGGTAATATCATCAGCAAAATCACAATCACCCTATTTACCAACTTCATAATCACCCTCTTCTAAAAATCATTTATTCATTGTCTTTTTCAAAATTACCCTCGCAATGCGTATGACCGGAATGAAAGTGACTGTTTAGATGCTGCCGGACCCATTGAGGTATACTTGCCCCGGGACAACTGTCAAAGTTGGGAATGTATGGTTTGATATCAATTACGGGCGTGCCATCCAATGCATCCAGGCCCTTTATGATAAGCTCACCATTATCAGCAGAAAATTCGAGCAGCTCTACAACGGACATTCCAATAGGATTAGGCCTTACCGGCATTCTCGTGGCGAATATCTTAACGTGTGGCGGCTTGTTGTGGTTCCTGGGCATTTTCCATTCCTTAGCCCGGTGCACCCAAAACAGAACCGCGATGTGTGAATAGCCCTCAAGGCCGCCCAATCCTTTTGCGTATTTTGGCAGAAGCTTAATTTGCGAAACATCCGCCGTCCACGCTTCGTGCGTGTGGGCCACATCTTTAGTTTGAGCATAAGCCGATTGTATATACCCTATTGGCCGAATCGTAAACGAATCTAACGTTGCCGCACCTGGATTATCATTTAACTTTTTCATTTAATTGCTTTCACTGTTTTCGTTGATTTATCCACTAATAATCCGGCAGCCATACCTAACAACACGTTGATTACTAAAATAGCCCCGAGCGTCAAGGTTAAATGCGGGACTGCCTGTGAAATCGGCCGTGTTAGAAAAGTCCAGAAAAACAAGGCAATCAGCACTCTCACTCCACAAAGAGCGCCGCCGGTCAGCACAAGGCTCAATTTTCGTGACGGCACATGCCGCAGGTACTGCCATAGCAGGTCCCCGGCAACACCGGCCAATACGGGAACAACCAGTGACATCGGCCAGAAGCCAATGAACCCAAACGACAGCTTCGTGCTTACTTCGGCTATTGCGGCAATTGTTAAAGCGCCGAATCGGTCCACTCGAAGCAAAATCACAAGCAAAATAAACGCGCGCGGCAGCGCCGCGGCTATCGAGCCCGACATCGGTACCGGCCAGGCCAGATGGAACGTCCGCCCCAAAAGCTGTCCTACGCCGGCCACAGCTATGCCGCCGACAATCACAAATAATAACTCTTTCCAGGTCATCAAGTTGAGTTTTGACCTGATTGCCGTTAGTGTCAGGTGCCGTCGACTTAAGATAGTTATACGTAACATTTTTTACCTCCACACAATCTTGCTATTTGTTTTAAAATGCACCCGGCGTCCTGTGCCGGACAAATTGCACGCTTATATCCGCAAAAAGTACGTTCCTGCCGCCGCCCCAGCCACCTTTCTGCATATGCGGAAAGGCAGGTACGTCCTTGCGGACCCAATCGCTCATAAGCCATCGAACCGGCGGTGAATCTTCATCCAAAAGATGAGGATACGCGGAAAGAGGCAACGGTAGCGGCATTCGTGTATCACGGTTGCTTACAGAGAAATATTTATAGCTGATGTAAGAGCGCTGCCAGTTCTCATCCGTATTTATGACCGAATCACCGCCGGGCCCGCCGTATTGGTTACTTTGCGCGTACTGCTCAACCATCCAGGCGCTCGGGCAGTAGAATACGTCCCGGCTGCCCAAATAATCGGGAAAAAGACCGCCGACCAAAACCGATTGCGGATTACCACAAAGATTTTCAATCGGATAGCAGCAACTGTTATCCATAGCATACATTCTCAGGCCGTAACCCAGTTGCCGCAGATTGTTGGCACAGGAAACTTTGCGAGCCTGTTCCCTAGCCCTGCCATATGAAGGAAAAAGAATCGCCGTCATCGTTGTTATGGTCGTTATTACTACCAGCAATTCAGGAAGAGTCAGACCGGCGGATGCATTGTGTATGTTTTGCTTTCGTCGCCTTATTATACTCATATTTCACATTTCACTTCTCTAATTTGCCGCTGAAAGACGCGCATAATAACATTAAAATCGCGCTACAATACATAAGAATAATAAAATCGTGCTACTGCGTCAAGGACAAACCACTTTTTTGAAAAAAATTACTCTTTAAGCCAAACCCGTCATAAGCTATAATATTCCCGCTTTTTGTTACGATTTCACAGGTTTTGGATGACTGACAGGATGCTTCTACAGGAGAAAAAATGTGGGCGAGCTTGAAAGGATAGGAATATCGCTGGACAGCAAACTGCTTTCCGCGTTCGATAAACTGATTGCAAAACAGGGATACGAAAACCGCTCGGAGGCTATACGTGATTTGATTCGGCAGAGCATCTCCGAAGAAAAGCTGAAAAATCCCAAAACCGAGGCGGTGGCGGCGGTCCTCGTGGTCTATGACCACCACGCGGCCAAGCTTTCAGAAAAACTCATCGGCCTGCAGCATTCACATTTCCTAAGGACTATCTCGTCAATGCACATCCACGTCAATCCACGCGAGTGCCTTGAAATAATCGTGCTTAAGGGCAAAGTCGGCGAAATTACCAAAATGGCGGAAAAAATAGTCAGCCTGAAGAACGTTACACTCGGCCGAGTCAATTTAATCGCAACCGATACAAAGTTAAGATAAGGGCTATCAGCCATAAAACTCTTGACAGCCGGCAGCTTATTTTTCTAATATAATGAGCGGCGGGCGATTAGCTCAGTTGGCCAGAGCGCACGGATCACACCCGTGAGGTCACAGGTTCGAGCCCTGTATCGCCCAGTTTCTTTCGGCCCCGGCGGGCAGGCTTCGCCCGAAAGTCCTATCAATAAATAATAAGTTCCGGATTAAACACTGTGGCAGAGACGATTAAAAATCGAATCCCACTAAGACGCATACAGCAGACAATCGGCAAACGAATGCTGCAATCAAAACAACAAATACCCTGCTTCTACCTTGAATCACACGCCGACGTGACCGAACTTATGGGTATGCGGCATAAATTAAAGAAATCACTGAAGGTAAAAATCACGCTTAACGACTTTATTATCAAGGCGATCGGACTGGCAGTGAAGGAATTTCCGCTGATGGCCGGTCAATTAGTCGGTAATACGATTCGAATAGCAGAAACAGTCAATATTGGCCTGGCCATCGCCGCCCCTCAGGGCCTTGTTGTACCGGTCCTGAGACAGGTGGAGAAAAAAACACTGGCCAATATCGCCGCCGAAAATGCTGAATTAGTCAAAAAAGCCCGAAGTAACACGCTTAAGCCGGATGAATTGGCCGGTGCGTCCGTTACTCTGAGTAACTTAGGAGCGTATGGCATTGATTCATTTATCGCGATTGTCCCGCCCAGCCAGTGCGGTGTTGTGGCAGTCGGCAATCCAATCGAGACCTGTATTCCCAAAGACGGCAACATCGCGGTGCGAAAGATAATGAGTCTTAATTTATCAGCCGACCACAAAATCGTAAACGGCGCCTATGCCGCCAAATTCCAGAACCGCATCGTCCAGCAATTACAAAACCCCACCCAACTGGTTGATTAGCTGAACCGCTTTCAAAAAGCCGTTTGAAATTACGGTTCAGGATTGTTTTTTAATCTTTTTTATCGCTTCGAGCTGCAGGACGGCCTCTTTATCGCGAGGTCGGTTCATAGCCCTCTTCGCCTGTATCAAAGCATCAAGGTCCAAAACATATAGCCGCATATCTTCGACCTCGATTGGCACAGCCTTTTTCTTCACCTCCTGATAACCACCAATACCGTCAATGACACTCAAACAATCAAGCCTGCCTATATCGGTGTCAAGATAGAGATTCTTATACTGACTATAGTTCTCTTCCGTAATCTCAAGAGGCTGTAGTTTTGGTGTCATACGATGAACAGGATGAATTTCGCAAAGTGCTTCTCGAAGACGAAACAAATTATCAGCAGAAAAGTCGAAGCAGATATCGATATCCTGTGTCACATAAGTACAACCATGCACAACGCCTGCGAAACCACCGACGATTACAAAGTCAACGCCGGCCTTAACAAGCTTGTTCAGTAAATCAAAAAAAACATCTTTCACAGGCATTTTGCTTCCCGTAATTTATTTGCGGTGTTCAGCGCAATTTGGTGCAGCCTGATACGTTCCGCCGGAGTTTTTTGGAGATTGCTGATAAGCAGGGAAATGTCAATTCCGTAATCGGCTGCTATTTGTACCTCATCTCTTTCCTCGGAATTCCCACCTATTGCATTGTTCCGCTTTGTCTTTTCTACCATATTCTTAGTATACACATCCCACATGGAATCATCAATATCAAAGCATTCACTTTCCCTGGGCTTTTCGCATTTTAATACCCGGTCCCGAAACCTATTTTTTTTGATTTATTGGGTGTTACAATCTGGCCGATAAAATTCTGGGTAATATCTGATTTAAGTCAATCTCGATTGGGGTACTTTATGCAACTATACAAGAACAGGCAATGGTCGTATATGTACGCCCCGTATGGAACTTGTCCTAAATGTGGTTGGTCGGGAAAATATTGGGGATTCAAGTACCATAGCCTGTGCAAAAGTTGCTACAAGCAGTGGCGGAAAGAGAAGGCTGAAGAGGACCAAAAATACAAATTACCAAACAACAATGTGAAGTTATCTGATAGTATAGTTGTCACAGAACACGTCTATAATAGACTCCAGCGTCAGGCAGAACGTGCGATTGGTAAAACTTATGCTTACTGGCTTGCCCGCATTATTCCTCTTACCATTGGAACAGGTGCAATCTTTTTAATGAAAAGAATAGACCCTAACAATGGAGTGGGACTATCCGTAATAATGTTTGGAGGCTTCTTCCTTGCGGCATTATTTTTCTATATCTTCCAATCTGCCTGGGAACAACAAGTAAATATCAAAGTCAATGAGTTAGCCACAGTTCGGAAGCAGGATATTGAGGAACAACTGCGGTTCTATAACAGTCCCGAATAGCGAAACGTCAGAGAAGAGGTGCTAAGAGAACGTTCTCATGTATGCGAATCATGTGGCCGAAAAATACAATACAAGAAAAACCTGACCGTAGACCATATCAAACCAAGGAGCAAATTTCCCGAGCTTGCCTTAGATAAATCCAATCTCCAAGTTTTATGCCGCAGTTGTAATTCTGCCAAAGGAGCAACATACGAAGAAAGAGAAACATATAAATAGCTATGAACCTTTGAATGAGGCGTTATATGTTATTGTGGACATGGCAACATAAAGATTTTTCGATCATCAATCCAGAACAAAAAGTAGAGCCTTTGAAATATTCCACTTATCTGAATGACAAGAATATTCTTAAAGCGTATCAAAAGCTCTGGGATATTCTTGAAACGTGCCAGTTCCATTGGTATTCTGCGACGCGAGAAGAAGATAGGATTAGTGTAAGGCCCTCGCAATATCGCAAAGATGAATTCCTATGGGAAGTTAAAATCAAGAAAGATAATATGTTTAAAGTTGTTTGTTTTTTAACATGGTCTCGTCTAATTGGTAGAAAAATTTATATTCCACAACATATACATGATTTATGGCTAAGAAAAGCACCGGATAAATACGACGAATTGGAAAAAGAATTTAAATCATTTTGGGAATGTAAAACAGAAGACCAATTATGGAAATTACTTCTATTGGATTCAAATGGATTACACGATATTTCCTCAGTTCTTCGGCCGTGCACACAAGTGCTTCTCAGACACCCTGTTAAAGAAGAATGGGTAACTAAAAATCCTATTAAGTTGGGTAACTGGTGGGAAAGCCAAGAAAGGTCGGTATCTACTCCTGCACCACAGGTAAATTGTGACTTTGCCACAAAAATACCTTGTCATCAATGTCCTTGGCGCTAATCAGATATTTCAAGCAAAGTGAATCTTTCACTTCATTTTTTGTTTTTTCTATACCACTCGATTGTTTTTTTGAGGCCTTCATCGAATCCGGTCTTCGCCTCGAAGCCGAAGGCCTTTTTGGCCCTCGATGTATCGAGCGACCGCCTTGGCTGGCCGTCGGGCTTGCCGGCATCCCAGACAAGTTTGCCTTCGAAACCGGACAGCTCCGCGATTTTCTCCGCCAGGTCCTTTATTGTTATCTCAAAGCCCGCCCCGATATTGACCGGCTCCGGGTCATTATAAAACTCCGTTGCAAGCAGCAGGCCTTCTGCGGCGTCATCGACGTAAACAAATTCACGAGAGGCCCTGCCGGTCCCCCAGCAGGCTACCTGCTCGCTACCATTATCAACTGCATCGACGCACTTTTTAATCAACGCTGGTATTACGTGGCTGGATGATGGATTGAAATTATCACCCGGCCCGTACAGGTTCACCGGCAAAAGATATATCCCGTTAAAACCATACTGGTTCCGGTACGACTGACACATTACCAGGAGCGCCTTCTTCGCGAGGCCGTAAGGAGCGTTTGTCTCCTCCGGGTATCCGTTCCACAAGTCCTGCTCTTTGAAGGGTACGGGGGTAAATTTCGGATACGCGCAAATCGTGCCGACCTGGACGAATTTTTCCGTTCCGAACTTCCTCGCATGCTCGATGAGATGCAGCCCCATCACCATATTTGCGTAAAAGAACAGGCCCGGATTTTCGCGGTTCGCCCCGATTCCGCCGACGAGGGCCGCCAGGTGAATCACCATATCCGGCCGCATATCCTCGTACATTTTTATGACAACATCTTCCCGGGTCAAATCGTACTCTTCGATGAGTGGCACAAGTACGTTTTGACAGCCTCTTTGCCTTAGTTTTCTGCAAAGGACCGAGCCGAGAAATCCGGCACCGCCGGTAACAACCACACGTCTTGACTGCCAGAATTCGCTGCTTGGCTCGAACATAATCACTCTCGCCCCTTCGGGTTTCAGCTTATTTTTGCTTCTCGCTATGGTCTTTTACGATTCGCTCCTCCCCGGCAAGCTGCAGGTCCGAATCGACCATAATCCTTACAAGGTCCCTGAATTTTACTTTGGGCTCCCAGCCAAGTTTCTTTTTGGCCTTGGCGGAATCGCCCAGGAGCAAATCCACCTCTGCAGGACGAAAATACCGCTGGTCAACCGTCACGTACTTGTTCCAGTCCAAATCGAGATATGCGAAGACCTCCTCAAGGAATTCACGAACGGTGTGATTTTCACCGGTGGCTATAACATAATCATCGGGCTTATCCTGTTGGAGAATCAGCCACATAGCTTCAACATAATCTGGTGCGTATCCCCAGTCCCTCAGGGCATCGAGGTTGCCGAGATATACCTTTTCCTGCAGGCCCATTTTTATCCTTGTCGCGGCCCTGGTGATTTTCCGGGTCACAAAAGTCTGACCTCTCCTGGGTGACTCATGGTTAAATAAAATTCCATTACAGGCAAACAACTCATAAGCCTCGCGGTAGTTAAGGGTCTGCCAGTGACTATAAACCTTTGCACAGCCGTATGGACTTCGAGGATAAAAAGGTGTCTTCTCATTCTGCGGAACCTGCTGAACCTTGCCAAACATCTCGCTGCTGCCGGCCTGATAGAACTTAGGTCGCCGGTCTTTTGCCATCATTCGAATAGCCTCAAGTATTCGCAGTGTGCCCAGTGCGTCAACCTGGGCTGTATAAAGGGGGTTCTCAAATGAAACATAGACATGACTTTGTGCGCCAAGGTTATACACTTCGTCAGGCCCAACGTCATTTAGGACCTTACTTATACACGAGCCATCGGTCAGATCACCGTACACCAGATGCAGTCTTGCGCCTTTTTCATGCGGGTCCCGATATATATGGTCGATTCGCTGAGTGTTGAAAGAACTACTTCGCCTTATAATGCCGTAAACTTCATAATCCTTTTCCAGCAGAAGCTCGGTCAGATATGAGCCATCCTGACCGGTTATACCGGTAATCAACGCCTTTTTTGCCATAGTCCATTTATCCTTTCACAGACATAAGCCGGCTTATAGAAGTTTATAAAAATCTTTTTTCGTTTTTTTGGCCTGCAACTGAACGTAAAACTGCCGCTGGTATCGTACGGGACCTTTGGCTTCGACTCGCAAAATCCGCAATTCAACAATGTGGCCCTCGGAGACCTTCTCCATCTCGAGTGAGAATTCATTAAGATTGCTAACAGCGTTTCCATTCATTTCGAGAATAAGGTCACCTTTCTGGAGCCCTGCCTTTGCAGCCTGACCACCGCCTGTTACATCGGTCGTAATCAATATGGGATAGGCGGTACGGTAGCCAAAGGTCTTTGCTACCGATTCGTTAAGTTCGGATACCTGCATTTGGAAGAACTTCTCCGCCAGTTTACGTCCGTCGGGCAGCGGCC